>ERZ773229.2566-NODE-2566-length-10671-cov-3.573380_pt1 | contig 10671 bp, 8 predicted proteins | sample MGYA00580992_ERZ773229 | MGnify/ENA primary metagenome ERZ773229 (study PRJEB29015, sample SAMEA2737795) | human gut metagenome | biome: human gut; feature: human-associated habitat; material: faeces | place: China | collected 2012 ... | reverse complement strand
ATTTTGTGAAGAGATTGTAAATACGCTTTCTGCAAAAAATACAAAAAAATATAGCGTGCCTAACAAATTTTTAGTCAGCATGCAAAACTTTTATGAAGTAAAGAGGCGCGGGTGCCGTAGACAGCTTCGCCGTTGACCTTGAGCCATGCACCGAGCTCCAGCAGCGGCTTTTTCTGCATTTCGGGGATCGTGCCGTCCGCCATGGGGCCGACGTTCAGCAGCATGTTGCCGTTTTTTGCTGACAACGTCCATCAGCGTGAACAGCATGGTCTTGGCGCTCATCATAGTCATCATGGGGATGACCTGCAGTTCCTGATGCACCATGCGGACACCGATCTGGTTCTTGGCCTCGTCGATGCTCACATGGCTGTGCTCCCTGCCGCCGAAGATGACGGTGCCGCTGCTGGGCTGCAGCGCACCGGAGATGATGTTGCAGAGCGTGCTCTTGCCGGCACCGTTTTCACCGGCTAGCACATAGACTTTGCCCGGTTCGATCGTCATGTCAATGCCGTCGAGAACCTTGACCGGGCCAAAAGATTTGCTGATGTCCTTGAGTTCCAGAATCGTATTCAACGCGCACTTCCTCCTTATAGGTCGTTCACCTGCACTTTGCAGGCGAACGACCTCTGAAAACTAGATTTCTTTGAAAGCCGTCACAGATGTATCTTACGGCTTATAAGGAGCGAGCGCCTCGTATTCCTTATCCTGCTGTGCGATGAAATCAGCGACAGTTTCAGGTGTCACGACGATTCCGGGCAGTCCGATGTCACCAAGGGATTCACCCTCCGGGCAGTTCAGGCAGATGACCTCGCCGTTGATCTCATCCAGACTCTCGAGGTACTTGATTGCCTCTTCAGCAGCCTGTGTGCCGAGAACATAGTTGTCACTGCCAACACGGGCGCTGAAATCAAAGCCGTCAACCATAGAGTCATATGTGATAACGGGGATGCCAGCTTCGCCAAGTGCCTGATAGTCAGCCATGATAGCCGGCAAGCCAATGACGATGCAGGCATCATACTTGATGGTGACGACCTGAGAAACCTTTTCGGAGAGATCCACAAAATCGCTTGCATTCAAAACATCAAGCTGAATCCCGGCCTCTTCAGCAGTCTTCTTTGCGCTTGCGCCGATGTAAACGAAATAGTCAAAGTTCGTACCGAAAAGAACAAGCGCAACCTTCTTGCCGCTCAAATCAGTCGCAGCGGCAGGATCGGCACTGGTTTCAGTCGTGGCAGATGTGGTGGGCGTCGCTGGAGTCACCTGTTCTGTCTTGGGCGCGGCGGTGCAGCCAGCCAAACAGCCGAACGCGAGTGCCGCAATCAGGGCAATCGTAAGAACATGAATAAAGCTTTTTTTCATTTTTCTTCCTCCTGGATTTTGAAATTTGGTATTGGCAGTTTGGAACGCCATCGAGTCAAAACGCGGCGAAATGATCCGTTTATGAATCAGCAAAAGAAGCCCGCAGAGCCATTAAGATGCTGCACCGGATCCGGAATCTGGAAAACGAAACGATTCGTTTTGTGCATAACGAAAAAGGCGCTGTTCCTGAGAAGATACGCAAAAAGCAACTGATAGGAGCAGCGCCGGAATCTGGCGGTCGTTCCAATAAAACCATTATATATATACAGTCAATCGGCTCTTTTTACAAAAAAAAATATACGAAATTAGATAATTCGACAGAACAGGAGCCGGTCAAAACAGACAATACCCGGCCAAGGGAGCGCACAGAAAACAAAGCGAAGGCAGGAAAACAAAGGCAAAACGATTCGCTTATTTTTGCCAGAAAAGTTGCGAAAACGGTAAACAAATAGGCCTCCCCTTACCACGCAGAGCGTGGCAAGGGGAGGCTTTGGGGCAGCTTTGTTCGTTTGTCAGTCTTATGCCTCCATCCGCGCGCGGATGGCTTTCAAAAACGCTTCGCTCGTGACCGGTACGGGGCGTTCGCCCTCGACGAGTCCGGCGAGGTCGCCGGTCATGACGCCGGAGCGGATCGTGTCAAGGCTGGCCCGCTCAAGCTTGTCCGCAAAGGACGCAAGCGCCGGAAGCCCATCCAGCTGTCCGCGCTTTCTCAGCGCGCCCGTCCACGCAAAAATCGTCGCCATCGGGTTAGTCGAGGTCTGTTCGCCCTTGAGGTAGCGGTAATAGTGCTTCGTGACCGTGCCGTGCGCAGCCTCGTATTCCGTCGTGCCGTCCGGTGCAACGAGGACGGAGGTCATCATGGCAAGCGAGCCGAAGGCCGTGGACACCATATCGCTCATCACGTCGCCGTCATAGTTCTTGCAGGCCCAGATGAAGCCGCCCTCGCTCCGGATCACACGGGCGACCGCGTCGTCGATCAGCGTGTAGAAATACCGCAGACCCAGCGCTTCAAACTGTACTTTGTAGGACTTTTCATATTCCTCTTCAAAAATGCGCTTGAACGCGCCGTCGTAGACTTTTGCGATGGTGTCCTTGGTGGAGAACCAAAGATCCTGCTTCGTATCAATAGCATATTGGAAGCAGGCCCGCGCAAACGAGCGGATGCTGCTTTCCTTGTTGTGTTCACCCTGGAAGACGGCGGGGCCGTCGGTTTTCTGGACAAGAACGGTCTGCTCTTTGCCGGATGCACCCTTGAAGGTCATGGTGCATTCGCCGGGCTCGTCCGTCTCGAAACTTACGGACTTATACACATCGCCGTAGGCATGGCGGGCAATGGTGATGGGCTTTTTCCATGTGCGCACGACCGGCTTGATGGAGTCCAGCAGAATGGGCGTGCGGAAGACCGTGCCGTCCAGAATCGAACGGATGGTCCCGTTCGGGCTTTTCCACATCTCGGTCAGCTGCGGATATTCGGCCATCCGCTGCGCGTTCGGCGTGATCGTCGCGCATTTGACGGCAACGCCGTATTTTCTGGTCGCCAGCGCCGCGTCGACCGTGACCTGATCGCGCGTCTCGTTGCGGTGCAGCAGGCCGAGATCATAATATTCGGTCTTGAGATCAACAAACGGGCAGATCAGTTCATCCTTGATCATGCGCCAGAGCACCCGCGTCATTTCGTCGCCGTCCATCTCGACGAGCGGCGTTTTCATCTGAATTTTTTCCATATCGGTCCCTTCTCTCTTATCCGCGCTTGGCGTAGTAATTCATCAGGCAGCCGTCGAGCAGAATGTCCCGCTCGTCCGGCGTCAGGCCCTTTACGTGCAGCAGAAGCTCTGCTTTTTCGCCGGTCTGCCGCAGAACCTCCGCGGGGAGATCCTCACAGCCTTTCTCCAGCCGCTTCCGCACGTCCGGCACGAAGACCAGATCGCCCGGCGCATAGTCGAATGGCGTGCCTGCGTCCAGCGTGAACGGCAGCATACCCCAGTTGATGCAGTTGCTGCGGTAGCGCTTGGTGGCGAATTCATAGCAGATATTCGCAAGTCCGCCCAGAACCTTCTGGCAGGACGCGGCCTGCTCCCGCGCGGAGCCGTCGCCGGGCTTGTTGGCGAACACGCAGGAGCCGAACTGCGTCGTGTTCAGAAGCGCCTCCGCGTCGCCGACGCGCGAGAGCGCGGCGAGAATGTCCGAGGGATTCGAACCCTCCCGCCGTTCGGCTTCTTTTGCGGCAATTTTCTTTGCGCGCGGCACATAATCCGGCACGCGGCGCGAAAGCGTAAACTCCGCCAGCCGCAGCGGATTCGAGCGGTAGGACGACGTTTCGCCCGACGGGATCAGCTCGTCCGTCGTGGTCACGGGGTCATGAATGACGGCGGCAAGCTCAAGCAGAAGATTTTCACCCAGCTCATACGTTTTCGGCCAGTCCGTGATGTTCGGGCCCATGATGAGCGCTGTTTCCGGCTGCGGATGGCCGAAGCCGTGATAGACGCGGCGGGCATAAACCGTCTCGTCAAACTGGTACGGATGGCGCTCCGGGGTATAATCTAACTCATCCGCCGGGGTGATGCGGCCGCCGTTTCTGGCTGTTGCCGCAATGGAGCGCGCGTCCATGAGGCACACGCCCGCAAACTGCCCTTCGCCGGGCTTTGAGCCCTCGCGGTTCGGGAAATTGCGCGTCGTGTGGCGCAGAGACAGGCCGTTATTGGCAGGCACATCTCCCGCACCGAAGCACGGGCCGCAGAAGCTGGGCTTGATGATCGCACCTGTTTCCAGCAGCGACTCCGTCACGCCCAAGCGCGTCAGGGCGAGGCTGACCGGGACGGATGTGGGATAGACGCTCATGGAGAAATACCCGCTTCCGACCGATCCGCCGCGCAGGATCTGCGCAGCCTCGTCAATATTATCAAACATACCGCCCGCGCAGCCCGCGATAATGCCCTGATCGGCCCAGACACCGCCGTCGTGAAGCTTGTCCAGCAGATGCACGTTGGCCTTCGGCCAGCGCCTTTTTGCCTCGGCCTCCACACCGGCCAGCAGTTCCTGCGCGTTCGCAAGGAAGTCACGGATGGTGTACGCGTTCGACGGGTGGAACGGCAGCGCGATCATCGGCTCAAGCTGGCTGAGATCCAGCTCGATCATGCGGTCATAATACGCGCCATCCCCCGGCGACAGCTTTTTATACGCTTCGGGGCGGCCGTGAACTTCAAAAAACCGTTTCGTCTCTTCGTCCGTCTCCCAGATGGAAGACAGGCAGGTCGTCTCGGTCGTCATGACGTCGATGCCGTTGCGGAAGTCAATGGGCAGCTTCGCAATGCCGGGGCCTGCGAATTCCAGCACGCGGTTCTTGACGAAGCTGCTTGCGAATGTCGCCTTGACCAGTGCGATTGCCGCGTCGTGCGGGCCAACGCCCCGACGGGGCGTTCCCGTCACATAGACCAGCACGACCTCGGGAAGCGGCGCGTCCCACGTGTGCCTCAAAAGCTGCTTGGCAAGCTCCGGCCCGCCCTCGCCGACGGCCATCGTGCCGAGCGCGCCATAGCGCGTGTGCGAGTCAGAGCCTAAAATCATTGACCCGCAGGCAGCCATCTGCTCGCGCGCGTAGGAATGAATGACGCTCTGGTTGGCGGGAACGTAAATGCCGCCGTATTTCTTTGCCGCGGACAGGCCGAAGACGTGGTCGTCCTCGTTGATCGTGCCGCCGACGGCGCAGAGGCTGTTGTGGCAGTTCGTCAGCGCGTAGGGGAGTGGGAACTCCTTCATGCCGGAGGCCCGCGCCTGCTGGATGATGCCGACATAGGTGATATCGTGTGAAAGCATGGCGTCGAACCGGATGCGGAGCTGCCGCTCATCGCCGGACTGGTTGTGCGCCTGCAAAATGCGGTAGGCCATGGTGCGTCTGCGGCCCTCGTCCGGGGTGAGCGGCGCCGTCGGCTGCGGCACGCCGCCGCAGAGGAATACGCCGTGATCGGTCAGTTTCATAGTATGTTCTCCCTTCTGTACAGGGTCTTTTTCTTGGGATATACTTTATCACAGAAATGCGTTTTTGAAAAGTGCTTCTGAAAAAATTCATAAATCCTGCAAATCCAGCAGAAAACTACCTGATATGCAGGACGTTTTGCAAGTATGCACGATTATCCCGTCATTTTGTGCGAACCGTTCTTGCATTTTCTGCTTCCGTCCGGTATGATGGATAAAACAGACGGGAGGGACAGGCGGATGGCGCAGTATTATATGCTTTACAAGCCGCGCGGACTGCTCACCGCGAAGCGCGACGCGCGGCGGGAGACGGTCATGTCCTGCTTTCCGGAGGCGCTGCGCGAGACGCTGCATCCGGTCGGGCGGCTGGACAGGGATACGGAGGGGCTGCTGCTGTTTACAGACGACGGGATGCTCGACGTGCGCCTGCTCCGGCCCGAGCAGCACGTGGAAAAGGAATACGAGTACCGCGCATTCGGGTTACTTGACGAGACGGCCATGCGGCAGCTGGAGACGGGTGTTTTGCTTTTGGAAGGGCAGCCGCCCTCGCTGCCTGCCCGCGCGCAGCTGCTTGCGCACACGAGCATCGGGGAAAGCGCGCCGTATCTGCCCGAGCGCTTCCGCGAGAAATACCTGAAAAACCCGGCCCGGCCCGTCACGGCCGGCAAGCTCTGGATCACAGAGGGCCGCAAGCATCAGGTCAAGCTGATGATCAAAGCCGTAGGCGGCCATGTGTTTTACTTAAAACGCCTTGCCATCGGCCCCGTCCGGCTGGACGAAATGCTCCGCCCAGGCGAATACCGGCCCCTGACAGCGGAGGAACTCGCCGCCCTTATGCCACCGGCGACCAGCGGCGCTTTTTGCATAAGATAGCCACCGGCAGTGCCAGTGGCTATCTTAAAACGCGGGTAATGTTCGAGGATGTGAGACAGTTCAGCGAACCAGACACAAGATGCTGCGGCAAATGGGAGTATTTCCTTGCGTGGGGTTATAGAAGAACAGCTTCACATAGAAGGCCTGCCCCGATGTGCCGGAGAGCCGCAAGGACACATCCTGCTGCTCGTTCTTCTGCAAGCCAACACCGACCTGTGTGCAGGCGAGCATTTTTCCATCTATATCATAGGCGGCCGCAATCAGAATGCCTGAGAGCGCCTGTGTACCGGGGGCCGCAATAACGCAGGTTACGTTAACGCCGTTTCCGGCTGCGGCGGCCTGTGCGCTGCAAAGCGCTGCAGCGTCAGTCTTGGAGGAGAGCAGTGTAACCGTTCGACTGTCGGAGCGGATGCTGTTGCCGAAGCTGTCGGATGCAATAGCGCAAAGTGTGAGCTCCCTGCTTTCGGGCAGCGTGTTCAGGGCTGCTGTCCATACGCCGTCGGTACCCAATGTCATTGGTACGGACAGGTGATTGCCATCCGGGGTTTTGATGGACAGCAGCATACCGGAAATGGTGGCCGTCTGTGTGGTAGCGGCAGTGACGATAAGCTGTTCTTCGTCGATATTTACGGCTGTCGGTACATCAAAGCTGGTAAACGTGACGCCAAAGCCGCTGAGACAGAAGCTGAAGCTGACGGGCTCACGCATCCGGTTCCCAAGCGTATCGGTTACAAGGAAGCTTGCAGTGTGTTCGCCTGCTGTAAGCGGAGCTGCAAATGAATAGGTAAAAACACCGCTGCGGGTATCGTAAAACGAAGAGAGGTTCTCCATGGTCACAAGGGGATGCACCGCATTGCCGTCGAGATAGAAGCTGAAATCGCCGATGCCGCTCATATCGCTGATCACTGCAGTAATGGTGGGCATCAGGGTACCATCGGAGAGCATGAAGCCGTCGACCAGAGGTGCCGCTGTATCTACACCGAGGATATACTCGCCCTGCTGCGTGATCTGGGCAGAGACGGTCCGTGTGGAAGGATCATGTGTGCTTTCGCAGCAGATATATAGATTCCTGTCCGGGTCATAATGGAACAGACGGATATCTGCGCTGGACACCGCGCCCGCTGCGGCAAGCATCCCGGCGGTATATTGCAGCTCGATCGTCAACGGATGCTCTGCAAGAGCCTCATCGCTGACAAGCGTTTTGCGCTCCCGATCGGCGTAGACCGCAATGATATATGGATCACCAACTGTAACCGCAACGCTTGCCGTGTCCGCGTCTGCGTCCGCGTTCATCACGCTCAGCATGGCATAGCTCTGCGCCTGAGTGCTGCTGCTCACCATGGATCTGACCTCCAGATACCAGCCGGAAACAGTTCCCTTCACGCTGGACCATGCGTTTTTAACGCCGCCGACGACGGTGTTGAAGATAGAGGTTATGGTGTCGGACAACTTTTCGGTAATTGCCCGCAATGGCTCCGTCACATACTCGTCCAGAGTGATCGTCTTTTCGCGGACAGTGTCCAGCGTGGCGTTGGCCATGGTTGTTGTGTAAATGGTGCCATGATGCGTGGCGGCTGTGTTTTTGACAAATTCATAGGAGTCTTCGCCGGAAATACCAAGACCGATCTTTGCGTCCAAACCGGCAGCAACACCGATTGGAAACTCAACGTCCATACCTGTTTTGCTCTTATAGGTTTCCGTGACGCTGGCGGGGAGGCTGGATGCGGTGAAGGCGGAAATGACGTCTGAATATTTCATGGCCAGATAATCACCGGCAGCAAATTGTGCAAGCGCAGGATACGCCTGCGCGAGGCTCTTCGCGGCGTCACCCTGATATGTTACAGTGGCAAAAATATCGTTAGAACGGGAGAACCATGCGATTCCGCTTTCGTCGCCGTCGTAGACTTTGTAGCTGAGTGCCTGTAATTCACCCGTACTGTGGTCGGTCGTCGCACTCATTTCGACGCTGTTGGTATGCTTGGCTCCAAAGATGTACGCTTTGCTGTTTATGTTGTCAGTATCGTCGCCGTACTTTATATTTGGCAGGATGCCTGCGCCGATTGAGGCTTTTGTGGCTTTTGATATGATTTCCTGATTGTTGTAAAGGTTGAAGTTGTGCGTAAAGGTCCAGATCGAATCGGCATCAAGGCCGAGAACGCCGCCGGAAAACTGCTTGCCGTTCTCGGGGCCGATTTTCAGGGAGACTGCAGACGCACCGGCCTTGATTGTGAGCTTGCCCTCGCTCTTGTATGCATTTGCGCCAAGGTTCAGCGTTTCGAGAAGCTTAGTAACGAATACGGAGCCGTTTGACGGCAGCAGCGCACACTGCATCAGAAAGGTACCGGCCTTCAGCGTCTGTGTCATGCTGAGCGGGTTATAATTGTCTAAGTGCAGTCCAAAGGTTTGCGCGTGGTTTATCTTGGCGGAACTGGCTGCGCCGATCAACGTCAGCTTTACATTGTCCATGACGGATGCGTCGATGCCGGCGTTTGCTTTTATCTGTGCAGCCTCGTCGTATGTGCAGAGCATATCCCGGCTGCGGACGCCGTCTTCATAGGCCTCCATAAATTCTACGCTGGCGGATAGTTCGCCGCTGGCGGCAAGCTTTCCAAGCGTTGCTTCGAAGTCTGAAACAGGAAGCGCCACGCCAACGCCGGCGCTCAGGCCAATCTACCCGATCCCCTTGAGCGCACCCTTCCAGCGCTGGGAATAGGACAGCTGCTTTACGCGGACGTCAAAGGTCTGCGAAGAGCCGCTATAGCTTGTGTTTGCGTCATAGGGACGGAAGACGACTGTGAAGCTTGTGTCGGCGGCAACCTGCGGCGTCGGAACGGCCAGAATGCCGTTGCCGTCGCTGACTGACTGGGCGATCGTCCGGGAACCGTCGGTGCCGCTCAATGTATAACTGACGCGCACACCCGGCACAGGATTCTGATTTGCGTCTGTGAGCAGATAATAAGAAGTTGCTGTGCCTGCGCCGTTAATGATCAGATCCCCAAAGCTCATGGGCTCAATGGCGGTCGCTTTTACCGGCGGAGTGCCGGTTCTGAATTCCATGTATCCGTTTTCAATGTAATACTGCATCTGCTGCTGGACGGCGTCCCAACCGATTGCATTTGCGGGATAGCAGATAATGGTTTTGTATTCGCCGCCTGTCGTCCAGCAATAGTTGTCAAATTCCGGGGCTTTTGTCCCTGTGAAATAGAATGTGCGGTTCAATAGATCAAGGCTAGTTTCGCAGCGAAAATTTGATGTAAAATCATTAACCGACGCGGGCAGCACGATTGACGTAAGTGCAGTTCCCCAAAACGCATCGGAAGCAACACGTGTAGGCCCTTCAGCAATGGTGATCTTCTCAAGTTTGGAACATTGTTCAAAAGCATGAGAATTAATTCCGATTACACTGGACGGAGTCGTAATAGCGGTAACATTCTCGTTACAGGCAAAGGCGCTGGTTGCGATCCATGTCGTTCCATTTGGCACAGCATAACTGCTCCCAGCTTTTTCTGCGGGGTAACGCAAAAGCTTATTTCCCTCGAAAAGCACGCCGTCAACAGAACGGTATTTCTGATTTTCAGGATCAACGGTAATTGATTGCAGATTTTTGCAGAATAGGAATCCTCTAGAATCAGCACCTTCGAACTCTGCCAAAGTTGACGGCAACATAAGTGAACGGATTCCTGTGCCGTGGAGTGCATCATATCCGATGCTCGTCACATTTGGAAGTTCAATCGATTCGAGCTTTTCTGCATATGCAAAGGCATATTTTCCGAGTTTTGTAACAGTGGATGAGATGGAAACGCTGGCGATATTCGGATAATAATTGCTGGAGTGCCAAGAACCAAAGGCCTGCGATCCAATCGAGGTGATCCCACTGTTAATGATCACGTGTTCAAGTTCTTCCCGGTATGCATTCCAAGGTGGTGCATCCTCAATCCCCATGACCGGGTCTACCTCATAATCCGTCATATCTCCTCTGCCGCTGATGGTAAGCGTTTTTGTCGCGGTATTATAGCTCCATTTCGCGTTCTTGCCGCAGGAGCCGGAGGTGGGGATTGCAGCAAGTGCGCTGACAGGCAGCAGTCCGAACATCAGGCAGACTGCCAGAAAAATACTGATAATTCGTCTGATCATAGTTGCTTTCTCTCTTTCTTTCGATTTGAATATGCAGGAAAAGTGCGTTCATCACGGTGCAGGAAGCACCATGCGCTGCCTTGCAGGGAATACCATTTTTGCAGGTTTATTGTATCATACCTGTGCCGTCATATCAACTGCCCGCTGCGAAGATTCGGACTTTAGGACTGGCGATGCTCCGGCGGCATCGAAGGTTGACCAGCTTTTGCGGTATTTGCTCGGCGTAGCGCCTTCGCGGGAACGGAAGACACTGATAAAATAGCTGGTGTTCTCCATGCCGACGCGGTAGGCGACTTCGGATACCGGCAGGTCGGTCGCGCGCAGCAGTTCCTT
>ERZ773229.2565-NODE-2565-length-10672-cov-2.400678_pt1 | contig 10672 bp, 10 predicted proteins | sample MGYA00580992_ERZ773229 | MGnify/ENA primary metagenome ERZ773229 (study PRJEB29015, sample SAMEA2737795) | human gut metagenome | biome: human gut; feature: human-associated habitat; material: faeces | place: China | collected 2012 ... | reverse complement strand
TGACATCCACGACCTCGTAGCCGCTGCGCTGCAGATTGATGACCTCAAATTCACGGATGGCGTCCTCGTCCTCACAGATGAGAATTTTGCGGGGTGCTGCCATAAGTTTTACCTCCTGTGTGTTGTTTTTTCGGGAACCCCATGGGGGAGAATTGCGATATTTTTTCCGGCTTCTGGTTTTACTGGGGGAGGGGATTGGCCATCTCCCAACGCAGGGCGGCGATCCCAGTAGGGAGAACGCTGTTTTTCCCCTGGCCGCGGCCGACGGGCTGCCGGTTGGTTTTTAGCGAGCCGTTTTCCCTCTGCTTGAATTTTAAGCCCAATAGGGGGATCGGCTGGCGCTTTGCCGGTTTCCCGGTGCAGGGCTGGGACAGCAGTTATCCCAGCAGGGAGAAGCCTTCTTCCACCTGTGTCATGCTGATGGGGCTGCCGGCCGGCAAGAAAGCGTAGTAGGCAAATTGACCGCGGGTGGCCAGCAGGGTGTAGCCCTCCGGCTTGGTGCCCTCGGCGGCGGAAACCACCCGCAGCCGCAGGTATTCCTCGCCGGTTTCATTCAGGCTGCCGGTGTACCGCCGGAAAATGACCTCCCTGGTCTCGGCCCGGCGGGAAAGGGTCAGGGCATCCATCCAGTACTGGTCGTACAGGGCGGGCGGCAGGATAAAGCGCCAGCCATCGGTGGTATTCTGGTAGCAGGCGGCCACGGTGGAATAGCTGCCGTACTGCAGGGTCCGGTACTCGGTAAAATAGCGGGTCTCTTCCCGGCTGCTGCCGGCGGAGCCGGGCACAACGGCGCTCCAGGGCAGCTCCACTATGCCGTCGCCGTTGATATCGGCAAAAGAAGCATCAAGGTCGGTAATCAATCCGGCAATGTATTTGCGCAATATAATCAAATCCATGGCGTTCACCTTGCCGTCATCGTTCAGGTCGCCGAGGATTCTGCTTCCCCTGCCGCAAACGGTACACTTATCGTCCTCACCGAAAGTGTGCTCCGTTATATCCGTTTTGTCGCCGCAATATTCGCATTCGTGATAATGCGATTTTGAGTTTTTCGACCATTCTGACTTATATTTATGCTCCGTCGTGCGCTTTTCTCCGCATACATTGCAATCCGTATCGCATGCGTTGTCGTAGACATGCTCCGCCTCGTCAATGTTCAGATGACAGTATACGCAGACATGCCAATGCTTTTCGGCATTCTTTTCCCATTCTCCATATCTATGAACAGTTCTTTTATATCCGCAATCAATGCAGTCCGCATCGCAAATTTCTTTATAAGAATGCATTCTCCTGCCCGCAATTTCTCCGCAAACAGTACATGTATGCCAGTGATACAGCTCGTCATTCACCCATTCCTCGCCGGGTTTATGCGGCGCATTTGTTCGCTCATAGCCGCAGATATTGCAGTCTTTATCGCAGTCATCCGTGTATTCATGGTCTGCGGGTTCGTAAGTATCTCTGCAGATGGTACAATAGCGGTAATGCTTGTCATAGCTATGTGCCCATCCGTCTCTGAATTTATGCGATGCTTCTCTTTCGTAGCTACATTTGTTACAAGTTGCATCGCAATCATAACTGTACACATGCTCTGCTTCGTCCTTCTTGTCGCCGCATACGGTGCATTCATGCCAATGCTTTTCTTCATTTGATAAATAATCAGCACTGTATTTATGCTCGCCAAGGTCGCCGTATTCAAAGGTTTCTGTGCCGCATTTTCCGCATTCGCATGAATAATAGTATACGGCTTTCTGCTTACATGTCACTTCACTTTTCAAATGTTTTTCGGAAGCATTTTCTAAGGTATATGCGTGCACCGCTTCATCTTTATTACCGCATACTGTGCATTCTCGCCAGTGCTTTTCTTCATTTAAGGAATATTCCGCACCGTACTTATGTTCGCTAAGCTCGCCGTATTCAAATGTCTCCGTGCCGCATTCTCCGCATTCGCACGAATAATAATATACCGCTTTCTGCTTACAGGTTGCTTCGCTCTTCAGATATTTCCCGGAGGCATTTTCCACAGTGAAGCTGTGTTCATGCGTATCTTCTATTACAACAAGCACTACTTCTCTGCCGAGACGCAGATATCCAGCCTTGATTTTTTTATAACCGAGAGCATCAGCGATAGCTTTCAGATTATCGGTAAAAGCTTTTATGAAAGCGTTTCTGTTGCCCGTGACAAAAATATCCGCCGCACCTTCGTATTCCTTGATGATTTCAATTATTCTGTCAAGGTCAAAGGTCTCCATGCGAAGATCAAGCATGGCAAAAAGATTTGCATCAAGACTTGTACAAGTCGGGATTCTGTAGTTTGTCTTTGCTATCGTATGGTCCTCTAAAAGCTGGGCTGTTGTAATATTAAAGTAAGCATGAAATGTGTATTTGTCCCCGTCATTCCATGTCAGGTCAACATAATAATATTTGCCGTCTATCTTAACGAGATTCCATGCATGACCTACGCCGCCGCTCTCGCCGAGAACGAGAAATGACTGTATGCCGACTTTCTGCAGAAGATACTGAAGAGCCTCGGCATAGCCCTCGCAGACAGCCTCGCCTTCCACAAGCGCACCGTAAGGGTCATGCGCATGAGCGGCATCGAGAACATATGTAATTCTCTCCGCCAGACTGTCATGAATATACAGCTCTCGCTCAAGTGCATTCATATCCTCAGTGATGCCGGAAAGAATCTCCTCTGCCGCCGCATTGAATTCCGCCTTTGCGGTCTTGAGGGCTTCACCGGAGAATATGTATTCCGGAACAAACGAAACTACCGTTTTCGAATTATAATAATAACTGTTATTTTTGCCTAACCAGAAAAATTCCGTATGGTCGCGAAGTACAATATCAAAAACCATAAGAAATTGCTCTCTGCTTATGGCATTTGTACCGTCATAAACGCTGATTTCTTTTGCACTGCTATTCAGACCGGAAACCATCTGATCATATGCATAAATCAATGCCGCAGAATTCGGCAGTTCAGAAAGTATGCTTCTTCCGTAATATTCAGGAAGTTTGTATCCATGAGTGGATATTTCCGCATCTGCATCATAGCTCGGTGCTTCCCACTCGATAATGCGAACCTCATCATCGGGAATAAGAATTTCCTCAAAAGTATACGGCTCATAAGGCTTTGCCGCAGTGGCATGAAGAGCAACTGCACCGAATATCATAAAGATGATAAACGCCATGCAAAAAAGTTTTACTGATTTTTTGCCCATAGTAGTGTTTCCTTTCAGATTTATAGCTTATTTGCGCTGATTTTCTCATCCCATGTCGGCTTTTCAAGCAGATTTTCATAGCCGTGCAGACTCGAATAACAATGCTTTATTTAATAATAATATCATATACCGACTGAAAAATCAATAGCAATTGTGCAATTTGCCGTTTTATGCATCTTTTTGCTTTGATTCAATTCACAAACATTATCACATTAGCGCAATTGCCATGATTTCATTTCCATTTTGCATGAGCAATTATACCGTAACAGCATCAGATAAAAGCATATCAGGTCGCATTATGATTTCCGATTTGCTCGAATTCCGTCAATATTAAAACAGAGACTTTGACCGAAATCAAAGTCTCTGTTTTTGCTATCCGCGCAGGAGGGGGGCAAGCGCAGGTAGACGCTGATTTTTATTGCATTCAGTGGCGGCTCCCGATTGCAAATAACGAGCGCAGCAGCAATTCACCGACTCCGACGGAAAATGCTTTTGCTTTGTATATGCTCTTCATTTTCTGACTGTTGCCGTCGAGTACAACATCGTATCCGGCAAGATACTTGCGCAGAGTTGTCAAGTCCACGGTACTCACCTTGCCGTCACCATTGAAGTCGGCGGCAGCCGTGTCGAATTCGACATCATATCCCGCAAGATACTTGCGCATTATTGTCAGGTCAATCGTGTTTACTTTACCGTCATAGTTGAAATCACCATACATGAAATTAGCAACCTTGCCGCAGGCAGAACATTCCTTTGTCCGCTTTCCGTCCGCATCGGTTTTCCATTCGCTCCAGCTGTGCCTTGCAAAATCACCGTATTTTTCTCCGCAGATAGCGCAGATTGCTTTCTCGGAGCAGGTGGCAGTGCCGCCGGTATGATTTGAATATTTCGCTCCGCAAATGTCGCAGTCTTTATTTCCGTTGAGCCTCTTTCTTGCCTCAATCGTGTGCTGACCGTCAAAAGCATAATACTTTCCATTACGGTAACTCAGTTTCGGCTCATTGGCAATGTACTCATTAAAACCGGCAACAATATCACGCACTTTGTCATCTTCCACTTCGCGCTGATATGTATCCGTATCGATTGCTACGCTGTTGACAACCTGCATGTGATAAGGTACATACTGTGTAAAATCCATTTGCTTTTCGGTCAATGCTTCATTCTGTGCTTTCAAAACAGTTACTCTCTGATGATCTGTCATTTTCATTTCAATACTCCTTCTACATCCATAACAAATTTTTTAGCGACACCCAAAATCTCAAGTGCCCTGTCTTTGTATCTTTTTTCGGTTTGCAATTTCGTAAATCTTGCAAAATAATTATTGCAAGAGGAGATAAACATACTGACCGTACCGGACATGGAGTCCAAAATGCTGTCTTCTATGTCTACTTCGTCTGTCGGATCGTTTACCTTTCGTAGCAGAATTTCTGCGGCAATATCATATGTCGCAACAATTTCTGGTTCTGAAAAACTCTCTTCCGCTTCAGATTGTTTCTTGTTCTTCCTTGGTTCAGATTTTTCTTTGGGTTTCAGTAGTTCATCAACCAGCTGTTTTCTCTCCTGCTCCGGACATGTCGCAATGGATGCAATCCCATAGTCGCTTACCTTCGCTTCTCCGGCAAGAACCACATCCCGGAATCCATTTACAACAGCTTCTCCCGCATCCACGCCCTTTGCAAATTGGTCTGCTCTCCGGACAAAACTCTCAGAGGTGTTGGTTTCAGCCGCAATTTTCACACCGGTTTTCAAGTGTTCATTTTGAACACTTGAAGCATTGCGGGCACCGCCATGGCTCATTTTTTCTGCACCGTACCTTTTACCAATCAGATACTTGCGGTTTTCGGGTGTCAGATTTCTCCGCCCCAGCTGATTCTTGCAAATCCAAGCAAGACAAGCGTATCTGTCGGCAAATACCTTCTCAACAACCTCGTATTGAAGTTCATGATGCTTTTGAGCAATCCTGTATCGGTTATGCCCATCCACGATAGTGCCATTCCAAACTATCAAAGGTGCCAGGACACCGTCCGCCAGCAGGTTCTCTTCCAGTTGCTTGAATTCCTCGTCAGTCAGCTTAGGAATGATAGATTCATATTCAGGATCTGTCTTCAATTCCTGACGCATTTTACTCCACCTCGCCGTACACACTTCTTGCAGTGAGATAGGCAAGATATTCTCTGAATTCATCACTGATCTCCTGCTTGGTGCCTAGTTTTTTGCAGAATGTCAGGAAGTAGTAAAGGGTCTCCCAATCGTTTCCGAGTGTAATCTCAACCATCCTGCCGGTAATGTCACTTGTAAATCTGCAAGGCTTTCCATTCAGCCAACGGCGAATATTTTGGTCTTTATCGACATACACCTTTTCAAGAAGTCGGAGTGCCCATTTGCCGTTGTTTTGAAATGTAATTTCCGAATTTTCCGGATGATGATTATGTTCTGCATCAATCGCATTCTGAATAGTGCTCATGTAATTGCAAAAAGCCCGATAGTTCATTTTCTCGTCTCCTTTTTAAATAATGAAGAGTTCTTTCGGAAAGTTGCTCTTATCTTTTCTGAGGTATCGTTCAATTTCCTTGTAATCGGAATAGCAAACCGCTCTGTTTTCATTCAGCGGCTGTTCAAGTACAAGAATGTAATAGAGTGTCATTCTCGGTCTGCTCGGTACAACCGGATATACCTTTCCGCTTGTCGGATTCGTAACCTTCAGTTGCTTGTCCCCATTCAAATAACTTCTGATGTTATGGTTTTTATCCGAGAACGCTGTCTCAAGGTGCCGGATAATTTGCTCTTTTCGCTCACCAAGCAACTCGATTCTTTTCTTCATTCTTTCTATTGCTTCTTCCCTGCTGACCGGCTCGTCCCCAAACGCTTCGTAATAGAGATATCCAAGTCGACTATCCGGGTTTTTGGATTTTAACAATCGCAAAGCTCTTTCCAATTTAATTGTTTTCCCTTGAATCTGAGAAATCGCGTCTATGACTTCATCAAATTCTTCTCTGTCCATCGCATGTGACATTTTTGTTTTCCTCCGTTTTATATGTGATTTCCTCGATGTTTTTGAATACCCACCAACCAATGGTTCCTCCCATCACGGAAATAAGATATGTATCCGGACCTATCTCTCGATAAGTCCGTTCACACACCTTATTTGTCCGCGACACCCCAGGTGTGACCAATCTTACGATTGGCATGGGAAGTCATCAACGACCGATTGCGAATCGGTTCCATAGGAATCTCCCCTCTGCCGGGTCCTCCGCCAGCCGCGCATTTCTGCTACGGAAGTATCATTATCCCTCGTGCCTGTCATTGCCGCCCCTCAAGTGCAACTTGAATTCAATCGTATAAGTTTGATCGCTCACTCCATACGGAGGTCATCGCGCACTTACGATATCGGCTTATCCGTTCCTCACAGATTGGCACCGGTAATGTATTGATGAAATGGGTATTCAATTGTCAAAGATCCGCAAGAGGTTTATTTGTCCCCTCAAGTGGTAGGCAGCGAAAACGGTCAAAAAACAACCATCAACTCAAAAATTTTTTAATTCTTTGAAATTTCTTTTGGATGTTCTGTTCCGAACACCCGTACCACTCGGCAATTTCTCTGTGAGTCAATCCATCAAATACATACAGTGTGATCAGTTCAATATCATCGCTTTTCAACCCTGAGAGTTTGATTGACAGCGCTCTGTTATCAATCTCATCACGCCAGCTGTATCTATTACTTGTATCCTTTTCACTGTCAATCGTCACCGTGAGCTGTTCCATGTATTTCTTGTATAGCGGCGACTTGCCGTTATCTCCGCCGTCATCGTCATCAAAATCGCTTTCGCAGAACTCCTGCGTATGCATGTTGTATCTCCGTTCACTGCGATACTGATCTTCATCAAGACTCACAATGGCGGTGATCTGCTCTTCCGTCATGCCAGCAGTCTTGTATTCGGCAATCTCTTTTTTTATCCTTGCGTTAAACTTTTTTCTCTCGTAACCATCGTTCCAACTCATTTTTGCAATCTCCTTTGATTTTTGAATTTGTGGTTGAAATCAAAAATCCGGAGATTATGGGTATCGTGCTATATAGGTCTGCCACACGGACAACATAAAAGATCCTTTCCGAAGCGCAAGCCTCGGAAAGGACTCTCATAGCCGTATGAAGCAAGTAAGGTCAAAAAAGCGCAAAACAAAAAAGCACCGCATGACAACAAGGCAGAATCAAATTCTGCTACTTGTCTTCATACGGTGCTTTGGTAGTCCGATTGTATCGGCTCCGCTTACTCGCTACAAAGTGTTTGTTATTTAGTTTTTGTCCTTACTCGGCAGAATGCACCGATGGACGCTTATAGGTTTTTGAGGCATAGAAATAGGCAAGATTCAGTGGCGTAGCTGCTTTGCATTTCTGACATTTTGCAATCAGAATACCTTCGCGCATGCTCGCCGTCACAGTAACAAGTGGGGTACCACAGTAGGGACATAAAATCTCTCGGAATTCCATATCCGCGCATTGCTTTGCGGAGCGTTCGATTTTTTTCGTTATGTGTTCATTTGGAACATTAACCACGAACTTTGGCGATGTTACTGTCATATAACACCCCCGGCATCTTCGCATTTCAGCAGGTACTCATCCAGTTCTCTCGACTCAAACAACTTCAGTTCTCTCAAACGGTAAAACATACTTTTGTAGGATACCTGGAATTGATTTGCTGCGTCTCTGACTGCATTTCTGTCGCAAGTACACAGCACGCTGTCTCCGTACAGCGGAATCCTTTTTTCATAACCTCTGCTTCTGACATATCTTACAATGGATGACCTGGGCATCAGAAGCGCGACGCCCATAGCCGTTGCCATGCTCTCGGCAATGCTGAACATGGCAGCAAGTTCTTTCACAGTGTACTTTTGCTCCACATCAAACTCTTGACTGAAAGCGGAAGTCACCGGATTGTTTCCGAACCTGTCCATGAGTATATGACCGGCTTCATGTGCAAGAACAAACCGCCGTTTCTTAACATTCTGCTCCTGCCGTAGGTACTCATCAACAATGATAAGTCCTTTGGGCGGTACAACCGATACCCGTTGACCGCTCTGCCAAATCCACAGTGCTCCCCTGCCATCCGCAAGAAATGCCATTTTTCCGGCATCTCTTTCGGCAATTCGATCATAGACGATTCGATATCCAAGATTGGATGTAATAAAGCCTTCTATATCCGTGGGGGTTCCCTGGATAAAAGATTGATATTGATACTTACGGATCAGACCCTCGCCGATCTCATCGATTTCATCGTATGTCTGGTAATAGTCCAATCATGTGCCCTCCCGTTATAGTTTTTTGATTACATGTTTGGCGACTCCTTGGATATTACACGCTCTGACAATGATGTCCTCCATACTCGCATTTTCCGGGTGCAGTCTGACCCTCTTGTTCTCCGGTTCCGGATAATAGGTCTTCAGCGTTGTCTCATTGCCTACAAGTGCAACCACAATATCGCCGTAGTTTGCATGATTCTGTTTTTTCACAACGACCATATCGCCCTCATCAATCCCGGCTTCCACCATAGAATGTCCATGTGTCCGCAGCACAAAGAAATCTCCCTCGCCGAAAAGAGCAACCGGAAGGGCGACAAATTCCTCAAAGTCTTCTTCCGTCAGTTCGGGTGAACCACAAACGATGCTTCCGAGAACGGGGGCTCGGTTCATCTTGTAATCTGATTTCTGCGTATGCGGCGTTTCAATGGTCTTTCCATCGTAGTGCAGCATACCGTTCAGTGCCATTTCCATGACATAGTAGTATGCCGTCGATTTGCTGGTACCGATTGCATCAGCGACCTTCTGCATGGAGGGTGATTGGTGATATTCAAAGAAATAGTCCTCTACAAACGCCTGTATTTCCTTCATCGTTTCGGGATTTCTTTTACGTAATCCTGCCATTCTGTGCCTCCATGTATATCGTAGAACGGTTCGTTCTATTTGTGTATTCATTGTATCATACACACTTTGCTTTGTCAATAGGTAATTGTGCATAAAAAATGAGGTTGCAATTTTAACTGCAACCTCTGTTCTCAATTATTGATAAAAACAGCGAAATAACCGCACTTGCACGGAGTTTTAGCCTCACTTTCACGAAATGAGTCACGATTCGAAAATCATCTGTACAATAAGATGTTCCTTACGAAAGTGAGACTATATTTTACAGAAATAATGCCAAAATGATAGCCTAACCTGCAATCTTGAAACCGACATCAGAAAAAGCTACTTTTCATTAACAATTTCATGCCTGCATGGAATATTTTTATGACCATTTTTATTAACCTTTATAAAACCGCGTGGATCAAATAAATCAAATACTCTTTTAGACAATGTATATATTTCTTTTGATGTGCCATCGTCAACAAACTTTATAATAAGATTAAAAAAGCTGTTTTCATATACATTTATTATATTATGTGCTTTTACTGTTGTTCTAATTTTTAACACATCAGGGCCTTCAACTACATCGGTATGAACTGGTATCTGAAGATTTGTTCCGTTTTGAAACCAATCCTGATATACCACAATGTAATCGGGTAAAAAATGTTGCTCTATGCTGTTATATAAGTATTGATTATCGTTTGAAAACACAATATAATTTATTATTATTTTTTGAAACTTGCTTTTCAAAATCATTTTTGGGATTGTAATTAAAAATACGAATTCTTTATTTTGCATATTAATATATATGGAATCGGCATCAAAAAATTCCTTAATATTATTATGTATCTTTTTGTCCATATATGGTTCTTGATAATTGCTTATAAAACGAGATAATATTTTGTTTGGATCAAATGTCTTCATCTCGTGACTAATATGTAAATATTCCGGTAGATCCCGCTCTAAACATGTTTCTGTAAATATTTTTTGTCATCAAGTGGCATATCGTCTTTTGTATCTAATATCTCCGTTAATTGCTCAAAACTTATAGCATTTATTTGAAGTTTATTGGGGGACTGCAAGCAATGAGTAAACAAATCAGGATATTTATTTGGAAAATCACCTAATTCTTCAGGCGTATATCCCGATAAAAATAAACCACCATATGTATGAGCAAAGATTTTCTCAAGGCTTATCTCCCCTATATCAATGCTACATGCTTTAGTATATACTAAATGTTGAAATAAAGATTCTTTGATCTGAGAGTCATCAACATGGGGAATAATTGAAGTTTCTAAATATTTGAAAAAATTATCAAAATTATTAACAATTAATGATTTCGTATATTTTAAGCGAAAAGAAAGGGCTAATATGTCTAATTGTTCAGGCAGTAGCATGGGAACGACAGTAAGTGCTTCTGCTAATGCAATTTGAAGTAATGAGCGTTGCTTCTCTTTGGCTCGATCAACTAGCAAATTGGAAAGTATGGTTTCTAATTCGGATGTTCCTAAACGAATGTATGCCTTTTGTGCCTCGATATATGAATACTGCATATCTGGATT
>ERZ773229.2562-NODE-2562-length-10675-cov-7.180226_pt1 | contig 10675 bp, 10 predicted proteins | sample MGYA00580992_ERZ773229 | MGnify/ENA primary metagenome ERZ773229 (study PRJEB29015, sample SAMEA2737795) | human gut metagenome | biome: human gut; feature: human-associated habitat; material: faeces | place: China | collected 2012 ... | reverse complement strand
CTGGTAGGAAAAATTTATATTTTTTCAATTGTCTACTTGACGGGGAGCAGTTCAATGATATGCGGAAAGCCCCTTTCTATTAATTAGTTCGGCAACCCCTCAAGAACTTTGATTATCCACAAATCATTCTTATCTATTAGTAGCTTTCACACGGCTTGTATCTTTCATGATCTGTCCTGCTGCATATCCATTGCCAGACATCATTGCTGAACTTACTGCAAAAAGCCCTGCATTATCCAGAAAATACTTCTTGAAACGCTCTACTAAGTTTGCCTTTTTCTCTGTATTATTCATTACCATTGTATTTTTAATTGCTACTGTACTCATATTAACCTCTCCTTTTTATTATCTATATATGATTTATATTTGTTTTCCTTTTACATCATGTATTTTAATCTTGTTTTTATTTTTAAACTAGTGTTATAATTATCTTGTTTTACAACGATATTGACATCCATTGCATGTCTAATATAAATTATGTTTCATAAAAAGGAGGCTATCATGGCAAACGTATATCACGAAGCACTACATCCGCTTGGCAATCTAGGAATTCAGGTATCTATGGCCGCACTTGAAACCCCACACATTCCTGCTCATTGGCATGAAGCTATGGAAATCTTATTCTGTCTGAACGGTTCGGTCCATATTCATGTAGAACATGAACCGATTATTCTTCGACGCAATCAACTAATTGTTTTTGATTCGAAAGAAGTACATTCTATTCATTCAGATTCTAAATTGTATATGTTCTTATGTATCCATGTCGATAAGAAGCAGCTCTCAATCTACTGCCCGGATCTGGAACTGTATCATATGAAATGCCACCCGGTGTCTCTGGATGATCCAAAATCCACCCAGTATATCCACATCTGCCAACTTGCCCACGACCTGACGCGTATGAATGTAGAAAACGAAAGCACCAGCGCCATGCGTTCGGACGGCACGGCATTGCTGATGCTTGCTGATTTAATTCGTTATTTTTCTGTATACTCCCTGCCCGGAGCGACTGCGGGCACTAGTCAGTCTAATGATACTCTACGTGAGATTATTACTTACGTAACTGAACATTACACTGAAAAACTCTCGCTGGAAGAAGTAGCTAATCAGGTAGGATTCAGCAGGGAATATTTCTGCCGCTTTTTCAAACAGCATATGGGGATTACCTTTCTTCGTTATCTAAATGAAGTACGTATCTCTCATGCGGGACGCCTCCTTACGAGCACGGATATGTCAATCTCTGAAGTAATGACCGAAAGCGGTTTTACCAACCAGACGATTTTCAACCGTCTCTTCAAAGAAATCTATGGAATGACGCCCCGACAGGCACGTAACACTTCTGCAGAAGATAAATATTTATAGCACCATCTTTACCGCTCCATACATTCCTATATCATTTCCAAGTGCATACTTTTCATCCTGTTATTTTCTTCCTATTCGAAGTCAATTGATTTTCCGGTACGTCCTGATTCACGGATCGCATCCATAAGTTTTAAAATACGGCGTACTTCTGGAATCTGTACCAGGAACTCTTCTTCTCCATGATATGCTTTGACATAATTTTCAAAATAATTTCTATGCTCTGTATGTACTTCCGGAAGTGGTTCTGTTACGATTCTTCCTTCTGGTGCCGGACCAAATGATCTTGTAGGACCAGCTGCTGTCATAGTTCTCTTACCGCCTACATTGGTAAGAAGGCTTGTTGTACGTACAATCTTTCCTTCTGGGAAGAATCCGTCTACATATGCAGTTCCTTTATCACCTGCTACGAACCAGTGACGCTCAAACCATTTATCCTGTACTTTGTCCGCAAGATAATATGTACCAAGCTCTACAGTAGCTGTAACATCGTTGTCAAACTTAAGCATAATCTGGAAATAATCATCTACTTCTGTATTGATGACATTACGGATATCTGCATATACAGATTTCAGTTTTGCTCCTGGGAACATCCAGCATACCTGGTCCAGAAGATGTACGCCCCAGTCATAGAGCATTCCGCCACCTTCGTTGATCAGTACATGCCAGTCATGCATATTTCCATTGAATCCATACAGCTGATTCTTGATTGCATACACTTTTCCGAGTGTACCTGAATCATATACTTCTTTTGCTGTACGGAAGTCAGGATCATAGCGACGCTGCTGGTGTACTGTGAATTTTACACCATTTTCTTTTACTGCTTTTTCCATATCATCCAGTTCTTCCAAACTCATTGCTACTGGTTTTTCACAGATAATATTTTTCTTGGCTGCTGCTGCCTGAAGTACCAGATTATGGTGCTGATTATTATTCGCTGCAATGATTACAACATCTACTTCTGGATCTGCAAAAAGTTCTTCATTGCTACTGTATCTTTTAATTCCTTCTTTGACATCTTTAAGCTGTTCCGGATCTCTGTCTGCGATTCCTACCAGCTTGATTCCCGGAAAGTCACTGAGCATCTTTTCATGTTCGTGACCCATAAATCCATGTCCAATAATTGCAAAACGGATATTTTCTGCCATTGCCTTATCCTCCAACATTCTATCTATTCTGGTTTATACTCATCAAAATCATACTTAATTGTTCCAAATGGTGTCTCCTGCTCACGAAGTGCAATTGATTTTGACATCTTCTTAATCTCATCTGCTGTTACACTGCGTCCAAGTTCACTTGAAAGTACAACACCTTCTGAAAGGAATGCTGTCTGCATAGCAATATATGGAGAATCAATTCTTGTTGTATCATCCAGTTCTCCTCTTAAGTATGAATACCACTGTAACTGGTTGTCGTTGTACATCTCCATCTCCGGATGAAGCATCAGTTCCTGCTGTCCTGTGATATCTCCGATTGCACAATCTAACTTGTTATCAAAGAGGTTGCCGTCTTCGTCTACTCCGAACCACTCAAGTTTTGGATTCTGAAGTGCTCCGCCGCCTACAATAGATCCACCCTCCGGTACTGCGAGAGGACCTCCTGTGGTATCCACATCAAGGAATTTCAGACCTCCTGTAGAACCTGCTACAAAGCTTGTTCCGATATTGTCCATATGCATTGCCCAGTCTTCATAGATATCCATAGAAATTCCGCCTTTGAATCTTGCCATACCTACTCCAAGGTCTTCGACCGGAGCTGTACGATTTGTAATCTTGTCGATTCTTTCATCTGTCCAGTAATCACATGACTGCATTCCGTATACGCTTTCCAGTTCCGGCATGCCAAGTACGTAGAGCATCTGTGCCAGATGATAGATTCCAAGGTCGAAAAGTGGTCCGTGTACGCCAACCTTAGGATTAATGAAATCAGGGCTGAAAAATGGCATATCATATCCAGGACGTCCCTGACGTCTGTGTCCGACACTTCTTACGTGGTATACTTTACCAAGCTTTCCTTCTTCGATCATTTTCTTAGCAATACGTGTCTGTGGATTATAGATAGAACTGATCTGTACAGCCAGTTTCTTTCCATATTTCTTCTGTGCATCGTAGAGGATCTTTGCATCTGCATAGCTTGCTGCCATTGGTTTCTCTGAATAACAGTCGAAGCCTGCTGCCATAACAGCGGTTGCAACTGATGTATGGAGGTTATTGTGTACACATACTTCTACTTCATCGATGTCATCTCTCTTTAACATCTCGCGGAAGTCCTGATATAAGTTCTCTTCTGCAACTCCATACTGTTTTCCCCATTTTTCAAGCTTTTCTTTGTCAATTTCTGCTGCTGCAACAACGCGCAGATTATATCCTCGTTTGTTTAAGTTTTCGATTACAGTCATATGTCTGTGTGAGATCATTCCGCATCCAATAATTGCAATTCTTAATTCTTTATATTCTTTCATTTTCCTATCTCCTTCATATTCTCATTATGTGTATTTTCTATATCTACAGAACCTACCACTGGCAGTTTCTTCAGAACGCATGGCATTCAAAATATTGTTTCTACCATCCCAGAATCTTCAGATATTCTCTACTTCTTCTTGCGCATTCCAGTGGATCTGTCTCATAGTGTTCATCCTGCTCTACTACTACCCATTTTGCATTAGCTTCAATAGAGGCCTCCAGAACTGGCTCCCAGATCATCTGTCCGAATCCAACCGGACGGAATCCGAAGTATCCTGTGTCCCCTTCTTCTTCCTCTGTATCGATACCGATCAGCTTGTACATATTCTTAACTTCACCTTTTTTAATGTAGTCTTTCAGATGTACTACCGGGATACGATCTGTGTACTTCTTCACGAAGTCCGGTGCTTCTCCTGTTGCCACGTCACACCAGCATGTATCAAGTTCTGACATCAGATTGTCATGTGGGATTGCATCGAACATTGCGTCATATCCCCACTGTCCATCTTCTAGTTTCACAAACTCAAAATCATGGTTGTGATAAAGGAATGTCATACCTGCATCATGAATCTTCTGTCCTACTTCATTCAGAAGTGGAAGGAATTTCTTAAAGCCTTCTGGATTAACCGGGCGATATTCTTCTGCCATATAAGGCATTACCAGATATTTTACTCCGATTGTTGTATAGTCTTTGATAATCTGATCTAAGTTCTCCATCATGTCTGCAAATGGTACATGTGCACTGATCGGAACCAGTCCTACTTCGTCCAGAACCTCTTTGATATATTCTGGTTTTAATCCATACAGACCAGCTAATTCAACCCCGTCATATCCAATCTCTTTTACCTTCTGCATAACCTCTTTGAAATTCTCTGGTGTATTTTCCAGAAGATCTCTTAATCCATACACCTGAACTGCTACTGGAAGTGTTTTACTCATTGTTATTTCCTCGCTTTCTTTATCATTTTTCTAGTTTTGTTATTCTACCTTTTCAGTGCATTTGTTTCTTTCTGTCTTATATATTACTGATTTTCAGTTTTAAAATATTTTCCCGGGTTTCACTTTCTTTTTGCTTCTTTGCACAATCTAGTACCCTAAAAGGATAGCATGCAACAGATGTATATTATTTATTGCGTTGTTACATATTTTCAGATACAAGGCAACAAAAGACCTGCCAGGACTCTCAATCCCTGAACAGGTCTTATTTTCCTATAAAATAGATTTTCCACTAACAGGTCTTTCAGAACTTACCACAACCTACACAATCAGAAGTCGTCTCTCATTCACATGATGTCCAAACTCCGGCATGAATACCATATTCTCCTGATCTGGATCCAGATGTGCCTGAATGATCGGTGGCATGTAAGAAGATGTAAAACAGAAGCCATATTTTAGATTATGGTACCCCTGTGCAAGTCCGCCAGCTTTTTTTACTTTGAGTACTGCTGGTGTTGTCACAGACCAGTGTCTTTGAAAATCTGTAGCCATCTCTTCATTTGTGAAGTCTTCTCCATTGATATTCCAGATGATATCATCTTTCTCAATCTTTTCTCCATCCACATACAAAGTACCTGGGCGGATCTGTGACAAAAAGATTCCTCTATAATATGGAAGTCTTACCTTGAATTGAAATCCCGTTACATTGCCTTCTTCGTTTTTTATATTTCTAAATCCTACAGACTGGATTACCTGTTTTTCCATAGTACAATATCCTCCTTAATCTCCAAGCAGATTCTTCAGCATGATGTGTTGTTTTCTAAGTGTCTGTCCTACTTCGTATCCATCATCATATTTATCCGCACCTTCATACTCACTCAGAAGGTAACCTTCATAACCATTCTCCTGCAATACTTTGATAATTTCCGGATATGGAATCGTCGTTTCCTCAAACTCATCACTCATGTTGATAAATTTTGCATGGCAGCAATAAACATATGGAAGAAGTGGAATGATGTCTTCTGGTTTATTTGGTGTGAAGTTCGGATCTACCCATTCACCTTCTTTAAATTCTGTTCTGAACACAGAAAAGTCAATATTAAGTCCAAAATTCTTCGTTCCGGTCTCTTTGATAAAATCTACAAAATCAGTTACCAGTTTTCCTTTCAGATTTGATGGTGTATGGATTTCCGGACACATCTGAATTCCAAGTTCTTCTGCCAGTGGAAGTGCACCTTTGATGATTTCTCTCCAGTTTTCTACAGGTTCAAGAAGATCATTAATAACTGGCATTTTTGTTCTCATAACAGTAAATCCAAGTCTGTGAGCCAGACGGATATCACGTTTTAACATTTCTACAGATTCTTCTGTTGTCAGATCTCTGTCTCCCAGTACGTGAGAATCAATCCAGTTACCATATTCTACAGGAACAATCTCATATTTATCACAAAGTCGCCACCATTTTTCTACCCATTCATCTGTTGGATATGGATAATTTTCAATATGTGTATTTGCAAGGATCTCAACTCCATGAGCTCCCATATCATGAAGATCTTCAAAGCAATCTTCCAAAGTTTTTGTTAATCCAAATTCTGCAGAATAGCTGTATAATGCTACTCCTCTCTTAGGACCTTTCTTTTCATATTTATACATGTCTTCTGCCTCCTGTTATTATTTATACATTATGTTTTTCTCTTAACTGTGTACGGATATCATCTGCTTCTTTATCTGTCATCTTCCAGAGCAGGCACATAGCTGCTGCCAGGAAAAACAGAATTGCAGGAAGAAGGTTCACTGTAAAGTTGATACCTTTCAGTGCCTGTGCTGTCTGCTGTGCATTTGCTACATATCCAAATGCACTCATAATCAGAATTCCAAATGCTCCACCAATTGCATTACCAATCTTTGTTGCAAGTCCATATGTTGCATATGCAGTACCATCTGTACGTATTCCTGTCCTTAATTCCATATAATCTACAGAATCTGCTACCATAGAAAGACTCATTGGGAATCCCACATTAAACAATCCGAAAATCACATCTCCTGTCAGTACCATTTTCATATTGTCAAATGGTGCCAGATACATAATAATAAGTCCTATTCCCTGAATGATCATAGACCACATAAGGACATTTCTCTTACCGAATTTTTTTGCAAAGAATGGAACACAAAAAGATCCTATGATTCCGCCAATGGAAGGAATTGTCATGATCAAAGCGATCATAGTAAATGATCCAAGACAATAGATTACATAATAAGATGTAATCGCAATTCTTCCCATGAATGCTGTCATCTGAAGAACCATTACGAATGTAACAATCATCAGATATTTATTTTTAATCAGATTATTTACTGTATCTTTGAATGAGAATGGCTGTGGATTTCCTTTTGGCTGTACAACTTCTTTTGATGTAAAAAATACAATCAGAAATAACGGAATTGAGATAATTGCATAAATAAGTGCCACAGTTCTGTATCCCTGTCCGTTTGCAACTTCTGCGCCGACTCCTGAGAATTTCAGTGCCAATCCTGCTGATACACCATTTACAATAACCATACCAAGATTCATACCAATATTTCTTGATGTATTTAAGATGTTTCTCTGGTCTGCATCTTCTGTCATAACAGCAGCCATTGCTCCATAAGGAATATTAACTAATGTATACAGCATCCCTGCAAGAATGTAGATTACTGCTGCCCAGATCACACCGGCAGTAGACTTGCCACCAAACGGATTCGTAAATGTCAGCACACTGAAGATTGCAAGAAATGGTGCACCAAATGCAACATACGGGCGGAATCTTCCGAATTTCGAACGTGTTCTTTCAGCAATTGCTCCCATCATAGGGTCGTTTATTGCATCCCAGATACGCGCCAGCATCATAATTACAGAAACTGCTGCCGGTGCCAGTCCTACAATATCCGTGTAATAAATTGTCAGATAGGAACCTACATAGGTCCATACAAACTGGGAAGCCAGATCACCAAATCCATAACAAATGGTAGCTGCTTTTGTAGCTTTTAGCTTCTTCTCCATCATCTTTTACCTCTTTTCATTTTTATCTTATCATTTCGCATCGTATCAACAACCGGTCTGTTAATCTTTCGATAGTTATATATTATCAGAAATTCCCCTTTCTTTTCTCTGCATCATTCCCACTATTATTTCCAATCCTTTCAAAACAAACTGTTCAAAAAAGCTCATGCAACATATGTTATCTATCTGTTGCATGAGCCAACTCTTTTTTATTTTTATTATTGTCTGTTGAAAATATGTATCAGGCTAACTTCGTGTGGTTCCAAAACTATTTTCATATCCAGTGTATGATTTCCATTCATTACTTTGGTCTTACTCTGTGATAATGTCGGAAAGCTGATTCCCTGAAGATATTTTACATCCTGTCTGGTAAGCCTGATATCGTACTGAAATTTTCCCCATTCATTCAATATACTTCCGTTCTGTCTGTTTAATGTGCGCTTCTTCAGATAGTACTCTCCACTTTCCTTCAGATTTTCAAAATGAAAATCCAGATGCACTGGACTTTCGTCCTCAAAGATCATAGAACTGCACTTTCTAAGATCCGCATCTTCTTCCTGTAAGAAATAACTCCTTTTGAACCAGGAATAGTAAAAGCATAATATATAGATATCTCCATTTTCTTTTTTTGTAACAATGTAATGCTTTCCTTTATCCAGAAGATACTCTCCCAACTGGTTCAAAAAATCAACTGCAAAATATGCAGGCTTCCGTATCGTATCTTTTGTCAGCAGCCCAATTCCTCCATTTAGAAGTCCTACCGTATCCATATGGCTGGATACCCAGTCTGTCCCACTCATAATTCCTATCATATCCACCTGATCTGCCATTGCTTCTATCTTCTTAACCAGATATGCTGCACGGAAACAACTATCATTCAGATAATTGCGATTCGAAATTGTATTGTTCCACTCTGTAATATAGATTGGTGTATCTGAAAGATTCGTCAGTTCCAGTAATCTTTTAATTTCGCGTAGCTGATTTTCTTCATTAAATTCATTTTGAGAAATTTTTCTTACAATATGTGTTCCCTCGCTTTTATGTGTATCATATGGAAATACAATAAACGATGCAAAATCCGGTTTCACATTTTCCTTCTTACACTGTTCGAAAAAATCAATCAGAAACTTCCAATCCTTCACAACGATGCTGCTGATTCCCCCAATCTTTGCCTCTGGAATTCTGCTTTTTACTGTATGATACAGATACGTCCATGCATTGAAAAAATCATACTGTTCATCTTGGTATAATCTGGTCTCCAAAGTATTATCTTCATGCACACTATCTCTGTCAAGTTCAAAGAGCCAGCTGGATACTTCTTCCTGACCATAACGATCTACAATATGGCTGAAAAAATTATCGATCATTCTTTCCCAGTGTTCCCGCGATGCAAATGGAATATACTGCTCTTCATAGAATACTTCTTTTCCATCTGAGCGAAGTGCTGTATCTGGTCTTCTTCCTAGATCAAGAAATGGCTTCAGACGATGCTGAACCAGAAAATCCAGTACCTGATTCACACTGTCATAATTGTATTGATCAATCGTCTTTCCATCATTGATCATCATATTTTGGGAAAATACATTCCAGATACGGATATATTTAAAATGCAGATGCTCATTCAGTTGCAATGTATGGAACTGTACATTCGCCTTGTTGAGATCCCAGATAGGACCTATATTGATCATTTTATTCCAGGTTTTTGGATATTTCTTTCCTTCACATTCATTTAAGTCAATCCTCACCTGCGTAGTACATTCTTTTTTCCCCAGTTCATATCCTTTTTTCTTTAATTCTTCCCTGATCTCAAACTCCTGTTTTTCATTCGTATCTTCTTTATCCTTCTCAGTCCCACGATATTTTTCTCTATATTCCGTTGGCGTCTCTCCCATCACTTTCCGGAATGCACGGTTAAAAGAAGCTGAATTAGAAAAACCCGAAGTCATTGCAATTTGAGTCATGTTCTGTTCCGAGTACTTAAGAAGTCCTAATGCAGTTTTTACCCTCAGCTGCATAACATAATCTGCAAAATACACCCCTGTACTCTTCTTAAAAATTCTTGAAAGTGTTGAGGTCGATACAAACATTCTGTCAGCAAGTTCATTCAGGCTGATTTCCTGATCCAGATTAGCTAGAATATACTGCATGATTTCTCTCATACGGGCATCATTTTCTGATTCATATGTCTCCATGCTCTCCTGATTTAATTGATAATTTTCTACCAGACAATCCAACAGTTTCAGCATCAAACTGTCTAAATAGCAATTTGTCTGATGTAACCTTGATGTATACTCTGCAGTCAGCTGAAAAAATATATCACGCAAATCCTGATAAGAATGCCCCTCATCCACTACCGAATTACAGTAAAATATCATATGCCGGTTTTCCAGTACATTTGTTGTAAGACGCATGGAAAAAGAAGCTACGCCATATAAGGCATCTCTTGTATTTTCTATTTCATAATTAACTCCTGGATTAATCAGAATGACATCTTCTGCTCTCATCTGATACCGTTCTTCCTGATACCTGATTGTCATTTCCCCTTCCAGTAAAAAGATGAGCAAAAGTTCTGTTTGAATATTATCTTCTTTTGCTACAGCTTTTTGTACTCTATAATTCATTCCGTTAACATCCATGCAAATAAAACCCTCTCTTTTAAATCCATTTTATTTTATAATACCACATTATAACTCTTTCATCTTATACAAAATATACTTCTTGTTTCTTTTCTCGCCTGCTCCTATTCCACAATACGCTTACCAATATGCCAATAGGTGAGCGCCATATCCTTATTTCGCTTATGTCAAATAAATCTTTTAAGATTCTCTATCACCCCAACGCCACATCCAGAACCATCATCAAACTGAACCCAACCGCAAAGAAA
>ERZ773229.2557-NODE-2557-length-10698-cov-8.823264_pt1 | contig 10698 bp, 10 predicted proteins | sample MGYA00580992_ERZ773229 | MGnify/ENA primary metagenome ERZ773229 (study PRJEB29015, sample SAMEA2737795) | human gut metagenome | biome: human gut; feature: human-associated habitat; material: faeces | place: China | collected 2012 ... | reverse complement strand
TGTTAGAAAAAGAAGATAGCATATCCGCTGTAAATGATGCTTTAAATTTGGAACAGCCTATGGAACGAAAAATGGAACAACTAAATGAAATGGTATCTTAGATTTCTGGAATACGAATGGAACATGGAACACGGATGGAACAAATACTTCCCTAAACTTTAGATACTTTCGATTACTTTTAAGGGTATGATTTTTAGACAGGTCATACCCTTAAAAGCCGCATAAATACAAGAAAAGCACGGTATTTAGCCGTTTGGCAACCGTGCTTTTTAAAGTGAGCGTGCGGGGATTCGAACCCCGGACAACTTGATTAAAAGTCAAGGAATCAAATCTATGTTAAACCGCATAAACTCTATTGTTCTCAATTTTGGTTGGAACGAAAATGGAACATTCTCGCTTCAACGTTGTTTATAATATCACATCATTTTCGACAATGCAAGCATTATTTTTAAATTTTTATGTAAGTTGCTGAACAGTACCCTGTCTTACCGTTATATTTAACTTTATGCCACGCACTACCTTTTTTGACAATCTCTACTGTTGCACCCTTATGGATTCTATAAACAATATCGGATTTTGTGTTCGCACTCTTTCTCATAATCAACGGGTCATGTTTCGTGATAACTGTTCCATAGACTTTTGCTTTCTTTGCTTCTTTCACTGTTGTTCCTGCAATGTCAGCTTTGAACTTCTTCCACCCCTTATTATTCTTTCCAATCCATGGGTCTGGACAATCCTTGCCGTTTACATCCCAGTGACGAATAACGTGGTCTGCATCAATGTCGTACTTCTTCATATAGTATGTAACCAACCACACGAGATCGTTGTATACATCCGCAGGTACACCACCAACACAATTGCACATTTCGATGCTTAAGGTGTTTGCATTTGTAGCAACTTTGTATTTGCTACCTGCACCATTTTTTAAAGTGTAGCATCCACCTACTGCCCATGCTACTCTCTTAAGAGATACAGATTTATATACAACTCCACTACCATCAATAAAACAATGAGCAGAAGCGTGTCTGTTTTCTCCTTGGAAATATTTGCAGTTATTCAAAGCTGTGTCGCCTTTGTTTCCTGTGAAATGCACTACAATAAATTTAATATCACTCAATTTTCTTTTGCCGCCATAATTTGACTCATCGGCAAATTTGTTAATAAATTTCATTTTACACTTCCTCTTTGTGGGTAATGTTGATAGGTTCTTCTGTTAAGTCCGCAGGTCCTTGATAGTCTGGGTCTACTGCCTGTCCTAATTCTTCATAAGACATTGCATTAACACTGTCCCCGATTCCTTTTGTCGTTGGGTCCACCAATACTCCGAGAGTCACTAAGATATTAAGGATGATACCTACAAGCTGTGTTACTGCATCCTGTGCGATTGGTGCTGTGATACCTAAGATTCCTAGAATCTGATAGATAAATGCAATTAAGGCAGAAGCCAATGCTACTAATGTTGCTTTATTCTTGAAACGTAATTTAAGATTCATAATTTCTCCTTTCATTTTGTGGAAATATATGTTAATATGTATTTGAAGATTTTTTCATACTTAATCTTCAATTTTATACTTTCCCCCTACAGTTTGTAGGGGGATTTTTTTATACTTGATAAAACTTCTTTTGGTTAACTAAATACTTTAATAGTTAACTAAAATATCTCTATCATTATTTTGCAATCTATATTTTTCATAGGACCTCTTTCCTAGTTTTTGGACGACCTTAGTTAAAACATTGTTTTAATTCTTTCATCTGATCATCTATATATGCTTCAATTGTTGTAAATCCTTTTCTATGTTCAAATCCTTTTCTTCTCAATTCTGCTCTTACTGTCATTAATTCTTCTTTTACTCCTTGTAGAGCTAAAATAGCTCCAATCTTCATATCCTCATTCATGTTCTTCTCCTTTCGCTATGTTTGAATGTCCAAGTACAAATTTATCATGCTACCATCCATTTATGTAGTTAACTAAAGCCTGCTTTAGTTAATTAGTTTCCGCTTTCGGTTCTTCTTCTTTATTAACATCCATCAGCTCATTATACTGTTGCTCTGTAATCCTGCCCGTTGCGAAGAAAATATCAATCTTATTCTTTAAATCATCTGTCAGACCGTTTCTTTCTTTAAGTTTTAATAATGTCCTGTATAGCATAATCATACCTCCAATTCTGTTAATGCTACTGCATATTCGCTGTTGACATAGGCTTCTGCTGATTGCAAGTCCATATCATAGATGTAATCTCGATTGTCGTTTAACTGCTGTTTCACATAGTTCCATCCATTTTGCATCGAAATCGGATAGTTGAATACTGTATATCCGTCCAACTGTTCTGAATTGACGCTGATGTTTGTAGTCGGATAATATGTTGCGAGTGCTTTAAATGCCTGTGTCTGTTCTGTTGTGAGGTCGGTTTCTTGTTGCTCTAATAATTGATAAACCACATCAAAATCAAGACTTAACTCTTTTAATTCTTGTGCGGTATACAATTCATTATTTGATTTTTTTATATTTTTAATATATAGCTTTGTGCCTGCTACACATGTTCCCCAATTAGTATATTTAAATGCTGAAAATATGCACTCTTTATTACCAGAATTTTGTGCATTAATGTCAATATCGATGGCTAATCTATATTCTTCATCAATCTTCCCGTTTTTTGTATTAAATGTTCCCCTTTCACACATTCTCACAACTTTCCCTCGTTCCACATCCACATAATCCGCAACATACTGTTGTCCATTGATTGTGACGTTGCCACCTGAACTTACAGGAATAGCATTGAGGGTATATGGGAGGGCGACAGTCTGTTCGTGGTAGGGTTGGAAATCTGTAGAAGCAGAGCCTTCTTCAACTTGTGGGTATATCGTAAAATTATTTAATATGGCTCCACTTAATATTCTGCATATAAAGAAAGATATTGTTTCTCGATTTTTAATTTGTCCGTCTTCGAGACTGGCCACTGTCGTATATATACCTGGTTTCCCTACATGAAACTGAATTTTGCTATTCCCACTTTTTTTGACAATGTATGTTTTTTGACTATCCAGGGGAAGCATATTTGCAGTATTGAAAGCCCCATAAATGTAAAAATCCGTCTCGACTGTTGGCGTTCCGTTCAAAGTATAAGTCCCATCGCCATTGTTTATACAGGTCACCCCGTTCAGCGTAATAGTCTTCAATGTCGCATTTAGCAAATTCTTCCCAACAATCTTCACTGTCGGATTCACAACGCTCTTAATCTCCTGCGGATAGTCAGGATTCGGGCTTGGAATGCCGCCGGTGTAAGGTTCGTAGGAAGTGGCAACAGAGCCTTTTTCTATCTGAATCAGAATATTAGAAATGTCATAGGTTTTGCCCTCTGTGATATTAAAACACACTTTGGATACCTCTGCATTTTCTAAAGTATTTGATTTGTTCTGTTCCAGAACTAATTTGTATGATTTGTTCGCTACTGATACTTTAGTATTAGTAGTAATATTAGAGCTAAGGATGCACGTCCCATCTAACACAAAAGAATCAATGTCAAGAATTGCCCATCCTGTTTCTGTTGCAGTTCCTTTCAATGCAAATACTCCATCCTTCACAGTAACAGTTACTCCTCGTGTTGTTTGTGTCCCGTCTTTAATTTTAAAGAGATTCTTTCCAGTAGTAGTAAACTGCTCTGACTTGCCATACAGCATCATATCCATAATCTTTCCATTGTCAGAATCCGCTAAATGGTTCTTGCCCTCATTCGATGCATAGAACTTTGTAATTTTGTTTGATAAAGATTCCTTTAGTGAACCAATCTGCTGTCCAACTACAGCCGAATCCGCAGGCTTATCTGATTGTGTAAGTGTTTTATCTGTGTCTACCGCAGCCGAATTATAAGTACCACCAGATGTCCATGCAGACCCATTCCAGTAATACCAATTGCCACTTGTGTAACCAGACTCACTGCCTTGATAGACATAGACTCTTGTTTTGTCTGTCATACCTGCGACAGTAGTTGCAATATAAGGTGCTCCAATCTGCCCCATAATCGCAGACCACGGTACTTTGTGTAAATCTTCTTTTCCAACCAGACAATACATATCTTCTGTCGGATTAGACAATAGCGGTAAATCATTTATCTTTGCCATTTGCATCCACCTCTTTTACTTCTACACCAGATTTCTCCAAAAACTCTTTCAGTGCTTTCTGGTGTCTTTTTAATACCATCATTGCTATATAAAATTATGCAATCATCTTTTTCAAGATTGCGTATTTCCAAATCATTTATTGTAATTGTTTTCATCATATAAACCCTATTACCCTGTTACCCATGTAGCAAATACGTTAAGCCACGCACCTGTTTCAACAGTAATGCTTTTAGTTGTTCCATATCTTTCAACTTTACATATCCCTGTCGTTCTGACAGTAAGTAAAAACCTGTTAAGTCCGCTTCCTTGACATAGAAAACGACTTTCCTGTGATGGTGCAAATTTTTTATCAAATGTTAAAATACTATCGTGTGTAGACCATGCCGTATTATTTTTTAAAGCTCCTTGCAAAAATACAATATTTCCAATTTTCCGTACTCTTGCGTGTGAATTACTTGTGTATGGAACGATGCCATTTCCGTATTTACACTCAATCCATCCTGTGTCCTCTATAATGTCTTGCTTTTTGTTTATATTTTCGGACAAATTCCCAATATTTGTTGTTATATCTTCAATTTGAAGTCTCTTTTTCAAATACTCTGAAAGATTTGAAACCTTTACTTTTTTTGCATCATTCCCACCGATGATTAAATATACATCATCCGTGGGAATTTCCTGCTCTGGCAAATCATTAATTAATATAAGAGGTACATTAACCGCCATAATATCACTCCTTAATCATTCAGTTTATTATCTTTGATGAAGTCTCTAATAGCTTTAATATGTTCCCTCAGTTCATCGTCAACAACGTAAAAATTGCCCTTATTATTTCGACTGATTGGCTCTCCTGTGTTATCGTCAATATCATTGTATGTATAAGTTACTCTGTCTCCACCATCAATATTCAGTGCCATAAAGCTACTCAACTGTTTCATTTAACATTTCCTCCTGTTCTTCAATTAACGAATTGATTTCGTCAATATATTCTTGCTCATAGTCTATCTCTTCTTCTTTTTCTTCGTGGTTATATTCTTCCAATCGTTCAAATTCGTAATCTCTTTGAACAACTTTAAGTTCCCACGAAAACTTAAGATTTTCTGTACCATTTACTAAAAAGTAAGTAGGTGTTTTTTCTTCTATCCATAGATCGCCTTTACCCTCTTTCTGCAAAAAAACTTGATATTCAACATCTGTATTGACAGTCTCTTGGAACACATCATCTATATCTATATAGCATTTTCCTGTTTCGTCAGTCTGTGCCGTTCCGATGTCTCCAAACATTGGTGTTGGTGTTTCATAACAATATTGCAGTCGTTTGTTATAATTTTCTGTTTGGATTATTCTGCTTTTACTTCCTGTTGTAGATATTTCTGTAGGTGTTATCGTGGATATCTTTTTCATAAATCCAGTTTGCACGGTTATTTCATTGTAGTTCATGTAAGCAACATTATCTAATTGACTTGGCATCCATGTTGCCATTCCTTTACTGTTATTTTTCATAACAGCTAAACCATTCTCCCCGCAAAAACTAGTTTTACCAGAACCATCATTATTTGAAGAAATTTGTAGTCCAGAAAACAAAGTTGGTTCTATACTTATCAGTCCATTGCCAACAAATGGATATCCATAACAGGCAATTTTCAAGCCAGACCAATCAATTTTCAAAGATTCTTTAGAATCAGAAGTATAACCAACAATAGTATCTAAAACATCTTTCAATATAATTTTAGAACCTCTGATCGTTCCCTTTGATATGTCAAGTCCATCTTTATTCCATTGACCTACTAATGTATTGTTTGCATCATACATTTTCAGTTCGCCATTGGCATTATCCAATCCACCTAACGATAATGCTCCACCTCTTGCATATGTAAAGTTGATATACAGTTTTCCGTCAGACCCACGATAAATACCTTGCCATGCTCCGTCATTGGTTAGAAGATTAAAGATTTCTTCATGTGTCAACGCATCAACATCTATTGCAACAGGAATTGTCTCAATGTCAAGAACCTCTGTAAATCCACCTGCCGCATACATCGTACATCTAAGTGCTGCTACATCACGAGGAATACCGATTGCTTTATTGCTTGCTGCTTGAATCGCTCCGCCATTCGTTGTTGCAAGAGCACCATATAGGCTGTGAGTGATTGATGTTTCATCTGCGGATGAAGTATAGACAGTTTTATATGTGTCTCCGTCAATCGTTTCCTCAATCTTAAATCGGCATTTATATGCTGTTCGTGCTGTTGCTGTACCATCACGATAATAACCAGACAGTGTAATATAGTTCGGCACCATTGAGCTGTCCGCTGATCGTTTGATGATTCCTGTGGATGGTTCCATAAAGTAGGTTCTTCCTGCACTTCCTTGATCGCCTTGTGGTCCTGTTGCACCTGTTTCTCCGGGGATACCACCCTTTAATTTAGCAATATCAAATCGTTTTGTGACAGAATATGTATTAAGGTAATTAGCTGTAATATCTACCCATCCAACATCTGTTGTTAATCCTGTTACAGTATAGGTGTGTGTTGAACCATTCCAAGCACCTACGACACCGCTTGACTTCTGCACGTTGTAAGTACAGTCGTTAGATATATCGGTATGACCGTATAAAACCTGTGCTGTCGTGTGACATTCTGGAAACGCTGTGTATTCTCCTTTGTAATCTGTTGCGATTGCTTGATAGTCCTTGTCAAGATTTATAATCATAGCACGAGACTTTTTCGCTTCATTGATTGCATCATTAATTGCTTCTGTTGCAGTCTTTCCACCTATTGTGACGTTATCTCCAGAAATCCTCACAGTACCAGTTTCTATGTCTGCAAAAAAGATAATATTTCCAGATTTATCCTTGACTGTCAATGCACCAGTATTAATATAATCTGCATTGATTCCCTCTGCATAAAGCAATCTTGTTATCATTTCGCCTGTGATTGTAAAACCATATGGATAATTTTTACCACCATCCGTGGAAAAACCGATTGCATCTGATGTTAACTTAATAACATTTCTTGATTCAGCAAGCGACCTCTTATCATGCAGGTAATAAATACTAGAACCGTCTGGTTGCTTCTCTTCCGTTGAATACAATCCACTACCACTTTTAAGTGTTTCGTTCAGTTTTTTAATCGCATTTTCACGATTTGTCTTTTCACGTTCAACTAATTCTTTCCCTTGAATCAGTGCTTTTTGTTCACTTGACGTGTAATTGCTTTGATTTCTCATTGGAGATTCTGCACTGTTTTGTAGTGTTGTATACCCAAAGAATACAAAGTTTACATCTGTTAATACTGAATAGAAACTTTTCCCTTTCCAGTCTGTAATCTTTATCTTGTCTCCAAACTCTGCAATTGGACAAGAAATATAATCCATCGTAAATCCACGAAACGTTACATCCTTGAATCTTTCATAAATCCAAGAAACTAATGTCTCTTCATGACCTGCAACTAACGGATTCTCTATTTCTAAAACGTAGCCATCTGAACCGTATTTGACTAATTCTTCCACATCTTCTTCATTTTCGTTACCATCTTCATCGGTTGTTGTCTTAGTGACAGTCTTTGTCATTTGTACACCTGTTACCTGCACATCGTTTGTATCGCTTGTTAAAGAATCATAAGCTTCGATATCGTGAATATTAGTACTGTAGTCAAAATCATATGTAATTATCTGTAGATGTCCTGTGCGGTCAATTCTTGCATTTCCGCAGGCAATCATAGAGATAAATCCTATAATCTGTCGGTGTGTATACTCACTAGATGGCATGGTTGGTATCTGGAAGTCATTATGTAAAAAGTTACTATTTCCAATCAAGATACCGCAGGTATCACAACTATCAATTAGCACACTCTTTGCTGTCGCAGGGAATGTCAATGTTGTGCTGTATGTCTTATCTGCTTTATACATATCATCGTATCCGACAATCGTTACAACACTTCCGTAGGTTTCTGGTTGAGTGACGGTAAATGTACCGTATTCAATTTTTTCTATCGTTGATGATAATTCAAACGTCAGATATAGTCTGATTTTTGCTCCAAAGAAATCATAATCAGATAAGTGATCATCGTCATTCATGATTTCTAACTGTACGTTTCTGCTAATGGCAACTCCTAAAGGAATAGAGTTTGCCCCCGCAGAATCAACCAGACTATTGTTATCTATTGAAAAATCATCCTCTGTCAGTTCTAAAACTGTGCCATTTGCAAGTGTAACTTCTGCATGCTCTTTAAAATCCTGTCTTTCTGACATAAGTTCTTTAAATTCGTTACTTACATTTATCATAATGGGTCAATCCTCTGTGCATTAAAAGAGAAACTTTCAAACTTTTCTTCTCCGTCTTTCAATGTTCCAAATTTAATATCAGACACCTGTCCTACATAAAATGTATCGTCTCTCCATTTACCATAATATGGACTAAAATAATGCAACTGAAATTTTGTCTTTTTATTGCTTTTACTGTAAACAATCATTTGCATTATCTCTGCTACATCTTTTGCAGGTATATCAGTCGCAGTATAAGGAAATCTTTCGATTGTAAACATTGGTGTAAATTTACCAATTCCAGACTGTGAACGTGTAGAACCTTGCGTATAAGTTGTTTCATATGCCGCAGAACTTCCACCATCTGGCTGAAATATTTTCTTACCATTGATTTTTATATAATCTTGTGCCATATCTACTCCTCTCTACGCAAGAACAAATGGATTTTGTCCATTATTCATCTGTCTTAATTTTGCTTCTGTAATCATTTCGTCAAATAATGTTCTACGATTAATTTGTGCCGTGAACTGATAATTTCCGCCATTATTACTTTCAATCTTGATATTAGATAATTCTTCTTTTATGATTTTTCTTAATAATGCTTCTGGTGTTTCGATATTGGTTCCTCGCTTCTGGTCTCCTAACACTGCCATAAACGGTGCATTTGGTGGGATAACCGCACCTTTTGCAAGATATGGTACTCTTGAGAAAGATACTGTTGATAGGTTGAATCCTACAGATTTTCCACCAACACCAGGTACCCAATCTGGGATGCTGATATGGAAGTTATTAAGTGCATGAACCATTGCGTTAATACCACTCTGTACCGCTCCAATCATTGTATTGATAAAACCGATAATCGCATTAACTGGTGTTTTAACTGCATTTTTAATCCTTTTCCATACAGATTCTGTTTTTGTTCTAATGCTATCCCAAACACTTTTTATCTTTGCTCCAATGGATTTTATTTTATTTCCAACAGTTTCAAATGCTCCCTTGAATCCATTCCATGATTGTTTTGCTTTCTCTGCAACATTTCCTGCGGATTCTTTAACTTTGCCCCAAGCACCTCTTATCTTATTTCCAGCAGCTTCGACCTTTTGTCTTACTGCATCAAAAGCTGATTGCAGGTTTTCCCAAGCGTCTTTAGCTACTTCGTAAACCTTTAACGCCGCAGCTTTAATCTTATCCCAGTTCAATACAATCAGTGCCACACCTGCGATAATTCCAAGTATCAATAATCCAGTCGGACTAAAGATAACCGTACCTATTGTGCTTAATATGCTACCTAAGCCAGAGACAAGTGTTGTTGCTCCTGTTGATAAAACTTTGGCTATTGTTCCACCTGCGGATAATATTTTTGTAAATCCGCTACTTAAGGCTGTTTCGACAATCCCAACAATTCCAGTTTTGTCGTTAATTATTTTTGCTATAAAAGACAATAAAGACTGATTTGCAAACAGTGTTGTAAAGGCATTGGATAATTTGATAGCACCTATTGCTGTTGCTAATGCAAGTCCAAGCTTTCCTGCTGTTGTGCTTGCAAAACCAGAAATCAGACCGCCAAGAACATTTGTTATAATTGTGAATACTTGACTAAAGATTGTACCCCAGTCAATATTGCTTAGAAATGTTCCAATTCCTTTTCCAAGTCCATTCCAATCGGTGTTTTGTGCTACGCTAGCGAACACGCCTAACAGACTTGTCACTGCATCACTTAATGTCTGTCCTGCTGTCGCCCAATCAATTCCAGTAATCATTGCATTAAGACCATTTGTAATGTTTGTTGCAATTCCAGACCAATCTACTGTCTTTACGAATGCCCCTAACGTTGCAAATGCTCCGTTAATCCCTTTTACTAACGTATCGGCAATTGTTGTGAAATTAACTTTATCAAAGATTCCATTAACAAGATTTCCTAGAGATATTCCAAGTTCTTCCCAACCAGTCAACCCAAGATTGCTTTTTCTTGACATATCAGAAACAAATCCGTTAAAGATATTCCATGCAATCATAAATTTGTTCCCAAACAGATTTCCTAAGTTGGTCCAATTTACCTCGTTAACTAATCCGCGGAATCCTACTGAAAATTTAGTTCCGAGATTTTTCCAGTCGATACCCTCAATTAAAAGATTCATTGTATTGACAAGTGTATTAATACCTGCACCTATAGTTCGTCCGAGCAAATCCCAGTCAATGTGATCTACAAGACTATTGAACGTCCGTGTAAATGCATTTACAAAATAAGTTATCTTTGGACCTACATTATTCCAATTGATAGCATCATAGATTTTTTGCAATCCTTTATTGATACCGCTT
>ERZ773229.2556-NODE-2556-length-10700-cov-2.346078_pt1 | contig 10700 bp, 16 predicted proteins | sample MGYA00580992_ERZ773229 | MGnify/ENA primary metagenome ERZ773229 (study PRJEB29015, sample SAMEA2737795) | human gut metagenome | biome: human gut; feature: human-associated habitat; material: faeces | place: China | collected 2012 ... | reverse complement strand
CGGAAGAAGAGACGAAAGTCAACGAGCGGGCAGAATGCAAAAGGGCTGATCAGGCTCCTGAAAGTGTTAGATCCGGCGATGCTGTTCCTGATCTGGATGATGTATCGTACCATATTCTCATGCTGTCGGGCGTCAATAGTCGTATTATGATCCGCAGATATGACCGGGGCAATTACGCCGATCTTCGCCGAAACATCAATCAGTGGTATGCGGATCTGACGTTGACCAATTACAGCGGCACTGGGAATATCAAGCAGGTAAAGCTGGCAGCCCGGCTGATTCATCTGCTCAAATTTCTAAAGTCTGACAGCCGACCCTTAGAGCGAATGCCGAAGGAACTGTCAGGAATTACACCAACGATTATTCAAGCCATTCTAACGGGTGGCGTTCTTCCGGATGCTATTGCGTCGAAAGCACTGACCTACATTCGGTCAAAGCTGCTGGCAGGTAATGATGAGAGCGCGCAGACAACCCGCAATATACAAAGTACCATGCCTGACAGCCTTGCCTGTCAATGGCTGAAGGTCTGGCTGCTTCGAAAAAATCGAATGAATCATCAGGAGGTATCAATCGTGGAAGAATACAATCTGAATCTTTCCAACCCGGCTTATCACTGCGGCGGATTGATGGCTGTTTATGCGGCAATACAGAGAACAGCGATGCCTGACGTCAATACTGGTATTGTGGAGCGTTACTATGCCTCGGCAATCCAGATGCCGGCACTGGCCATCGGTCAGCTCAGCAGGCATTCCAATTACCATCTGGAGAAAATGGAGAATAAGTGGCTGGCTGACAGGTACAGGGAGAATCTGCAGGAAGTATCTGTCGCGCTGGGCAGGCATATACCTGCAACGCTGAATCTGGAACAGCAGTCTTATTTTGCGCTGGGTTATTACCAGATGGGAGCAAAGCTCAATAAAGAGAGAAAGAAAGCAGTTGCTGCATCGAAGGAAAGAACAGCAGCGGCGGAACAGTAAAAGGAGGATGTATCATGGCAATTCAGAACAGATATGAGTTTATGTACTATGTAGCGTGCACAAATTCCAATCCGAACGGTGATCCGGACATGGGCAATATGCCTCGCATCGATCCGCAGACTATGCAGGGCTTTATTACAGACGGCGCGACCAAGCGTCGTATTCGCAATTACGTTGAACTGGCGCACAAGGACGAGCCGGGGATGAATATCATCATTCAGCAGGCAACCAACATTAACCGCCATATTGCAGAGGCAAAACGAGCTGCCGGCGTAGATGACTGCGCAAAGGCAAAAGACGCGGTTTATGCCGGACGGAAAAAAGCATGCGAACTTTTCTATGATGTCCGCACGTTCGGTGCAGTAATGTCCACAGGCCCTAATGCAGGGCAGGTCCGCGGTCCTGTACAGATTACCTATGGAAAAAGCCTGGATGCTGTGCTGCCGCTGGATATTTCGATTACTCGTATGGCAGTTGCAGACAAGGTGAAAGATGGGGCGACCGTAGAGGAATATATTGCGTGGGAAGAGGCACAGCCTGAGGATAAGCTTCGCACCATGGGACGCAGACAGATGATTCCCTTTGGCCTGTATGAAGTTCGCGGATTTATCAGCGCCAACCTTGCTGAAGAAACTGGATTTGACGAGGAGGACTTGAACATCCTTTTTGAGGCGATCATGAATATGTATGAGCACGACCGTTCTGCCAGCAAGGGCGAAATGGAAGTTGTCTCTCCGCTGATTATTTTCAAGCACGTCGGTACGGATTCTGACCCGGTTCAGAGAGTTCGTCAGGCTAAGCTGGGCTGCGCACCTGCACACAGGCTGTTTGATCTGGTCAAGGTTTCGAAAAAGGATACCGTTGCTTATCCGCGCAGCTATCGGGATTATGATGCTGCAGTCCGACTGGACAAAGTGCCGCAGGGGGTACAGATCGGATTCAAGTCGGATGCTTTTTCTCCTGTAATCTGGGATGAGCTGCCTGAGGATGAGGACTGGTTCTGCCATGGATGATGACTGGGGGCCGATTCCTCTTTCACGGCTTTCACATGCCGGATTTTGCCTGAGGCGAGCGGCGCTGCTGACAAATGAGCAGATCTGGAAAGAAAGTGCAGATACGGCAAAAGGGCGTGCTGAGCATGAACGGGTGCATGCGCAACGGATAGAGCGCCGGGGAGAGACTGCAAAACTGTATGAGTTTCCTGTATTTTCGCATACATTAGGCGTTGCAGGAAAATGCGATTGCATCGAGGCGCAGACAGATGCTCGGGGCTGCCGCATTCCTGCACTGGATTTCCCTGCGCGTCTATATCCTGTTGAATATAAACATGGAGAGATTCGGGCAGAACGGGAGTATGAGATACAGCTTTGCGCACAGGCAATGTGTCTGGAAGAAATGTTTCAGACCAGTATTCCGGAGGGGGCGATTTACTATATCACATCTCACCGGCGCTATTCAGTTCCATTTACCGAAGAATTACGAAATCTTGTAAAAGAGACAATTCATAAAATTGAATTATTCCGCCGCAGCTTTTCAATTCCACCGGCGGAGAAAGAAGCAAAGTGCAGGGCATGCTCTCTTCGAGAGCATTGCCGGCCCGGTATGCAGCGGTCAGCTTCAAATTACTGTCACGAGCTTCGCAGAGAGGCAATGGAGAGAGATGTGAAATGAAAAAACTGCTTGAAACACTGTATATCACGACCCCGGAAAGCTATCTGTTTGAACGGAACGGAAATATCTGCGTGGCAATAGGCGGCACTGAAAAGGCATCAGTTCCAATTTCACAGGTGGATTCCGTGGTTCTCTTCGGGAAGAACACAATGTCGACTGCACTGCTGTCGTTTTGTGCGCAGCATGATGTGACAATCAGCTTTCTCAGTGAAAACGGTTTCTTTCAGGGGCGTATGTGCGGCCCAGTCAGCGGTAATGTATTACTGCGAAAACGTCAATACGAAAGTTTGGCAGATACAGATTTTGCGAGAACTTTTGCTGCCGATTTGCTGTTTTGTAAGATTCGAAACAGTAAGTCTGTGCTGATGCGATATGCTCGCGCGGCCTCCGATGAAACGGTTAAACAAGGTATTTTAGCTTCGGCATCTGATCTGACTGAAATAGCGAAAAAGCTGGATTGCTGTACGGATATTGATTCGATGCGAGGAATAGAGGGCGCAGCTGCATCAATCTATTTTTCTCATTTTGATGATTTACTATCAAGTCCGAAGGGATATCGGTTTGAGGTAAGAAGCCGGCGGCCTCCGCTGAATGAGGTCAATGCGGTGTTGTCATTTGTTTACACGCTGCTGTCACATGATATTCGTTCTTCGATGGAAACCATAGGGCTTGATCCGGCTGCGGGATATCTGCATACGCTGCGTCCGGGACGCTCCTCATTTGCGCTGGATATTATGGAGGAACTGCGCGCTCCTTTATGCGATCGAATGGTTATTTCGATGTTTAATAAAGATCAGTTCCGCACACAGGATTTTATTACTGATTTTGGCGCTGTGTATCTTAGCGAGAAAGGGCGGAGAAAGGTCATCGAGCAGTGGCGCGCCAGAAAGCGTGAGACGATCCAGCACCCGTTTCTGAAGGAAAAGATTTCAATCGGTTTGATACTTTATACGCAGTCGATGCTGTTTGCTCGTGTGCTGCGCGGAGACCTGGATCGATATCCGCCTTTTATGTGGAGGTAGCAGAATATGATGCTGGTCGTGACCTACGATGTAGATACAACGAATGCTTCCGGACAAAAACGACTGAGAAAGGTTGCTAAAATCTGTGAACGCTATGGAATGCGAGTTCAAAATTCTGTATTTGAAGTGCTTCTCGACGCAGCTCAACTGGTAGTTTTGAAGCATGAGCTGGAAAAAATTATAGATACAGAACAGGATTCGGTTAGATTTTACCGACTGGGAAACTCCTACGAACGAAGGATTGAGACAATGGGGAAAAGGCCGCGTGTAGAGGCAGGAGGAGCACTTATTTTCTAACGCCAACCCTTCCCGTACACATTTTTCCGGGAGGTTCGTGCAGACCCAACAAAGTAATCTTTAAAGTTTTCAAACGAATGTTGGAGTATACAGAAAGTGTTAATTTGAAAAATGTGAATTTTTCAGCAATTTATCATATAAATCAACTTATGGTTTTGTGAAAAAATGCTGTCGCCCCTCGTGTAGGGGCGCGAGTAGAAATGAGCAAGCAGAAGTGTTCGTTAAAAATTTCTCTCAGTCGCCCCTCGTGTAGGGGCGCGAGTAGAAATTGCTCATCCGTGAGCGGATACGGCTTTTCCCGATACGGAATGGCCTTTGTGCCGCGTTTTGCATTCGGATGAAGCAAGGGCGATGCATCGCAAATTGCCTCGTAAAAGTACATGCCTTGCAGCCACAGCATTTCGTTGCGCCTGCGTAAGCGCATTCTTTCGGCACGATGGTAGGAGACCACTAACCATGGGTCTCCGTACCAATATTGCTCATAGGTCATGCCGATTGAAAGATAGAAGGGTTCATCGTGTTCGAAAACCTCGGTCATAGACTGTGGAACGCGACTTTCGGGGGCGCTTGTCTCGCTCCCCGTATCGCTTACAGCTCCACAGTCACGCCGCCGTTTTTTGCTGCATCCTCATCAGCAGCAATCACGTTCGTCAGCGCAGCCTGCGCATAGAGCTGATTGAGACGTTCGATGAGCTGTGCACTCATGCCGCCCATGCGGTCGAGCAGAGCGTCAGTCTGCGAACGAGAAACGTTCTTGTGATGGGCGCGGAACGAAAGATAAAACAGCTCCGGGATTGCGGTTGCCGGGAAATCGGCAATCGAATTTACCTTGAAGCCGCGTGCCTCAGCAAAGCGAACCGCTTCACGGTTGAAGTCAAGTTCGTATACCTTGCCGGACTTTTCGTCAGTCAGACGAACGGGCATTACTCGATCATTGGTGTTCATTTCTACGACATTTGCCATTGCAAAAACCTCCATGCGCCGCCTATGCGGCTATTTTCGTTATTTTATATACTACGTCGGTCAGGCTACTGCCACTCAGGCGGTCGGCTTCGCTTCCCACTGAGGTGCACCGGTCGGAGTCACGTACAGCGTAGCTTCGAGCACATCGCCAACCTCAGCGCCGGGCATACCAAGTGCGGACGGAGTGCCGGTGAAATACAGTGCCTTTTCCAGACCAGGAATGAGAATGCACCACCACGTTGCCTTGCCGGAATCCGCAGCGGTCTTAGCTGCCTGCACAACAGCTTCCCATGCAGTAACAAGGTCTTTGGTGAGGTTTGCGGTAAAAGAAAGCGCGCCGCCGAGGTCTTTCAGACCGTCAATGTAGGTCTTATACTCGGTCTCTTCCAGAGTGGTAGTTTCGAGGGTTTCCGGTTCGGGGTTCATCTCCGGAATGCTCTTGATTTCCGGCACCTTCGTGTAACCTTCAGTCGGACGAGTGTCTGCGGTGGTCTCGACCGCATAATTCAGCGTAATACCGGCAGTAGAAAGTCTGATACTCATACTTACCTCCTGTAAATTCTATAATCATCCGAAACAACAGCACGGTAACGCGCTGTAATTCGGTAAATTTTCGAGTCTTGGTTTTTTGTCTGCGCTTTCATCGTGCGGACAAATCCAAGGCTCTGCATTTTCTCATCGAGCAGGACAAGAATGGCTTTGCATTCCTGCTTCGCGCCACTCGTTTTATTGGAATAAATGTTCAGCGTGTACATCAAATTTGCGTGATGTTCGCGCATTTCGTCGGTCAACGATTTCTCGTAAGTGTAATTATCGCTTTCAATTAGCGTGATACACGGAAAAGAAACGGGCGTGTCCACTTCCTCGCCATAGCGAGAACCTTTCGGGTATGCGGCAGTGAATGTTTTCGCAACTGCGTCAAACACAGTGCTTTCAATATCAATCACCGAAACACCTCCCTCACAATACGTTCGACGGACATTTCCATCTCCTTTGTGGCGAACCACATCGGCATAGCCGCCGGATTGCCGTGCGTAAAATGCTTTCCGTCCTCGTCAATGTACACCCACGTATCGCGTTTGCCACGGCCTTTGCCATACTCACCGATTTTTGCAACCTCTTTCGGGCGGTTCGGATACGGTTCTTTGCCGTTATGGTGAACACCTGCGCCGAACTCAATGAAGCACACGGCTTCACCCTCTGCGAGGATTTTATAGCCTTTGTCGGTTGGTTCAAGCGATACAGATACATCGTTAATGCCGTCATACATCGCGGTTGTAAACCGCACAGACGCTTCGCGAACACCAATCAGAGCAAGACGATAGGTAAGTTCAGCGCTTTTCTTGTCCACCCACGTTTTGTAGGCTTCAAGCTCTTTTACTGCCCTATCAATCGACCGTGAATTGAGCGATAGCTTGATTTTTTTACTCATCGACCGTCACTTCTTGAATTGCAAAAACAATGCTGTTCTTCCATGGAGCGCGTTTCTTTACCACATAATTGTGCGGTTCGTCTGTGCTTTTACCGTCGAGCCACAGCACAGCGTGTTCGGAAATTGGACACGTTGTGTCCGCTGTGCTCATGGTTCGGTCGTAATCCGTCAGCGTACCGAACGGTTCTATGGATGCATCGCCTTTATTGGATGACACAGTGAGAAAAGCTACCTGCAATTCGCCGTATTTAGGAACGGGAGAACCAGTTAGATTGCCGTATTCGTCCTTCGTTTCTTCCTGCCCCTCATAAAGGCGAAACAGCACTTTAGAGGCGTTTCGGGCGAGGCTCATCATAAGCACACCCCCACAGCAGGGACGATACGATTCAGCAAGTCGCTGTCGTCGGCATTTGCATAAGAACGCGAAATACCGTTTTCCGTGTGTCCGATCTCGCCCTCGCCGCCGCGACGGGCAATCATCCGGACTGCCAGTTCACATTGCAGCGTTTCGTATCGAGACGGGACTTCAACCTTTGACGTGCCGCACGGATAAACTGTAGTAAGAATGCGCTGCGCGGCAACATTCAAATAGGTGTTAATCTGTTCGTCAGATACGTTCATGTCGCTGATTAGAGCTTTTACCATGCCCAACTTCTCATCTGCTGTCACTGCGCAGCACCTCCTTTACTTATGTTTTGCTTCGCCTCTTGGCTTTCGCGAGGTTTTCTTCTCCGGGATAACGTCCGGGGTTACATCCGGGGTAACGTCCGATGCGGCCTCCGGCTCAACGTCCGGGGTAACGTCCGGTCTGGCTACTTCGAGCACCTTCTCCGGCTTCGCGAAATTCATCTCTTCGGGTCTCAGACCCACAAATCTGCAAGCCATACTGCACCGCCTTTAGGCGTTGGCGGTTGCTGCCGCAGACAGGTAAATGCCGTTTGCCTTCTTCTCGAAGGTGAAAATATCGTGATAAACGCGATAATCAAACTGCCATGCATCAGCCTTCTGGTTGGTGTCCGGGTCGAAGATGCGCGGCAGGGCGTGCTTCGTAACCTGAGTTACTGCACTCGGATGGATGAGCATGAAGTTGATCGGGAAACTCGTAGTCTTGGGAATTTCGTAGCCAAACTTCGACTCGCCATCGTTCAGGGTGATGCCGGTGTTGAAGCGATTCTTCGGAACGCGAACAATCGGAATGCCGTTATAGCTGTTGATTTCGCGGTTTACGCCGTTCTCGTTCGCGAGATAACGGGTAATGTTGCCCTTGAACGCGGAATAGGTCTTTTCAGACATGAAGCAGACCAGACCCTCGCGCGGCACTTCGTTGTCACCCATTTCTGCAAGCGCTGCATCGATCATTGCTGCAACATCGGTGTCTGCTGCAATGTCAGCCGCGGTTGCCTTGGTGATGCCGGTTGCGCCTGCGAGCTTCGAGAAACGGTAAGCGTCAAGCTCCGGAACAACCTTAGTGCGGATAAACTCACCTGCCAGAGTGCCGAATGCCATGCCGAGAGTTTCCTCGTTGTCCATGCGGTCGACCATGAAGGAAACGCCGCGATCCTGCGACAGCTTGAAGGTCTCCCATGCGCCGGTTACGGAACCGGACTTGAAGCCGCTGTTTCGGCCATAATCTGCGAGACCGTCCATATCGGACTTAAAAACCTGAACGGTATCTGCGCCAACAAAGTTCATACGTGCTGCCGTAACGTCGAAAATGGAGGTCAGCGATTCGCGCTTATAAACCTCATCAAGTAGCGGCTGAAACTTCTGCGCAAGTACAATGTTATTTGCCATGCTTATTACTCCTTTTTACTTGCCGTCGGATACAACAGGCAGACCCATAAAGCCGCGCAACTGCGCGTCCTGCGCTGCATCCTTGTCCTTGCCGTTCAGCGGATTGCCCGAAGAAATGCCCGGCTGATTGTCGAGCGAGCCTGCAACAGCGGCTTTCTTCTGCGCCTCGGTGAACGCTTTCTGCGATGCAAAAATCGTGTCGAACTTACCATCTGCGAGCGCAACAGCATTCGCCTGTGCGTCCTCTGCGGAGTAGCCAACGTCAAGGAACTTTGCCTTGTAGTCCGAAACCGTCTTTTCGCGGCGCAGACCTTCAAGCTCCTTCTCCATTTCGGTACGTGCCTTTTCATCCTCCGCAGCCTTGATTTCTGCGTCGGTCTGCTTTGCACGCAGCTGCTTCTTGTATTCAGCAGCCTCGCTGTTTGCCTTGCTTACCGCGTTCTTCAGGCGTTCAAGCTCTGCGGAGTTATTGTCCGGCAGTTCAAATGCCTCAAGAGCTGCAAGTTTCTGCTCTGCGGTCATGTCCGCATAACCTTCAATTTTGGTAGTGTCGATTTTTGCCATTGCATTTTCCTCCTGCGTTTTTTGGTGTTCCCTCACCTTTTGTGCGATTTACGGCTTCCCTGCCGATAAAAATAAAAAGGGCTGTACCTTTTTCAGATACAGCCCTTTGGCTTACAAACACACATTCTGTGTCTTAACTCTCTTGTTATGTCTCAGTGGCGCTTCGTTCTCTTGATTTCAATAACAACGATGCGTCCATGTTCAATTTTCAGCTCTGCCACTGAACCTTTGTTCAGCACTGCGTTGAGCGCATCCAGTACGCCCGGAGACTGAGAAATATCAATTTTCATCCAGATTTTCCTCCGCTTTTTTTCGCTTCCTGCTGTTCAGCGCTCCATGCGTTTTTCATATATTCGCCGGATTTCTCAACATCCATGATCGGGTCATTCGACAGGCCAGATTTAGCGAATGCAAGTTCAGGCGAGAAACCGAGCTGTTTGAGGTTGAGCGCAGCTTGCGTCTTTACGAGGATATTCGCAGTTTCATTCCGAACAAATTGCAGCTTGAAATCAGACATTGCAACGTCCAGACCGCATTTCAGCCGGAGAATTTTAACGAATACGCGGTCGAAATACTTGTTTGCCCTTACAAACAAATCCTCGGTATTCCGTGCATAGGTATCTGCCTGATACCATCCGTCACGGTAAAGCACCGCAGCGCCGGTGTCGCTTGTAGATGTACCTCCCTTAGTAGTGGACGGCATACCGCAGATGGTCAGCACCTGCTGATACAGATAATCAACAAGAACCTGCGTCTGCGTCTGGTCAAGCTGTTCGGACAAAATCTTAAGGTCTGCTTTGTCCATTCCGATGGATTTCAGAAAAATCGCACCGCACTCTCGAACCATAGCAGGCGTAATCTGCTTTCCGTCATCATCCTCGCCCAGAGTGCAGTTATAGAACACCATGAGACTCTGAATAAACTGCTCAATGCCATCCAGACGGTTTGACTGTACATTATTGATTGCATCAAGCAGAGGAACGACAGACTCAAATGCGCCCATACGGTTTGTGTCATACGTATACTCAATGAGCGGAATTTCGCCCACCGTGTTCTGCTTATCCTCCATAACACGTGATGCCGTCATAATCACGGGTCTTTCGTCCGTAGTCGAACCGTGAACCGTGCCGTAGACCTTGAAATAACGCTTTCGCGTGTACACATCAAAGTACGCAACATCCTTGTCTACGACAACATTTACGCCCATAACCGGCTCATTGCCCGGTCTGCGGTCGTATACCACGAAGGAGGAGCGTGGGTCGAGCGCGACCGCACGAACCGGACACTCGGTGTCATTTGCATATGGGTAAACATACAGTACGCCGATGCCTACTGTGTGGAACCAGTCTACCACATCGTTATCTGCCTGCTGCTTGCCGCACAGGTAAAGATAATCGTTCATACGCTTAACTGCATCTGTATCCTCACTGCGGCTCACATAGAATGCAGGCTGAGTCAGAAAATAGCCATTCTTGAACGCAACGATTTCGTTTGCGTGATTTTCAGCTACTTTGTTATTGATTTCCGGGCGAACATTCTTAGTTCTGCTTAGAATCGGCTGTACACCGCGTCGATACCGGTATAGGTATTCTTCCTGCGCCATATTCTGAACATGCGCCGGAAGAACGGAATTGAGAATATTCGCCACATTTTCACTTGTAATGTCGTTTTCAACGGTAAAAAGTTTTCTGCGACCGAATAAATCCATTCCGTTTCGTCCTTTGCACGTCTTGTCAGGAAAGTTCTGCCTCGCACGAGGCGCGGCATATGGCAGGGGCAGGGCGAATCGAACACCCGACCTTCGGTTTTGGAGACCGACGCTCTACCAGTTGAGCTATGCTCCTGTATGGGGAGGAAAACACAGGATTTGCACCTGTTAGAACTGGGGATCGTTCATAGCACTACGCGTTTTCCATGTGCGACGGCTTCGCAAATAGCCGCCGCGTGAAACATTAGGAGGTGAAAAATAGGCTGTTCCGT
>ERZ773229.2553-NODE-2553-length-10707-cov-2.479159_pt1 | contig 10707 bp, 13 predicted proteins | sample MGYA00580992_ERZ773229 | MGnify/ENA primary metagenome ERZ773229 (study PRJEB29015, sample SAMEA2737795) | human gut metagenome | biome: human gut; feature: human-associated habitat; material: faeces | place: China | collected 2012 ... | reverse complement strand
GCGCCATAATCCCACTTCTGCGGGTTGTTGTCGCCGATGGCAACCAGCTCCATGTTGTTCATGTTCAGCAGATTGCGTGCCGCACGTCCCATCTGTCCCGCGCCGAGAATGACCACCGTTTCCATCTGTCAGACCGCCTTTCATTTGTTATCATATCGCAAAATCAGCCCAAGGAAAAGCCATTAAGCATACAAAAGCAAAATATTGCTCGGAGCAACGCCGAATTCCTTCGGGAATTCCTGCGGACGCTTATCCTTCGTCACGCGCCACCAGAGCGCTTCGCTCGTTTCGTCCTGCCCGGCAAAACGGAAGCGTACCGCCCATTCAAACGGCTCCTCCATTTCGCCCGCGTAGATAATGGGATAGCGGTTCTGCGTCGATTTGACATTGAAATAATGTGCGCGAATCCCCACCGCCACCACGCCGTCGCCGACGGGCTGCGCCGTATCCAGTTCAACGCCCCATTCCGGCACCTTCACCCTGTGCTCGCCAATTTTTTTCGCCTTTGCAATGTTCTTGCAGCCCGTGAGCGCCGCCGCGCGGATACTGCCCGGGTCGGCAAACAGTTCCTTCGTCGGCTTCACGGTCAGCATCTGCCCGTTATCCACGACCGCGATGCGGCTGCACATGTGATAAGCCTCGTCGCGGCTGTGCGTTACCATGATGACATCATGGTTAAAGCTCGCCAGCAGGGCTTTCAGTTCCATTTGCAGGTATAAGCGCAGATGGCTGTCCAACGCGGAAAACGGCTCATCCAGCAGAAGTACCTGCGGGTCGCTGACCAATATGCGCGCCAAGGCTGTGCGCTGTGCCTGCCCGCCGGAAAGCTGATAGGGCTTGTGACTTTGCAGGTCGCTGATCTTCATCAGTTCCGCCGCCTGCGCAAGCCGCTTTTCCTTCTCGCGCTTATCCTTCACATGGCGCAGCCCGCAGAGGATATTCTGCCGCACCGTCATATTCGGAAACAGCGCATAATTCTGAAACAGATAGCCCACCTGACGCTTTTGCGGCGGCAGATTGACGTGCTTTTCGGAGTCAAACAAGGTCACGCCATTGAGGATGATCTTTCCTTTGTCCGGCGTTTCGATTCCCGCGATGCACTTGAGCGTCATGCTCTTTCCGCAGCCGGAAGCGCCGAGCAGCCCCAGCGTACCGCCGTTCGTATCAAACTTGGTTTTCAGATGAAACGCGTCGAGCGTCTTTTCGATATCGACCGACAGGCTCATCGTTTCACCGCCTTTTTCTGCCGCGCTTCCAGCATATTGACCACCAGCAGGATGACCGTGCTGATTGCAAGGTTAATCATCACCCATTTGAACGCGCCCGCCTCGTCATTCGTGCGCCAAAGCTGATAGACGGTCGTGGAGATGGTCGCCGTCTTGCCGGGCGTATAGCCGATCAGCATACTCGTCGCGCCGTATTCACCCAATGCGCGCGCGAACGACAGTACCGTGCCCGCCAAAATGCCCTGACGGCATGTCGGCATTCGGATGCGCCAGAAAATATAGGTATTGGAAAGCCCCAGCGTCCGCCCGGCATAGGCGAGCGTCTCGTCAAAGCTCTCAAATGCGCCGCGTGCCGTTCTGTACATCAGCGGAAAGGCGACGACCGCCGCCGCGAGGATACCGCCGTGCCATGTCATAACGAACCTAATGCCAAAGTTCGCCAGAAACATGCCCAGCGGTCTTTTTACCCCAAACAGAATCAGCAGGAAATAGCCGCAGACCGTCGGCGGCAGTACCATCGGCAACGTCAGCACCACGTCAAGAAGCCCTTTCACCGCACGGGGCATCCGTGCGACGTAATACGCCGCCCAGATGCCCGTAAAAAACACGATGATACAGCTGATTGCCGCGATGCGCAGCGAGTTCCATAAAGGATACCAGCTCATTTTACTTCACAGGGGAGAAGCCGACGCTCTCAAAGATGGCCATTGCCTCGTCGGTCACCAGGTAATCGAGGAACGCCTGCGCCGCTTCGACATGCTCGGCGGTCTTGAGCACGGAAGCCGGATAGATGACCTGTCCGCACATTTCCTTCGTCGCGCTGTCCACAATCGTCAGACCCGCGCTGAACGCGTCGGTGCAATAGATGATGCCGCAATCCACGCTCGCCTCAGCGACCTGCGTGGTCACTTCTTTGACGTTCGTGCCATAGGTGATGCAGCCCTTATTCGCTAGTTCCGTCTCGTCCAGGCCATAGAACGCAAGGATTTTCTGGGTGTACTGACCGACCGGCACGTCGCTGTTGCCCATTGCCAGGAACACATCGCCCGCCTTGAGTTTTTCGGCAAGCTGATCAAAATTCTCGATCCCCTTCGGGTTGCCTTCCGGCACAACGAGGGTGACTTTGTTCTCCAAGAGGTTGATACGGCTGTCCGGGTTTACAAAGTCCAGACCGTCGGTGTTGACCGCCGCATCCGCGGTGATATCCAGCTGATTCATCTGCTTCTGACCAGCGGAGATAAACAGGTCGCAGGACGCACCTTCTTGAATCTGGGTCTTGAGCGTTCCGGAGGAATCGAAGTTATAGGTGATGGTCACATCGGGGTGCGCTGCCTCATACAGCTCCTTGATCTGTCCGAGGGTTTCCGTCATAGACGCCGCCGCAAAGACGACGACTTCCGTCGTTTCCGCCGCAGCCACGCCAACGCCGAGGGCCAGCAGAGCAAGCAGCATACAGGCAAGTTCCTTCACAAAGGTACTCCTTCTTTCCCGTTTTTCAGGGAATCTTTATTTGCAACGGGCTCGGCTTTACGCGCCCTCATGCACGAAAAAAGGGAGATGGTCGGGTTTTGCCTCAGCCCTTATCAGAAAGCGTATCAGGCGGTTCTCTTATTTGCCAAAGCCGCAGTTGGGATAGGTGCAGACCGCGCAGTTCAGGCACAATCCACCCTCGCCCATGCGCGTGATGTCCCGGTGCTTGATTTCAACGCCAGCCGCGACGCGGCAAAGCACCAGATCAAAGATCGTCCGCTTGGCGTACATCACGCATCCCGGCAGACCGAGTACCGGCACATCGCCTTTTTCTTCCTTGAAATAGCCGATGAGCAACATCGCGCCCGGCAGAACCGGCGCGCCGTAGGTCACGACTCTTGCGCCCGCCGCGCGGATCGCGCCCGGCGTCTTGTCGTCCGGATCGACGCTCATGCCGCCGGTGGTCAGAATCAGCTCTGCGCCCATATTCAGCAGCCTATGAATCGCGGCAACGATCATCTCTTTATCATCCGGACATTTTTCGTGCTCCAGAACCGTCATGCCGTATTCGGCAACCTTCTGCTCGACGACCGGCGTGAACGTATCCTCAATTCGTCCATAATAGACTTCGCTGCCCGTCGTCACGATACCGACCTTCAGCGGCTTAAACGGTACGACGTTCATAATCGGCTTTTCTCCCGCCGCCCGCTTAGCCCATTCCATTTTTTCCTTTTTGATAACCAGCGGAATCACGCGCGTACCCGCCAGCTTATCCCCCGCTTTGACCGAAGTCATGCTATGGCGGGAAGCAATCATCATTTCTTCGATGTCGTTGACCGCCTGCAGCTTCTCGCTGTCAATGACCAGCAGACCGTCGCAGGTCGCGATCAGTTCGATCTTGCCTTCCTTCGGCTCGGTCGCGCGCATGTTTTCGCCCATGCAGATATCGCGCAGGATTGCCGCGGCCTCGTCCTCGTGATACATGCTGTCGTCCTTTTCCCAGACGTACAGATGATCCTTGCCCAGCTTGAGCAGTTCCGGAATATCCTCTCGGGTCACGACATGCCCCTTCTTAAAGGCGACGCCCTTTTTGACATCCTTGACGATGACGGTGATATCGTGGCAAAGCACATGACCCTCTGCCTCGGTTGTATTGATCAGACGCATAAACCTGCCCTCATTTTCTCCGGCTGACGCCGCCGGGAATCTGTTTCCTGATGTTACGATTGTAACACGCGCTACCGGCTGTAAAAAGTAGCGCAGGCAACACATTGTGATTTTGATTCTTAGCCTGAATGCCTTTTCCTTTTATCCTTCGATATACGCGCGCAGCCGGTTAATGCTGCTGATTTTATAATGCCGATTGCGGCAGGGCAGTACCATACCCGCCTGCCGAAGCTTCTGCATCGTTCGAGTGATGGTAATGCGGTTCGCGTTGAGCATGGTGGCAATGGTCTGCTGGCTGAAGGTTTCGCCGATCATCACTTCGCTGTCCGAATCCTTGGCATAAGGTTCTGCCATGGAGATGAGGAGACTGCAAAGCCGCTTATCCACCGTCTGCGTCGTTGCGCGGCGCAGCTCCTCGACCGCTTCCAGACAATGCCGCGAGAGCATTTCCAGCACAAACAGATACAGCGCTTCGTCCTTCTTGATCGCGTCCAGAAAATCGCGTCTGGCGATTCGAATCAGTTCGCAGTCCGTCACCGCAACGACATCCGTAGACAGCGGACGCTCATAAAACATTTCTTCGCAGAGAATAATGCTGCCCTGTCCATGGATTCCCCAGCAGCGCGTATAGCCGTTTTCATCCACTTCGCAGCTGATTGCGCATCCCCGAATGACGTAATAACAGATTTCCGGCAGTGGACCGGCTTTCATCAGCGCTTCGCCCTTTTTACAGAAAAACGATTCACCCAAGCGAGCAAAACGTTTCGCGTCATACTCCGCAGCCATGACCGTTCCCTCCCGTCAATTGATCTCGACCAATATTCCGGTCTGTTCATCGGGCGTGATCCACGCCCATCCCCGCGCATCCATACATTCTTTGGCAAGCGCTTCGCCGCTCAGACCATCTCCCAGCGTACCGACCGAACTGCCATCTTCAAAGACGACCATTTTCCGTCCGATTCGGTTTTCATTCTCCGCCCGCGCGATCGTCAGCACCGCTCTTTTTTGCTCCAGTTTATCCGCAGGCAGACGCGCCAGCAATTCGACGACCTTTCTGTTCGGATCGGTCTTTTCCTCTCCGCGCCGAACGTTTTCCACGCCTTGCAGCATCGTTTTCGCCGCGTCCGCCGCGCCATAGCGCATATCCGCCGCCGTCATACGAGCAAGCCATGCTTTGTCGGCAAGCTCATTTTCTTCAAAGCGGCTCATCCAGTCTTGCTGTCCTTCCGGCAAAACGATCCCCAAAAATGCGGTCTGTACCTCTTCCCAAAGGCGTTCAATACAGCCCGCCGCTTCTTCGTAGCGTTTTGCCGCAAGGACGACACAATCCTCATCGGTAATATGCAGACATCTCGCAGCGGCGGGGAGCGCGTCGCAGACCGTCTGCCATGCGTCGGGCAGATGCTCGGCAATATCCGGCGCTTCATCCGCGACGACGACGGCAAGTCCCCGCCCTGCTGCTTCTTTTGTCAAAACGCGCGTCATTTCGCCATCGCCCAGAAGAATCAGCCTTTCCTGCCTCTCAAACGGCTCACGAAGGCACAGGCTTCCATCTTCATTCCGCTCAAGCCGCGCATGTTCGCCCGTCGGCGCCTCCAGCGTCTTGGTCACGGTTCCATCCGGCATGCAGACGGTCACCATCGTCAGCCGCTTCTGCTTTCTCAGCTTTTCGATCAGAATGTGATAGATGCTCTTCATGCACTCCATGCCGTTCACTCCCTTATGCCTGTGCTTCCGCCTGCAAGTGTCCGTACAGCTTATCCAGCTCTTTTGCCACGGCGTATAGCTCGTCCGCGTCTGTCACCGCGCCGTAGCTCGTTTCTCCGTCCTGAATCCATTCACGGACGACCGTAATGTCGTCATCCGGTACAAAATCCTCGTCCGGCTTCCGCTCGCTCTTATCGTTCGCGGCCGCCAGCGCAAGATATGTCTTGCCCCCGACGGAAAGCCGATTGAGTACAACAAACTCGTATTCCTTATCGCTGTTATCCACAAGCGTAATGCACTCGATCATCGTTTTTCCCATACCGATTGCCTCCTTAAAATACCAGAGTGTCGATTTGATCCGTCTGCTCATGCATGACGCGGCTATGTTCTTCTTCGTTCAAACCGTTTTCCGCGCGGACGATGACGTAATGACAGCGCGCCGTACACGCCACACTGTCGTCCGGCAGAAGCATGTATCCATCCACATAAACGTGACGTCCCTCGATCTTGGCGGGCATGCCGACGACGCGAAGCTCCTGCCCTGGATGAACGGGCTTCATGTAATGCACCGCCATTTCGACCGTCATCGCGACCGTACCGGGATCCAGCACGCGCGTTTCATGCCAAAGTACCTCGTCAAAATAGGTCGAAAGGACGCCGCCGTGCGTCACGCCGGGAAAACCCGTATGCTCCGGCTTTGTCGTGCATAAGCCGACTACATAGCCATCCTCCGTCACATAGGCGCGCACGCCCAGCCCACCCGGCAGCGCTTCGTTGCAGCCAAAGCAGGTTTCGCTCCACGGGATGCGCTGCACGACCTTGTGCCGTCTGACCTCAACCCACTCGATCTTGGGATAATCCATCGTCTTGCCCTCCGCATGTTCTTGACTTTTTCAGCATTCTTTGTATAATGGAACTAGGTCAAATGACCCAGTTCGTTTGAAATAAGGAGAAACCATCATGTCCGCTTCTTCCGAAAGCCTTTTCCTTTGGACTCATGATGCCCAGTGGCAGAATTTTCCGGCAAACCCCCGCGCGCTCGGAGAACTGACCGCAAAGGACAAAAGTCCCTTGCTCACCATCGCCTTTGAGACCCATCGCGACATCGTTTCCGCCATCGGCTACCGCCGCGGGGCACAGGCTGAGGACGCGCTCTGCGCCTGTGCCGCCGCGCTTTGCGCTTTGGCAAAAGGAAAAGCGGTCATGGCGCTGGATCTGCTTGCACCCGCCGATATCGCCGATGTACTCCACGTCGAAATGGACGATGCGCTGTTTTATCAGGCTGTTCTCGCCGTACTCTGTCTGAAAAACGCGCTTGCCAGCTATGCTGATACGCGCGCGGCAGATTACGCTGCTTTCAAGCAGACCCAGCCATGAAACAGTTCGTCTTTTTTGACCCGCGGCTGTGCATCGGGTGCGGCGCATGCGTCCGCGCCTGCCCGCACGGCTGTGTTGCCCTTGAACTGGAAACGCGCAATGCGCACGGCATGCATCCCGCGTTTCTCCGCCTGCCGCGGCTGTGCATGGGATGCGAATGCTGCGTGCGTGCGTGTCCAGTCGGCGCGGTCAGCGGGGATTAGTCCTTATCGAGCATGGCGTGAATGATATACGGCGGAAGTCCGGTCTTATCGACGATTTTACAATCCGCCTCGCCCATCTTCGCTAGCCGAATGGCCAAGCGGAGTTTATCCATCGCCGCCTCATAGCCTTCTTCGTAAGCCTGCCGACGCATCTTCTCGACGATTTCGTCCGTGTATTCCATGACAGCTTTTCCTTTCAAATCAAAACGGTTTGTTGATCGCCGTGTTCGCGACGATGGAGCGCAGGAGCATGTTGTTGAGCATGTCCTCTACCTCCGCGTAATTGGGTTCGTGACGCGTTTTCGCTATGAACATGCGCTTCGCCAATTCGGGCTGAACGGCATAAAACTGAACACAGGCACAGACGGAAGCCGCCAGCATAGCGGCTTCCTTTTGTTTTTTCACCTGTGCAACAGAGAGGATCAGCTCCTCCAGCACATCGCAGAACGATGCCTGAAGCGCTTTGGGCAATATCTCGCTCAAAGCTGGGGGAAGCTGCGCTTCATAGGTCGCGGCAAGCACATAGATGCGGTTCTTAGGATGCAGGCACAGATGGATATGGCGGTAAAGCATCCGTTCCAGCTGCTTGATGCCTTCATCCTGCGACTTTTCTGAGCAGGTCAGGTAGGCGCGCGCCTGCTCCGTTACCGGCTCATACGCCAGCCGGATGCGCTCCGCCGTTTCCTCAAGCGCCCACTTGCAGAGTTTTTCCCGCGTGCGAAACGACGCAAGCAGCGCTTCATCCGCGCCCGCGCGGCGCAGAGCGGCGGGCGATACAGCCTGATAGCCGCCGTAGGTCAGCGCACGAATACTTAATTCCAGCAGATGATCTTCCGGGCTCTGCATCGTCTGACCGCTTGTGTTATACGCCGTTCCAAAGTTGAAATTCGGCATGACGTGCTCCCCTTTTTAATAGTATTTTTTTGCCAATGTCTCTCTGTCGTTGATTTCCGCCGGCGCCGTTAGCTGATTGCGCGCAAGCTTGCCCGTCGCGGTATGTGGCAGGCTGTCCATGCGAATCAGCCCGATGGGGATCATGTAATACGGCAAACACTGTGCCAGATAGCCGCGAAGCGCGGCATGGTCGATCGGTCTATCCGCTGTGTAATAGCCCATCAGCAGGCGTGTGCCGCCCTTATCCGCAAACGCCGCGCAGCATGCTTCAACAATCCCCGGATAGCCGAGCATCTTCTGTTCTATACCGCCCAGTTCCACGCGATAGCCGCGTATCTTGACCAGATTATCCTGCCGCCCGCAGTACAGCAGGGTGCCGTCCTGCTCTTCCATGACCAAATCGCCGGTCTTGAACACACGTTCATACCCCGGCTGGCTGTTGAACGGATTAGGAACGAAGCGCTTCTTGTTCTTTTCCGGCAGATCAAGATAGCCTTGGCAGACCTGCGGTCCGGATATCCACAATTCACCGCATTTTCCGACGCGCTGCCCGGTCTCGTCTACGATGTAGTATTTCAATCCATGTACCACATAGCCGATAGGGTAGCTGGGCCGCCCGTCCTCGATATTCCAATGGCTGATGATGGCGCATCCCTCGCTGGACGCATAAACGTCCACGATCATATAGGCTCTCCGCCTGAGATTATGCACCGGTTCGCTGCCGACCATCAGGATGCGAAGCGGGCTGTTCTCGTCGCAGTCCATATACTTGCATGCCATGTGCGGCGGCAGAAAGGTCACGGTAATGCCGTGTTCTCGATAGTAAGCGGCAATCGCGTGAATGTCCTTGCGTATCTCTTTAGGGATAAGGTGCAGCGTCATCCCCAGCGCCAAACTGACCACGATATCATAGACCGACGCGATAAACATCAGACTCGCGAAACAGCAATACTCATCGTCGCTCCTTAAACCGATATCGCCAAAGTTCGCCGCCGTTGCCGCTAAATTGCCCTGGCTGATAAGTACGCCTTTGGGATCGCCCGTTGAACCGGATGTATACACCACCACGGCAAGCCGATCCCGGTTTCCGCGTTCCGGGAAAAAGCCGCCGTCCATCGTCGCTTCCGCCTGCTCGATCATTTCCGCCGTCGCTTGGATTTTAACTTTGCATTGCGCCATGCAGTAGGCGTTCTGGCTCGCGGGGCAGGCGCTTTCCAGAAACACATAGGCGCATCCGGCTTTCCATGCCGCTAAAATAGCGACAATCGTCAGCACACTTCGCCCGGTCTTGATGGCAATGATATCGCCGACCTGTGCGCCCTGCACAAGAAATGCGCGTGCCAATCGGTTGCTCTTTTCTTCCAGCTGCGCATAGGTCAGACTTGAATCGACCGCTGAAACCGCCGTTTTATTCGGGTCATGGCTCGCCGCCAGACGGAACAGTCCGACAGCTGTCTGATTTTCAAAGGTCTTCGGCTGCCTCAGCAACGTATATGACCATAGATCCCGCATGTTGACACCACTTTCCGAATGGCATTCTCCCGCGCCAAAGCGCGGGAGACGTCACGCGTTTATTCGTGGTCTTCGAGCAACGCCCGCAGACCGATGGGCTGCTCCGCAAAGAGAGCCGGATCCATGACTTTCAGATTCTTGGCAACAATCGGCTCAAACTCCATCATGTCCAAGATCTGCGTCTTCAGGTCGATGCCCGGCGCGATCTCGGTCAGCATCAGACCCTCTTTGGTGAGCTTGAATACGCAGCGGTCGGTGATATAGAGTACATTCTGATCGATATCGACCGCATGCGGGCCGGAGAACGTAACCTGATTGATATGCTTGAGGAACTTCTTTTCCGCGCCTTCCTGAAGGATGACGACCTTGCCATCTCTGACCTCCGCCTTGTAGCCGCCCGCGGTCATCGTTCCACAGAAGACAACATTCTTGGCACCCTGCGTCAGGTTGATGAATCCGCCCGCGCCCGGACGGCGTTCGCGCCCGCTCTTATCCATAAAGCGGCTGACATTGACCGAGCCGGTCGAATCGCACTCCGCCAGACCGACGAATGTCGCGTACAGGAAACCGCCGTCGTACAGATCGAAGATCGTCGGGCTGTCCACAATCGCCTGCGCATTGGAGGTCGCGCCGAACGATGTACGCGCCGCCGGTACGCCGCCAAAAGCGCCCGTCTCAACGGTCAGCATCAGATCATCCGCGATCCCTTCTTCGCTGGCAACGCTGGCAATGCCCTCCGGATAGCCCAGACCCGTATTGACCGGTACATGCAGCTTGAGTTCCATAGCGGCGCGGCGGGCAATCGTCTTTTTGATGCCCAGCGGCAGCGCGGCAGACGCGGAAACCGGATACTTATACTTTCCGGTATATGCGGGGTTATAGTATTCGCCCATCGTCATACGATGGTTCTTCTCCGGATCTTTCGCGACAATGAGCTTGTCAATGAACACGCCCGGAATAACGACTTCCTTAGCCGGAAGTGCGCCCTTGCGAACGATATTCTTGACCTGACAGAGTACGATACCGCCGCTCGCCTTCGTCGCCATGGCGATTGCCTGAATATTGGTCAGCACCGCCTCATCTTCACAGGTAAGGTTGCCGTCTTCATCGGCGGTCGTTCCGCGGATGAGCGCGACGTCGATTTTCGGGGT
>ERZ773229.2549-NODE-2549-length-10716-cov-13.035175_pt1 | contig 10716 bp, 5 predicted proteins | sample MGYA00580992_ERZ773229 | MGnify/ENA primary metagenome ERZ773229 (study PRJEB29015, sample SAMEA2737795) | human gut metagenome | biome: human gut; feature: human-associated habitat; material: faeces | place: China | collected 2012 ... | reverse complement strand
TTGATCTGGGCGGGGAGACCGTGGTCCAGCGGAGCATCCGCGCCTTTGCGGAGTGCCCGCTGGTGGATGAGATCGTGCTGGTGGCGGGTAAGAACCGCGCCTTTCTGGAGCAGCAGGCTGCGGCCTGCCCAAAGCCGGTGCAGGTAGTGCCCGGCGGGGCCACCCGCGCCGAGAGCGCGAAGAACGGTGTGCTGGCGGCGCACGGCGACCTCGTGGCCGTCCACGATGCGGCCCGCCCCTTTGTGAGCGAAGCCGTCATCGAGGCGGCCGTCTACGCCGCAGCGGCCTGCGGGGCCGCGGCCCCGGCGGTCCCGGTGAAGGACACCGTCAAGCGGGCCGTGCGCGGCGACGGCAAGACCGTGCCGGAGGCCTGCATGGTGGCCGAAACGCCCGACCGCAGCACACTGTATGCGGTGCAGACCCCCCAGTGCTTCGACCGTGCCGCCTATCTGGCTGCGCTGGAAGAGCTGGATGCAGAAAAGGCCCGCCTCGTCACCGACGATTGCAGCCTGTTCGAGCTGACCGGACGCCCGGTGCAGCTGACCCAGGGCGACTACGCCAATCTGAAGATCACCACGCGGGAGGACCTGCCCCGCCCGCAGCAGAAGGAAGGAGAACCTATGCGCATTGGTCATGGTTATGATGTTCATCGTCTTGTGGAGGGCCGCAAGCTGATCCTGGGCGGTGTGGAGATCCCGTATGAGAAGGGCCTGCTGGGCCATTCCGACGCCGACGTGCTGGCCCACGCCGTCATGGACGCTGTGCTGGGCGCAGCGGCTCTGGGCGACATCGGGAAGCATTTCCCGGATACCGACCCCGAATATGCCGGGGCTGACAGCCTGATGCTGGCCCGCCATGTGGCCCGCATCGTCCGGGAGAACGGCTGGAAGGTCGAGAACATCGACTCTACCATCCTCTGCCAGAAGCCGAAGCTGGCTCCCTACATCCCCGCCATGCGCGAAAAGCTGGCCGAAGCCTTCGGGATGCCGCTGGACGCCGTGAGCGTCAAGGCCACCACCGAAGAGCATCTGGGCTTTACCGGCGAGGGGCTGGGCATCGCCGTCCATGCGGTGGCTCTGATCGAAACGCTGTAAGCAGGAGAAACTTTCATGACTCTGAACTCGATCATCGCGAATTTCCAGACGTTCAAGCTGGCGGACCTTCTGGATATCATCATCATCGCGTTTCTGATCTATCAGCTGCTGGGCATCATCAACCGCACCCGCGCCGGGCAGCTGGCCAAGGGTGCCCTGCTGGTGCTGGCCGTCTATCTGGTGGCGAACGTGCTCAACATGCGCACGGTCACCTGGCTGCTCAACTCGCTGCTGCAGGTCGGCCTGCTGACGCTGGTCGTGCTGTTCCAGCCGGAGATCCGCCGTGCGCTGGAACGGATGGGCCAGACCGACCAGTGGGCCTCGAAGCTCTTCAATGTGAAGGGCCGCTACAACGACCCCAGCTTCAAGGGGGCCTGGCGCAGCGCCATCATCGCCATCTGCGACGCCGCCGAGCGCTTTTCCGAGACCAAGACCGGTGCGCTCATCGTGCTGGAGCGCAGCACCAATCTTTCTGAGATCGTCCGCACCGGCACACCGGTGAACAGCGCGGTCAACCTGGAAGTGCTGGGCACCATCTTCTACGAGGGCACCCCCCTGCACGACGGTGCCGCCATCATCGAGAACGGCCGCATCAAGGCGGCGGGCTGTGTGCTGCCGCTGTCCAATAACCTGGACCTTGGCAAGGATATGGGCACCCGCCACCGCGCCTGCCTGGGCATCGCGGAGAACTCCGACGCCATCGCCATCGTCGTCAGCGAAGAGACGGGCATCATCTCCATGGCCAAGAACGGCGTCCTCATCCGCCACTTTGACCGCCAGACCCTGTACACCCGTCTGGTGGATGAGATGATCCCCAAGGAGACCGCCAGCGAAAAGACCGACAACAGCTGGAAGGGCAGAGTCAAGCGCCTGCTGAGCTGGGTGAACCAGAAAGAGGGGGACGAGCAGTCATGAGCAACGAGCCGAACAAGAGCGGCACAAAGCCTGCCATCCAGCACAGCAAGAGCATCCTGGACGACCGCCGCATCCGGTTGCTGCTGGCCGTCGTGGGTGCCATCGTGGCCTGGATGGTCGTCACCATCGTGGTCCAGCCCGGCACCACCAAGACCATCGCCAATGTGCCGGTGGATTTCACCTACGATTCCGCCGCGTACACCTCCCGCGGCCTGAGCATTGTCAGCGCCCCGGAAAAATACGTCACTCTGAAAGTTTCCGGCGACGGCTACGCCATCGGCAGCCTCACGGCATCCGATTTCGTCGTCTACCCGGACTGGTCTGGTGTGCGCGACAGCGGCGAGAAGACCCTGCATCTGCAGGTGCGGGGCGTCAACGGCCTGCTGAACGGCGTCACCGTCTCCATCGAGGGCGGCGACAACAGCGTGGACGTGGTCTTTGATGTGGTGGAGGAAAAGACGGTCCCCATCACGGTGACCACCAACTACCTGACCATTGCCGATGGATATATTTTGTATGGGACGGAGCTTTCGAAGGAGAGCGTGACCCTCTCCGGCCCCAGCACCGAGATCGACAAGGTGACCACCTGCACCGCTGAAGTGACCCACAACGGCGAGCTGACGGAATCCGTCACCCTCGATACCGCCCTGCGGTTCTACACCAACAGCGGCAGCGAAGTCGAGTTCGCGTACACCACGCTGGAAGAGTCGAGCGTGGAGGTCACGCTGCAGGTCTACAAGATGGCCACGCTGCCCGTCAGCGTCAGCTTCATCAACGCCCCGCGCGACTTTGACGACTCGGTGCTGACCTACACGCTGAGCAAGAAGACCCTGAACGTGGCGGGCCCGGCCAGCCAGATCGACAAGCTGTCCACCCTGTCCGTCGGCACCATCGACCTGTCCACCTTCTCGCTGAACAAGGTCTATGAAATGCCCATCGAGCTGCCCAGCGATATCCGTCTGCTGGACAACATCTCCACCATCACCGTCAGCTTCGATTCCTCCAAACTGGAGACCAAGAACCTGAATCTGCCCGCCGCGTGTGTGCAGGTGGTCAACCTGCCCTCCACCTATACCCTGACGGTGGAGACTGAGCGGCTGATGAACGTGACCCTCTGCGGCCCGGCGGGCGCGATGGAGGCCCTGACGCCGGAACAGGTCGTCATTGAGATCGACGCGGACGACTTCGCGGTGGCCATCGGCCAGCAGAACATCGCATGCAGACTGTATGTGCCGTCCAACGGCAAAATTTTCGCGCTGGGCAGCTATGTCATCCAGTGCAAGATCGAGAGCAACTAAAACGCAGCCCGCTCCGTCCATACTGTATGCAGGGGGCGGCAATGAAAAAGAAAGCAATCATCGTATGATTTTGGTAAGAGACATCAGGCTCCCCCTTTCCGCCGGGGAGCCGCAGGCCTTTGAAAAAGCGCTGCACCTGGCCCGCATCCCCCGCAGCAAAGCCGCCCATCTCGGTGTGGCAAAGCTGTCGGTGGATGCCCGCCACGGCCAGCCCAGACTGGTCTATACCGTTGCGGTAACGCTCAAGGACGAGGGTGAGGAATCTGCATTTGCAGGGGCCTCGCCCTGCGTTGCTCTCCGCAGCAGGACCGATTTTTCCGTCCAGAACGGCACCGAGCCGCTGGCCCACCGGCCCATCGTCTGCGGGCTTGGCCCGGCGGGGCTGTTCGCGGCGCTGCTGCTGGCTCGGCAGGGCTACCGGCCCATCGTGCTGGAGCGCGGCCCGGCGCTGGATGAGCGGGTGAAGGCGGTGGAGCATTTTTCCGCCACCGGTGAGCTCAACGAGAACGCGAACATCCAGTTCGGCGAGGGCGGCGCAGGCACCTTTTCGGACGGCAAGCTGACCACCCGCATCGGCGATGCGCTGTGCGGCTTTGTCACCGAAGTGTTTTTGCAGCATGGTGCCCCGGCGGAGATCGCCTGGAAGCAGAAGCCGCATGTCGGCACCGACCTGCTCCGGGGCGTCATCACCTCCATCCGGAAAGAGATCGAATCTCTGGGCGGCGAGGTGCACTTCAACACGGCTCTGACCGGGTTTGTGCGGAAGGACGGCAGGCTCGTCGGCGTTCAGACCACGCAGGGCAGCTTCCCGTGCGAGGTGCTGGTGTTCGCGGTCGGCCACTCGGCGCGGGATACCTTTGAAATGCTGATGGACAGCGGCCTTGTGCTGGAGTGCAAGCCGTTCAGCGTGGGCTTCCGGGCGGAGCATCTGCAAAGTGCGATCGAAAAGAGCCTCTACCACGAGGCGGCGGGCCACCCGGCGCTGCCGCGCGGGGAATACCAGCTATCCCAGCATGTGGGCAGCCGGTGTGTCTACACCTTTTGCATGTGTCCCGGCGGGCAGGTGGTGGCCTCGGCCAGCGAGGCAGGCCGGGTGGTGACCAACGGCATGAGCTACCACGCCCGCAGCGGCAAAAACGCCAACGCGGCGGTGGTGGTCAGCGTGGGAGCCGAGGATTTCGGCAATGACCCGCGCCGGGCCATCGCGTTCCAGCGGGAGCTGGAAGCCAACGCCTATCAGGCGGGCCGCGCCGGAGGAGCCTATGCGGCCCCGGCGGAAAATGTCCGGAGCTTCCTCGAAGGCCGGGGAGAACTGCACATCGGCACGGTGGAGCCGACCTACGACCGGGGCGTCGTGGCGGCAGACCTGGGCGCTTTGCTGCCTGAGGAGCTGGCCGACACCCTGCGGGCCGGTCTGCGGGCGTATGAACGCAAGATCGCCGGGTACACCGCGCCGGACGCGGTCCTGACCGGTCTGGAGACCCGCACCAGCAGCCCGGTGCGGCTGAAGCGGGAAGAAGATCTGGAATCGGCCCAGCTGGCAGGGTTGTACCCCTGCGGAGAAGGCGCGGGCTATGCAGGCGGCATCATGAGCGCCGCCGTGGACGGCCTGCGGGTCGCCCGCGCGATCATCGGCCGGTATCGTCCGGCAGAAGGGTGAGAAGATTTTGATGAACGATCGTGAAAACGATAGGATGAAGGAGACCGAAGGCCAGCAGGTGCAGCGGGAACTGGAAGACCAGCTGCGTGAGTTTGGCGACACCATGTCCGATGCGTTCCGCTATGGCTTTGAGGGCCGGGGCATGGAGATCGGCGACCGGGCCTGGGATGTGGGAAAAGCAGCCGTCCATGCGGCCAACTTCGGCATCTCGGAAGCGGGAAAAGCCCTCCGGAACAGCCGGAACGAATACTACAAAGCCCAGCAGGAGGCACAGAAAACCGGGCCTCAGAACGCGGGCGGGATGCCCCAGTGGGCCAGACAGATCTTTGGTCTGAAAGGGGAGCAGACCCCCGTAGACCTGCTGCGTGCAGACGGCAAAAAGCGCCAGAACGGCGGTGCAGCCCTGCTGGCCGTGGGCATCACCTTCATGGTGATCTTCGGGCTGGGAACGCTGGGCTGCCTCATTGGGTTGGGCGTTGTGTCGCCGGACGTTGTGATGACGGCTACGGAGGACGGCAGTGTGCTGATGACGGGCACGGACTACGTTATGAACACCGCCTACAATGTGCTGGGCACCGTCAGTGGCCTGCTGGGCCTTGCCACGGCGGGCTTTGGCTGGATGACGGCCTGTGGTTCCGCCTGGGTGAAAGCCGGAAAGCAGCTGGGGCAGTTCGCCGATCTTGCGGATACCACCGACTACCACAAGGGCCTTTCGGTCCGGATGCTGGCCGACCTCGTCCACCAGAACCGGAAAAAAATGCTGAAGAAGCTGCAAAAATACATCCGCAAAGGCTGGCTGAACGGATGGCTGGATGAAAAAACGGAAACACTCTATCTGACGGCGGAGGATTACCGCGCCGCGCAGGAGGCCAGAGCCGCCGTGCAGGCAAAGCCGGAACCCAAGGCCGAACCGCAGGCGGAACCCCAGGAGACCCCGCTCAACCTCGAAACGACCCGCCGCTTCGCCAAAGTGCTGGCGCAGGAGCAGCAGCTCATGCAGGACGCGCAGGGCGTGGAGGAGCTGGCCCACATGCAGAAGACCACCGAGGCCATCTGCGATTGGCTGGAAGCCCACCCCGAAAGCCTGCCGAAAGCACGGCGGTTCGCGGAATACTATATCCCGACCACCCTCAAGCTCCTGCACACCTACAACGATGTGCAGGGCCAGAAAGGCGATAATGCCGAGAGCATCCGCCGGGACATCGCGGGCATCCTGCATACGCTCAATCAGGCGTATGACAACCTCTACGATAATCTGCTGAGCGATGTGGCGCTGGATGTCTCCAGCGAGATCGCGGCATTGCAGGGAATGCTGGCCAATGACGGCCTGACCGGGGAGGGATTGCGATGACCTGCCGGGCATGGACCTTAAAAGAATTTGACCGCACCGCCCTCAAGGAACTGACCGCCGCCATTGCGGAACAGAGCACCGAAGAACTGGAGCAGAACGCTCTGGACGACGGGCCCTGGAGCGAGCAGAAATACGCCGCCACGCTGGCGGCACAGCAGAAGGAAGCGGGCCTGCTGGCGGGCGTCCTGGCCGCGCGCGGCATCACCGACCCCACCGAGGCGCTGACGCTGCTGGCGGGCGAGGAAGAGCTGAGCGACCCCATGCTCCTGACGGACATGGACAAAGCCTGTGCCCGCATCCTCGAAGCCATCGACAAAGAACAGACCATCGTTGTTTACGGCGATTATGATGTGGACGGCGTGACGGCCACGGCCCTGCTGTACCAGCACCTCAAGGGGATGGGCGCAAACGTCAAGTGTATGCTGCCCAGCCGCGAGGGCGACGGCTACGGCCTTTCGAAAAACGCCGTGCAGTCCATCCACGACAAGGGCTGTCAGCTCATCGTCACGGTGGACAACGGCATCTCCGCGCTGGAAGAAGCCGACTTTGCGGCTTCGCTGGGCGTAGACCTCATCGTGACGGACCACCACCTGCCCCACGACACCCTGCCCCACGCAGTGGCCGTCGTGGACCCCCGCCGCGCCGACGACCACAGCCCTTTCAAGGGCCTGTGCGGCGCGGGGGTGGCCTTCAAGCTCTGTGCAGCGCTGGACGGCTGCCCGCCGGAAGAGATGCTGGACTACTGCGGCGACCTGGCCGCCGTGGGCACCGTGGCGGACGTCATGCCGCTGACCGGCGAGAACCGCACCCTCGTCAAGGCGGGCCTGAAACTGCTGCAGCAGACCGACCGGCCGGGCTTTTCGGCCCTGCTGGAAGAGGTCGGTCTGGCGGGCAGGCCCATCACGGCCGAGAACGTCAGCTATGCCATCGCGCCCCGCATCAACGCGGCGGGCCGGATGGACAACGCCGTCACCGCGCTGCAGCTCGTCCTCTGCGAGGAGGAGGAGCGCGCCGAGGAGCTGGCGCATAAGCTGAATGAGATCAATGTGGCCCGGCAGGAGACCGAGCAGGAGATCGTCCGGGCTGCGCAGGAGCAGCTGGATGCGGAACCCGCCATCCTCGAAGACCGGGTCATCCTCATCTGGGGCCGGGACTGGCACCCCGGCGTCATCGGCATCGTGGCCTCCCGGCTGGTGGAAAAGACCGGCCGCCCCGTCATCGTCGTCTCGGTGGATGAGCACGGCGAGGGCAAGGGCAGCGGCCGCAGTGTGCAGGGCTTCAACCTGCATGCCTGCATTGCCTCGTGCGAGGACATCCTGCTCCGCTTCGGCGGCCACGCCATGGCGGCGGGCCTCTCGGTGCGGGAAGAGAACCTGCACGAGCTGCGCCGCCGCCTGAACGAGTGGGCCGCGCGGGAGTGCCCCGTGCTCCTCACGCCGCCGCTGGAATGCGACCTGTCCATCCATCTGGACCGCATCACCGTGGAGTCGGTCCGGCGGCTGGAACAGCTGGCTCCCTATGGAGCCGAGAACCCCACCCCCGTTTTTGTGCTGGAAAAGGCCGTCATCGACGGTATCTACCCGGTGTCGGAGGGCAGGCACTGCCGCCTGCGCCTGCGGCAGGGCAGCGCCAGCATATATGCCGTCTGGTTCGGGATGCACCCGGAGCAGCTGCCCTATGCCATGGGTGATGTCGTGGACGCTGCGCTGAACCTTTCGGTCTACGATGCGCCGCGCGGGGCACAGCTTTCGGGCCGCATCCTGGAGCTGCACCCGGCGGGGCTGGGCAATGCCGCCGCCGAGCAGACGGCGCTGGTGCAGGCGCTCCGGCGCGGCACCCCGCTCACGGCGGAACAGAAAGCAGCCGTGGCGCCCAAACGGAGCGATATCATCACAGTGTACCGTGAACTGCAGGCCCGGCGCTGGCACGCTGAGGATCTGCAGCCCCTGTTTGCAAAGCTGGGGGAGCAGAACACCGGCAAGATCCTGGTCGCACTCACCGCTCTCGAACAGGTGGGGCTCATCGCGGTGCAGGAATGCGGTGGGGCAAAGTTCTGGGAACTGGTGCCCGCACAGGGCAAGAAGAATCTTGCCGACGCACCGATCTTGAAATGTCTGGAGGAAGAGTAAATGCCAGAGGGAAAAAGTATGCTGGACCCGGTCAAGCCGGAGGATTCCTATTCCGCAAAAACACACCTGCATCAGGCCGTGAGCAACCCGCCGGAAGTGGCAACGGTCGCAGCCACGGCTCTGCCTGCCAACGCCCCCGAAGGGGCGCTGCCCAGTGAGGTGCGCCCGGAGATCATCACCTGGGAAAAGCTGGTGGAGGCCATCCAGGCCAGCGGCAAAGCCTACAATATGGAGATGATCCAAAAGGCGTATGACCTGGCCAACAATGCCCATAGGGGCGTCTGCCGCCGCAGCGGCGAGCCCTACATCTGCCACCCGCTGGCCGTGGCCCGGCTGGTGCTGGACCTGGGCATGGACACCGAGAGCATCGCCGCCGCTCTGCTCCACGATGTGGTCGAGGACACCCCCACCACTCTGGACGACCTGAAGGCCGCCTTTGGCGAGGAAGTGGCCCTGCTGGTGGACGGTGTCACCAAGCTGACCAAGATCCAGTTCTCCAACATCGAAGAGCTGCAGGCTGAGAACCTGCGCAAGATGCTGCTGGCTATGAGCCGCGACGTCCGCGTGATGATCATCAAGCTCTGCGACCGGCTGCACAACATGCGCACCGGCGACGCCTGGCCCGAACAGAAGCGCCGCGACAAGGCACGCGAGACGATGGAGGTCTATGCTCCCATCGCCAACCGTCTGGGCATCCTGAACGTGAAGGAAGAACTGGAAGACCGCAGCCTGCACTATCTGGACCCCGTGGGCTACAACGAGATCAGCAAGATGCTGAGCGAGCGCGCGGGCGAGGAGTTTCTGGCCAGCGTGTCCGGCGTCATCGAGCAGCGGCTGGAAGAGAGCGGCATCGAGGGTGCGACCATCAAGCGCCGCGTCAAGAGCATCTACGGCATCTACCGCAAGACCATCATGCAGAACAAGTCCTTCGACGAGATCTACGATATCTATGCGGTCCGCATCATTCTGGATACGCTGGCCGAGTGCTACAGCACTCTGGGCCTCATCCACGATATGTACCACCCGCTGCCCAACCGCTTCAAGGACTATATCTCCACCCCCAAGCCCAACGGCTACCAGAGCCTGCACACCACCGTCATCGGGCACGAGGGCATCCCCTTCGAAGTCCAGATCCGCACCCGCAAGATGGATGAACAGGCCGAGTACGGCGTCGCGGCTCACTGGAAGTACAAAGAAGGGCTGGACGGCCACGACAAGCTCGATGAGCGTCTGGCCTGGGTCAGCCAGCTGCTGGAAAATCAGCGCGTCAGCGAGGATTCTGGCAACCTGCTGCACGACCTGAAGAGCGACCTGCTGCCGGAGGAGGTCTTCGCCTTCACCCCGAAGGGCGATGTCATCAACCTGCCTGCCGGTGCCACCTGCATCGACTTCGCCTATGCCATCCACTCTGCCGTCGGCAACCGGATGGTGGGCTGCAAGGTGAACAACCGGATGGTCCCCATCGACCACATCGTCTCCACCGGCGAGATCATCGAGGTCATCCTCGGCCCGGCGGACAAAGGCCCCAGCCGCGACTGGCTCAAGATCGTGCGCACCAGCGAGGCCAAGAGCAAGATCCGCAACTGGTTCAAGAAGATGCGCCGGGAAGAGAACATCCAGCAGGGCCGCGATGCGCTGGCCCGTGAGCTGCGCCGCGAGATGATCTTCATCCCGGACGACGAGCTGGATGATTTCATCGGCAGTTGCTGCCGCCGCCTGCGCCAGAACAACGCCGAGGAGCTGTATGCGGCCATCGGCTACGGCGGCATCACCATCGCCAACTGCCTGCCCAAGCTGAAAGAGGAGTGGCAGAAGCTCAAGGCCGAGGAAGGCAAGACCGAACAGCTGGCCAAAGTGGACCTGAGCAAGGTCCATGCCACCGACGGCGTTGTGGTGGAAGGGTTCGACAACACCCCCATCAAGTTCGCCAAGTGCTGCTCACCGCTGCCCGGCGACCCCATCGTGGGCTTCATCACCCGCGGGTTCGGCGTCTCCATCCACAAGCAGAGCTGCGCCAACGCCATTTCCAGCATGAAGGACCCCACCAACGCCCCCCGCTGGGTCAAGGCGTACTGGGCCGACAGCGTCAAGGACAGCTACAAGGCCGGCCTTGAGATCGTGGCGCTGGACCGCAACGAACTGCTGCGGGACGTGCTGAGCGCTCTGGCCGACATCCGGGTGCCCATCTACACGATGAACGCCCGTCAGGTGGAGAACAACTGCGCCGTGGTCAGCCTGACCATCGGCATCAACAACACCGAGCATCTCA
>ERZ773229.2547-NODE-2547-length-10718-cov-7.592422_pt1 | contig 10718 bp, 11 predicted proteins | sample MGYA00580992_ERZ773229 | MGnify/ENA primary metagenome ERZ773229 (study PRJEB29015, sample SAMEA2737795) | human gut metagenome | biome: human gut; feature: human-associated habitat; material: faeces | place: China | collected 2012 ... | reverse complement strand
CCTCAAAGGTCGGTTCCAGCGAGATGGTAATCGCCCATCCCGGATGATACATGCTCACATAAGGCTGGTCAATCCATGTACCAGCCAGATCCAGACGGGTAGGAATCCCCACCTCCTGTACAGAATTATCAGATACATTCGATAACGCCTTCTTCAGGTCAGAAGAAGACCGTGCCTTCAAACCCGCATGAGGCGTGCGCTGGAGTTCAACATATTCGATGCCTCTTTCCTTACAGATCCTACGTTTCTCATCAGAACCACCTTCAGCGTTCACCACAAACACATCCGGTTTCACCTTATCAAGAGTTGGCAGGAAATCGATGACTCCGCTTCCCTCATTGATATACGCATCCTTCACCGCCTTGATATTCTTGACCATGAATAGCCTTTCCTCCTGCGGAAACATAGGCTTGCGATGCTTATACTCCAGATAAGTAGCATCCGATCCGATACCCACATACAGGTCACCATACCGTGATGCCTGCTAGAAAAACTCCACATGACCGGAATGCAGCAGGTCGTAACACCCGCTCACAAAAACTTTTTTCTTCGTTTGTTGTTTATCGCCAATCATAGAGTCTCCGAGATCGGAATAGGGGAGAGGTGAATTAGGAGTCTCCTCTAAGTGGTTTATTCTTTCTTTTCTTTTTTCCATCAGTAATAGTTTGTGTTGTAAATATGTGATTTGTTCATCTTATTTGTGTCGTAACCGCCAAAAAAAAGTGCTAAGTTCGATAAATGCCCATTCTACTTCACACTACACAGCGAATCTACAACAAGCTGACTTGTAGTCATTTAGCTGAGTGCAATGTCACTTCAAATACTACACTAACACTACACTGTTTTTTTGACTTGTACAAGAAATAAATACGAATCCGTTTCCGCTTCATTAGAAGAACAGAAAGAAATCGAACTGAGCCTCATTTGAATCCGAAGTGAATCTTACGTAAACCTTAATAGAGCCCCACGTAAACTTTATCTGAGCTCCAAACCAATTCGAAATGAAGCTTATTTCAAAAGCAAGTGAAGCCAGTTTCAATCGCAAAAAAGCCTTTTTGCTTTACAGCATAAGCAAAATCGTGAGGGATAGAGCCAAAATCGTGAGGGATGCGTGAGGGATAAATCCCCATTTTAGCCCATCAGTCACGCATATGAATCCTTTAGTTATCAACAGCTTACCCGATTTCTTCCAATAAATCGTGATGGGTGATAGATGAGCTGCAAAAAAATCTGCGTCATCTACGTGACCAAGCTCCAGCCCAAATAGGGCTTCAAGAAATGAAGATTCCGAAAGATTATCTCCTGTGTTTAAGTCTCCAGAAGAAGTGCCATACCCTAAAAATAGGCTCACTTAGAGCCTCAGTAGGAAAATACCTCACGAGTCTCATATCCCTATACACCCTTTGGAGATTATGCCCCAGCTTTGATCTCCCAAACCGATTCCTTTCATCATGCTTTCCGAAGTTCCCGGCTTCCAGTACCTCGTTAAGCACAAACTTACCATACTTCTCATTCGGAGGAACGATAAGCTGAGAGGCATGCATACCAAATACCTCTTGCATGATATACATGATAGCCCCTGCAAACTTCCATAATCCCAATTCTTTCAATTCTTTCTGTACTCTATCCCTAATCAATGATAAATCATCACTAATCAATACATAGTAGTAATCCAGAAGCTGCCTTAAACCAATCCCCTCATTCATCAAATGAGCATAGATATGAGTTAACTGAAAGATAATATTAAACTCCGCTGTTGGAATCACAATCTCACCTTGTTCCCCCAACATTACCCGATGCGAGAACTGCTCATCCTTCACCATCCCATAAAATTTCTGAAGTCTTCTGTTATGCCAAAAGCACAGTAGGAAGCTAGGCCGATAATGCACTTCCACCTCAATATCCTTATACGATGGAAACTCGATATGATGATAGCACGCCTTTTCATGAGGAGAGATAGAGCGGACAAAGGAGATAACCCGTTTATCTCCACCTTCCACCCAGATATCAATATCGCCAGGAGTCCGGGAATAAGGATTCGGATACATCAATGCATTTCCCTGTCCTTTCAAAATACAGGTTCTGAATCCCTTCTTCCGGAACCACTCAGAAACCTGGGTGGCAGCATCGTTCAACCGAACATTCGCCTTCTCCAACATTTGGCTTTCCGCCATCCATTGGAGCAGTAACTCCTTCTTCATCCCTACATGTTCCGCAGGTAGTTTCTTGATACCATCAAAGAAAATACCCACCAGACATTGCTTCTTAGCGATAGCATATAGCTCCTTCCAATCCGCCTCCTTCAAGGAAGAAGGTATTTCATCAGCAGAGCCAATGCAGAATCTTAGGAAATCAAAGAAAATCTGAAGTTGCTTCTTCACAAGTTACTCCTTCGTCATGTTCCAAAGGAACAAGCTATTACCGATGATATATCTTCTCCACATACGCTTAGGCTCTTTGATCAGGCGATAGAGCCATTCCAGGCCATGCTCTTGCCACCAGATAGGTGCACGCTCCACGGTACCAGCAAAGAAGTCGAAGACAGCACCGATGGTACCCACATGACAATGGATGTTCAACTCATTCCAATGAGAGTACGTCCACTTTTCCTGCTTAGGGGCCGTCATGCCAATCCACAGCAAATCAGGGCTGGCAGCATTGATAGCATCAATGATAGCCTTGTTGTCCTCAGCCGAGAACTCAGGCTTATAAGGAGGCGAATATGTCACCACCTTCAGGTGAGGATAATCCACGGCAGCACGCTTCACAATCAGGTCGAGAACCTTCTGTGAACTACCCATGAACATCACGGTCTTTGACAATGTTGAATGTTGAGTGTTAAATGTTGAATTACTATCCTCTAAGTTAACATTTAACTTTTCACATTTAACACTCTCTTCCAGTTTGTTCATCTCGAAGAAAAACAGGTCCCAGCCAGCTATTCTTTCCTTCGGCTGACTCTTAGCCTTAATCCACTTGCACGCCTTCACGATACTCACGCCATCCGGAATCAGCACATCACCATTTGTCAGAGCATCTGCAAAGAGCTGATCCTTCTTTGCGGTGTTAAAAGAGTGAGCATTTACGGTGTTAATGAGCAATTTGCCCTCTGGTAATGAGGCTAATTCCGCCTTACTACCCAAAATTGTTAATGTTTTTAATCGAAACATAACTGTATTTGAAATTATTTTGTTATCTTCGCAGCCATAAACAGCGGGTTCCATCAGAATCCTATCATTTCATGAATAAGAAACAATGATTATGACATACGATATTAATACTATATATACGAAGTATAAGCAGCTTACGAAAAAGCAACGTCAGCAACTCCTTGCAGCTCTTCAGTCGCAAGGCATCAACATTGTAAAAATCGAAGCCTATGAATATTCTGATGCCCCAGGCATCAAACATCTGTTTTTCTATTTTGCAGAGGATAGCAGGAAAGTAATTCCCTATTTCATGCTAGATAGCGAAGTTTGGGAGAAGATTTCTAGTCACATCATGGGTTAAATCTAATTAGTGTTCACTGAATTATATTTATGAAAATCAACGCTGAAATTTCTTATTTTCTTATCAGTATATTTTCCGCTCTAACTAGTTACTTAAAATATTGCTTCCTGATATTTTTATATATAAATGCAGGAACTATATAGACAAAACAAAATGTAAGAAATTTGCGAGATAAAGAAAATTGGCTATCAAGCAATTTTCTTAACAGTGGTCTGTATTCTTTTTTAAATATAGAAGTCTGTGCCATAATCGACAAGAAATCTCTGGTAGAATTACCACGTTTCATCCATAGATTCTTCCAAGAATCCACAAGTCCCCATTTCTCGAAATCACTATACATATTAGGAATACCAATAAACCGATAATAAGGCGACTTATTCATCCAAGGACGATTAAATGGCTTTCGTTGAATACATAGTGGATATTGAATATATATAATATCCCCTACGAAACCATGCAAAATTTTTCCAAGGAATTCATAGCCAAAATGTTTTGTTGTATCCAAATGAATATTTTTAAACCAACATTCACTTTTAAATATAATGGCTGATAAAAAAGTTATATCTAAAACATGGTCTTGAAGAAAACCATTCATTGAATTATATACTAGCACTTCATCGCCAATATTTCTATCTAGAACCGCTAATTTATTGATACGTTTTACATTATTATCATACCCCCACAATCTATTATAATGTATTAATGTAGGGTGATTATACTTTTCGATATAATCTAACACCGTATCTAAAAAATAAGGAGCAGGTAAGTCATCGTCACCCCACATCAGAATATATTCACCTGTTGCAGTGCTATTTGCTCTTGCGATACTATACCCGACATCCACATGTTCCTCGAATATTTTATACTCAAAATATGGCCATTTTTTATTTATAGTTTTCAAAATTTCCTCAGAACCATCAGTAGAAGCGTTATCACAAACTAAAAAAGAAACCTTATCACGATTTCTCTCCATCTGCTCTTGAAAAGCGCTCAATGTACGTGGTAAAAATTTTGCTCTATTATATGTTGGTAAAACTATTGATAAAATTTTCCGTTCCATCATTCAAAATCAAATTTTATAGTATCCGCCGGATCATACAATTTATCTGTATAAGCCAGCAAGATAAAGTCCTTATCGCTGTTATTTACAACTATATGCGCTACTCCATTGGGGATGAAAACAGTCTGAGCCTTTTCAAAAGGCATTTCGATATCTCTTCGCTCATGCGTTTCCGTATCCTCCAATTTCAAGATGGCACTACCCTCAATGATGGTAAACCACTCAACAGCTTCAGGATGATAATGACCACCCTTAGCCTGGCCAGGCTTACCCATAGTAAGGTAAACCTCACCTGTATGAGAAGGTATGTCCTCCTCTGTTCCAGTAATTGCTTTCAAAAACCAACCTCTGTCGTCTGCGATGAGACGACGAGGAATGATTCTTACTTTATCTATCTGTGACATTCTTAACTCTTAATATGTATCGATTACATCTGTTATCTTAATACTTGCCTCAAAACCAGTAGCATCATGCAGTTTTTTTCCATTCAATGCCAGATATTTCATACCCACATCAGCACGTTGTACACTACCGAAACAACCATCCGGCACTTCCTTACCCATAGCATGATGTATCTCAGTTACAATCTCCTTAACTGTTACTGTCTCTGTACCTTGGATATTATAAAGTCCTGATGGAAGATTCTTTTCAAATGCCTGAGCCAACATGCGTGGTACCTCACTAACGTGTACATACTGTCGAGTTTGGTCACCAGCTGTAAAATGAAGTTCCTCACCATTGCGAATAGCATTGATTACGTATGGAATCAAACGCTTTGGATTTTCACCTGCACCGTAAATCGTTGGGATATAGAAATGCCAGTGTGTGAAATCATGTTTGTATGAAGAGACGAAACTACTCAACATGCGTTTACTTACAGTATAGTCATTTGGTGCAGGACAAGTAGATGTGAGAACATCTTCTTCCGTAAAGAAACGCTCTTCATGGGTCTCACCCATCTCAAAGACACTGCCAAAAGTAACGAAACGACCTTTGTATCCAAGTTCCTTCAACTTATTGCAGATAGTGACAGGAGCTGTAACATTGAGGTTATAAATCAGATTGAAACCTTCCTTGAGGTTTGCCTGAATACCAGCACCAATCGCATAAACAATGATGTCAGAAGTCAGCAAGCCAGAACAATCGAGTTCTGCGTCCATCAAGTTTACCTTATAAAAATTGTCAAACTTATGGGCAGTTGGTTCATCCAGTCCATACATATCCAGGTTCCAGCCTGCTTCATTGGCATATTTGGCAATTGCAGTAGAAAGGAAGCCGTTGGTTCCTAAAATTGAAATTTTCATTATCCTATGAATTTATTGATTTCCTCCACACAGAGGTCATATACATTTTCTTTCTTATATCGCTTATACCAGTCAGAGGTAAGCATGGCACACTGCTTGGCATTCAGTCTTGGCTTCCATCCTAAACGGGCCTTTGCCTTATTGATATTGAGCATCAAAAGGTTTGCCTCATGGAGTGCATTCGGATCAGAAACATCCTTCAACTCACCAAAACCAAAATTCTCAACGATGGCAGAAGCAACTTCCCAAACAGTTAACACACTATCAGCTTCCGGACCAAAGTTCCATCCTTCACAGTAACCTGTAGGATCATTCCACATTTTCTGAGCCAAGAGCATATATCCGGACAATGGTTCCAACACATGCTCCCATGGACGAACTGCCTTAGGAGAACGGATTTCTATCACCTTGGTTGTTTCCAAAGCTCGGATACAGTCTGGTATAATGCGATCCTTAGCCCAGTCTCCACCACCGATTACGTTACCAGCTCTTACAGATGCAAGGCTCACGGTATGCTTCTTTCCATAGTCAGCAGGATTGAAGAAAGAACGTCTCCATGACTGAATAGCCACCTCACAAGCACCCTTAGAAGAACTGTATGGATCATAACCTCCAAATGGGTCGGTTTCTACATATCCTTCCAACTGCTCATTATTATCATAGCACTTGTCGGTAGTAATCATCACACCCACCTTCACACTCTTAGTAGCACGGATAGCTTCCATTATATGAATGGTTCCCATGACGTTCACTTCGTATGTCTCTACAGGAATCTCGTAAGAGAGACGGACCAAAGGCTGTGCTGCCAAGTGGAACACAATCTCAGGCTGATACTCAGCAAAGATTTGCTTCATCTTCTCTCCGTCACGAATATCAGCACGGATGTCAGCCTTTATCTTTGAACCAATACCTGAAAGCACAAAGTTGTCACGTTCAGAATAAGGGTCTAGACCTATACCTACTACCTCTGCCCCCAACTCATGAAGCCAGATGCACAACCAGGAGCCTTTAAAACCTGTATGACCTGTTACAAGGACTTTCTTGCCCTTGAAAAATCCATCAAATACGTCTATCATTATGTTTTCTTATTTACCAAACTTTCCAAGGAGCTTTGTTGTCGCTCCACATTTTCTCTAACTCCATATTATCTTTAAGCATATCCATTGGTTTCCAGAAACCTGTATGTTTATATGCATGCATCTCACCATCTGAAGCAATTTTCTGCAATGGTTCACGCTCAAACATCACAGGATCAGCATCTTCAGGAAGATAATCAAAAATTTTCTGCTCACATACAAAGAAGCCAGCATTGATCCAGTTACCCTCCCCATCAGGCTTTTCCTCGAAAGACTGAACTATATTTGTCTTCGGATCAATGTGAACTGAACCAAAGCGTCCCGCAGGTTTATAGACAGTCATGGACAAAGCCTTTCCACTATCTTGATGCGCCTTGATGGTATCGCTGATATTTAAATCTGTAACACCATCTCCATATGTCAGACAGAAAGGTTCTCCATCCAGATATGGACGAATTCGTTTCAATCTACCTGCTGTCATTGTATCAAGGCCTGTATCTACCATTGTAACCTTCCAGTTCTCGGAATGATTTTCAAGTAACTTGACTGAATTGTCTGCAAGATTCACTGTAACATCGGTATTATGAAGGAAGTAATTCATAAAATACTCCTTTATAACATATCCTTTATAGCCACAACAGATTATAAACTCATTTATGCCATGAGCTGCATAAATCTTCATGATATGCCAAAGAATTGGTTTTCCACCAATCTCAATCATAGGCTTTGGCATGTACTGTGTCTTTTCGCTGAAACGTGTACCACGTCCTCCAGCAAAGATAACTGCTTTCATATCTTTATTTTTTATAGATTATACTTTTCCACCAACTGCTATATTAAGCAGCGTTGGTATATATTTCTTCAAAATTTTAAATATCAAATAAAACAATGCAATGATGAAAATCGGATATAAAATTGGTATCAGGATAACAACAATCTGATACACTATCTCAAAAGGCTTCAATACCTTCAACATTATTTGAAGCATATATCCCATATATGGCTCATGAGCCAGATAAATGAAATAAGAAGGTATACCTAAAGTCATCAATTTGACTCCAATTGTCTTATGTTCTAAATGCAAGCAAATCGCTATTACAGAAACGACCATTGAAACATTATAAGCTATAGACAATAACCTATACATATATCCTTGGCTTAACGTATCTTCCGTATAGACAGAAGAATAGCAAATGATCAAAATGAATGCCGTTCCATAAAGATATAACTGTTTGCTTTTTATCCATGCAAAAGGTTTAATTCCTTGAATAGATAAGTACCCCCCCATAATGAAGTACAATATAGAAGACATTGCTATATTCAGTAAGCTAAAACCAAGGATTGTTAAGGCAATGAAAACTAAAATCACCAAAACTGATACCTTATCTAATCGCAGTACTTGATATAATATTGGAGCTAATAATACGCATACCATTAAATCCCTCAAGAACCACAATGTTGACAAAAAGGGAGAAGTCCCATCTCTCAGATTCCAATAAGATAAAAGAAAATCATAAGTATCAAAATCATGAATAAGTTTCATGTTACCTACTCCAAACAGTGATGCTAATCCTAAAACATCTTGAATAAACCAAGTTACAAATATAGATAATGAAATCCAAAACAAATACGGAATGAACAAACCTCTAATACGACTTTTTATTTTGTTACCATAAGACCCAAATCCTTTGTAATTAAGGAAGAACAGGAATCCAGAGCACATAAAAAAGCCAGGCACTGCAAAATTCACAAAGACTCGGGTTAAGAGATCATAGTAAAATTCCACTAAAGGCGAACAATCTGTATATTTCTTTATAGCAGCATGGACAAATATAACACCAAACATGCATATTACTTTTGCTAATGTAATAGCTCTGCTTTCTTCATTTGTCAATTGTACCATTTTTATATATTCTTTTGTTTTTTATTTTCCAACCAGCAAATTAAAAACAGAATTCTACTTAGATGATACTTCATACAAATCAGAAAAATACGATGCTTCAAAACCATTTTGCCGATAGGATAATTCTGATAAAGAGACTGCATTAAAGCATGTTTACACCGCTCAGATATACGATTAAAAACTCTTGGTTCATCACATCCCAATGCCTCGTATTTAACAATGCTTCTAAAGAATGAATAAATACATCGCTGATAATGCAACTTATATTCACACTCAGAGAAATGCTCATCAAGTTTTTCTTTTACTCGATTCAAGAGAGCTACATATTTAGGAAACTTTTGACTCGAATAAGTTCGAGATAATGAATTTGGATTGAAGCGCCAGTAATACAATGCATCTTTAAGATAACCAATTCTCTCGCATTTCGACAAAAAATCGATATGAAACAATAAGTCTTCCGATGGATACAATCGTTCAGACTCATATACGATATGATTATCCCTTATAATGCTCGTCTTATAGATGCCATGCCATACCGATACCAGATACTTAACATCAGAAGGATAATCTGGTAAAGTTCCAACCATATCCAAGAGAAAAACATTAGAGCCCTTATAGCTATCTATAAACAGATTCTCTTTTTGCTTGTTGGCAGGTCGAGTTGTACCATCGTAATCAAAATTGTAATCACAATAGCACACATCCAGATTTCTTTCTTTAGCCGCAGCATATAGCTTCTCGAACATGTGCAAATCCACATAATCATCCGAGTCGATGAAGGCGACGTATTCGCCTTCGACCAATTTCATACCTGCATTACGAGCATCACTAAGTCCACCATTCTGCTTATGAACAACCTTCACACGAGTATCCTTCTTTTTATACTCTTCACAGATATTAGGACAGTTATCAGGTGATCCATCGTCCACGAGAATCACCTCTATTTCCCTCAATGTCTGATTGAGCAAGGAATCCACACATTGGTGCAGATACTTCTCAACATTATATATTGGAACTATTATACTAACTTTTATCATGCTTGTTTTTTATTTTACTAATATTCTCAACAACTTTATCAACAATGTGGGTTACTTTATTTCCAAATACTCTTTTAATTACCTTTCGAACAAAAAATAAACGTTTGAGATTATTAGATCCCCAAGAGAAATCAAAATGATGAATAGAATAAGTATTTGATGTTATATTCAACTTACCCGTTTCAAAATCCTTTGGACAAAAGTATTCTTTTGGATAAACAGAAATTCCTGCTATCTTTTGTATTTCATCTTTTATCTCTAACCCGTATTTTTCTAAGAAAGCACTCGTCACATCAACAACAGTCATAGTGTTTTTTGTTCCATCAGATAGAATATAATGTTGTTGGCTATAATATTCTATAATTTCATGTATAATCGGTAAATTTGCTTCCATGCCAAATCCTAAACCAGGATTTACACCTAAAGTACCGATTTTTTCGGTAGCAGTATGCTCACAGCCCATAAAGGCGCCTTTACTAATTATGGAATCTAGTGGTTTGACAATTTCAACATCTGTATCAAAATACAAACCTCCATATTTATATAGTATATAAAATCTAGCAAAATCACTAACAAAAGCATACTTCTTAACTTGATATGCTTCCTTAACATACGGAATCATATTCACATCAAAATTGCTCTCATTCCATTCCTTAATTTCATAATCAGGAAGAAATTTCTTCCAAGAAGCTATGCATTTCATTGCTGAATCTGGCAAAGGATTACCACCAAACCAACAATAATGAATTATTTTTGTTATCATTGTATATTACTTTTTTTTATTATCTTTGCATAGAAATTCAACATCAGGGTGTGGAATAAGACCGA
>ERZ773229.2544-NODE-2544-length-10725-cov-2.562793_pt1 | contig 10725 bp, 8 predicted proteins | sample MGYA00580992_ERZ773229 | MGnify/ENA primary metagenome ERZ773229 (study PRJEB29015, sample SAMEA2737795) | human gut metagenome | biome: human gut; feature: human-associated habitat; material: faeces | place: China | collected 2012 ... | reverse complement strand
GTCGAGCTTGACTCTGTCAGCGACAAACAATTAAAGACATTAACCAAGGGGGATTTAACGGAGGGATAATACCTGTGACCACAGGATTTCAAACAAATCCCGCTCTGTACGTTCCATCTGCGCATCTACGATGGCAGCCTCGCGCACCTGTCTGACAGAATCAGGCAGATCGTGAAGCTGCCATTTTGCATGAGCAGCATTTACAATCCGATATCCATGCTCGCGTACACGCAGGCAGAAGTCAAGTGCGGAAAGCTCTGTCCGGAATTTATCCGAGAATCCACCCAACTGTACAAACACTGATCTTTTCACAAGCATACAATGTGCCGGCACAATCACATATTCGCGGTTCATTCCATAGTACCGCATCGCACCGGTCTCATCCTGCCGGATCTTCCGCCATTCTTTCCATGCATCAAATTGTGGTAATCCGCGATACGGATAGCGGTATAAATTTTTTATTTCCTTCAGATCAATCGCACGTTCTGTTTCCGCCTGCCATTTCTGAACCGGAGACTCATATGCCCCTGCGAATTCCAAGCCCGCGCAATACAGCCGATCCCGGTCATCATAGACCGTCCCGGCTACAATTCCGACGTCTTCACGCATAGCGATACCTAGCATTTCACCGAGTGCTGTCGTATCGCCAATCTCCATATTCGCATCCAAAAATAAAAGGAAACTGCCATTCGCATGCAAGGTTCCAAGATTTCGGCATTCCGTGCTGCTTTTCCCAGGCTCTGCCTCCACCACAGCAATATTTCGTCTGCGGCTCTGCATCTGCTGGTAATATTTCTGCAATTCCTCATCTGTTCGGTCTTCATCTACAATGATAATCTCAAAATTACTGTACCGTGTTTTCTCGTAAAATGGCTCCAGCATCTGTTCCATCAACGAACGATTCGTATGCCCGGTTATGATCATCGACACGAGTGGATTGCCCGGTGTATCATATTTTACCGTATATACGCTTCGCTGATCAGTCATCATGACACGCGCCAGCAAATGTTCCCGCGACACATGTGCCTCCAATGCCTCTTTGCCCGCCAGATTCTCCTGTGCATGCTTTGCCTCCCGCTCCGAAGAAGTTCCATCATGAATCCGTTTGTGATACAACACGCGCGGAATATGACAGATCTCCCGGTTGCCTTCACAGCAACGCAGGATCATATCGTAGCCCTGCGCACCATCATACTGACTATGAAAGCCTCCGTCCGCCAGCATAAGCTCTCTCCGTGCCACAAACAAATGGGAAATATAATTATATGCACGCAGCAGGTCGATATCGAATCGCGGTTCCAGATAATGACTTCCATTTTCTGCCATCCGGTCTTCATCGGAATAAACCACATCATAGCGTTCTCTCTGCAAAGCATCCACCACCCAGTACAGGGCATCCTCCGTCAGGACATCGTCATGATCCAGCAATGCAACATACGCTCCTTTTGCCGCCTGCAATGCCCGGTTACTGTTCCCGGAAATTCCAAGATTTTCTTCCATTTTTATGTACTGGATTCGCGGTTCATTCTCCATATATTGCCAGATAATGCGCTCCGTCTCCAAACTATACACCTTCTCCAGCACCGACAATTCGCCATCCTCTGATACGCGCGCATCAAGAACCGGCGGTTCTCCCTTCGCCTGACTGCCATCGACCAGACACAGTTCCCAGTTCCCATAGGTCTGATGCAGCACCGATTCCAGCATTGCACGTAAAGAAAGCTCCGGTGTCATATACACCGGAACTACAATACTGATACAAGGGCAGTATGAAAACACCCGCTCCCGCTGTGTTGCAAGTGCTTCCTCATCTGCCTCTATATTTTCTTTAAAAAAACGATCATACGCCAGATCCAGCCCCGTCACCATCGAACGTGCCTTGGAAAGCGCCTCCGGGATTGCAGTCGAACGAATATGCGCAAAGCCTTTTTTAATTGTATCCGCATTCAAGTCTGAAAGTCGAAACTTCATCGCCACTGCCTCCCCTTTTTCTTATTTCCGCACAGAGAAATCAAACGCATCTAACGCCAGATTCATGTTGTAGTACGGATCTCCGGTTGCCAGAATATCCACCCATCTTGACTGAAACAACTGCATCTCGCTGTGGAATCGCTTCTGTTTTTTCACAGTATCTTCTTTACCTCTGGATTTTGATTCATAATGATACAGCTTTGCCTGTGGAACATACACAACCAATTTGCCAAGCTTTCTTACTTTCAAACAAAAATCCACATCATTAAAAGCCACCTGAAATTCTGGATCCAGTCCTCCAACCGCATCGAAGGTCTCTCTGGAAATCATCAGACAGGCTGCTGTAACCGCACTATAATCACACGCAACAGAAGTCCGAAGCTGATAGATGCCCGCCTGCTCATCCATTGCAGAAAATGCATGTCCGGCAATTCCGCCAATCCCAACAATTACGCCTGCATGTTGAATCGTGCCATCCTCAAAATACAACCGTGCACCAACAATTCCTACATCTTTGCGTTGACAATACCCAAGCATCTGAGTAATAAAATCCGGTGAAATCAGTTCGGTATCATTGTTTAACAACAAAATATACTTACCCTTTGTATGTGCAACACCAAAATTATTGATTTTGGAATAATTAAATTCCTCCTGCCAATACAACACCTGAATATGCGGATTTTCCACAAGTGATTCATAGTATGCAAATGTCTCTTGTTGCACACTGTTATTTTCTACTATGATAATCTCATAATTCCGATAAGTCGACCGTTGTTCAATCGCATCAATACATTTTTTCAAATCATCCACATGATCCTTGTTTGGAATCACGATTGACACAAGCGGTTCTCCCCGAACCAGATAACTCACCTGATAATACCCCGGAGCTGCTCCATCCACAACCTCCGCAGCCAGCCCCTGTCGCGCCAAATGCGCTTCTATCGCTCGTTTTCCAGCCTCAAACGCATAACGTTTTGCTGCCGGATCTTCCGCTGTCGATGCCGCATGTGCCCGCCAATGATACAAAATCTTCGGAATATGACAAATGCCATCTGCCTGCTCCGTGCAACGGAATATAAAATCATAATCCTGCGCACCATCAAACGCTGGATTTAACAACCCCACCTGATCCACTAAGTTTTTCTCTGCTACAAACATATGACAAATATAATTATTACAACGTAGCAAATCAATATTAAAATCCGGTTTAAAATTCGGTGCAAAGAAATAATCTCCTGTTTCATCCACCTTATCTTCATCGGTATAAATTACCTGCACCCGCTTCGCATTTAGCGACTCAACGCAGGCATAAAGTGCATCCGGCTCAAACAAATCGTCGTGATCACCAAACACAATATAATCTCCCGTCGCAAGCGTATATGCCTGATTCGTATTTTCGGCTATTCCAAGCGTTCCATCTTGTGAAGCTATATAATGAATTCTCTGATCCTTTTGCATATATACCTGCAAAAAATCGTATAAACATTTTTCTTTTCTTCCTCCATCCGAGAAGCATAACTCCCAGTTTCCATAGGTTTGTGCCTGCACCGACTCAATTAACGCACGCAGAAAGTCACAATTGCTCTCATATAATGGCACCAAAATGCTAAACTTCGGATGATATTCAAAATGCCGTCCACATTGTTCCTGTCTTTCACTATCTGTCAGCCGATGACTATGCATCCATTTATTATAATCCACATAGTTGGAACCAAGATGCAGGTACTTTTTTAATTTTGCACATGTATTACGCCATCCGAATGTCTTTATATTGTTGATTACACGGATTGCATTTATATATATACGTCCCATATCTGATTCTCCTGCTGTTTTCTATATCATCTGTTGTCTCAGTATATCATACATACAAAAAAATCTCACGAAAATATCAAGATTTAGTTGTTATTTTCTATTATATTCGTGTATAATAGACACGTTATAAGGTTTACCATTACGAATACCATTCTTATATCAATCTTTCAGTAATTAACCATATACCTTATAACGCACGAAGAGGAACCAGCATCACCGGTTCCTCTTTTTTGTATATCCAATATCAAGGCTCTGATTCATCTTCTCCTGAATCAGCCTTTATCTTTATATTACTAGGCTCTTCTCCGTTTCCAGACAGCCGGGCAGAACAACAGCATCATCGGGAAAATCTCCAGTCTGCCTGCCAGCATATCGAACATCAGAATATATTTCGTAAAATCCGTAAAATGTCCGAAATTCGCCATCGGTCCAACCAGAGAAAGCCCCGGACCGATATTGTTAAACGTCGCTGCTACTGCCGCGAAGTTCGTGACCAGATCTTTGTTCTCAATCGACACAAGCAGTACGGATACCGCGAAAATAACCATATATGTCATAAAATAGACATTTGTCGCCCGCAGCGTCTCATGCTCGAGTGGTTTTCCCTCGATTTTGATCTTCTTCACGGAACGCGGATGCAGATAAGAAATAATTTCTTTTATAAATGACTTGCATGCAATAATAAACCGCGAGACTTTGATACCGCCGCCCGTACTTCCGGCGCAGGCACCGATAAACATCAAAAGCACAAGGATTGTCCTCGAAGTCTCCGGCCATAGATTGAAATCCGCACTTGCAAATCCCGTTGTCGTGATAATACTTGCTACCTGGAAGAACGCTTGCCGGATGCCTTCCGCCGGCGCATACAATGCAAAATGCCGCAGATTAATAAAGATAAACACTGCCGCTGCAATCACGATGATAAAATAAATCCGCACCTCTTCAAACTTCAGCGCATCCCGCAGCTTTCCTGTGAGAATCAGGAAATAAAATCCGAAATTCACACCGAACAGCAGCATGAAAATCGTAACGACCCACTGATTATACGGGCTGACACTGACGAATCCGTCATTCCAGATTGCAAAACCTCCGGTTCCGGCTGTTCCAAACGACGTTGTCAGAGCTTCAAACAGATTCATTCCTCCAAAGAGTAGAAAAATCACCTCTATCATGGTCAGGGCAAAATAAATAATATACAGATATTTGGCTGTCTGACGCACCTTCGGAACCAGCTTTCCAACCGAAGGTCCCGGGCTTTCCGCCTTCATCAGGTTCATGTGGCTGCCTCCCGCCATCGGCACGATGGCAAGCAGAAATACAAGAACGCCCATGCCTCCGATCCAATGGCTGAAGCTTCGCCAGAATAAGCTGCCCTTCGTCAGGCCTTCCACATCCGATACAACCGTCGCACCCGTTGTTGTAAATCCTGATATCATCTCAAAAAGCGCATCTGCAAAATGCGGAATATCACCATTGATCACAAACGGCAGACATCCAATCACAGACATCAGAATCCACGAAAGTGCTACCGTCACGAAACCTTCCCGCAGATAAAACCGCATGTTCTTCGGTTTCCGCAAAATAATTGCTGAACCTGCAACCGCACTGCCAAGTGCCACCCACAAAAAAGCAAAGCCGCCCTTCTCACCATAGATCGCAGACACGATCCCAGGGAGAGCCAGAAATGCTGCTTCGATTTCCATGATCCAGCCTAATATATAAATAACAACTGAGTAGTTCATAATCTGTCTCCAAAAAAATCTCCCTTACTGCCATTTCAAAATATCGCTGACATCGGTAAAGCCCGTGTGCGTTGTAACAACGACCACGTAATCTCCCTCGCAGATGACATCCTGACCACGCGGAATAATGACCTTACCATTCCGGTTCAGACAGGCAAGCAGAAGGTTATCCTTCAATTTCAACTCCATGATCGGTTTCCCGATTACCGGAGAATCCTTCTCAACCTTAAACTCCAGTGCCTCCGCCCGGTTATCAAAGATATGATACAGTGTCTCAATATTACTTCCGACCGAATTCTGCATCGCACGGATATACGCCAGAATCTTCTCTGCTGTAATATAACGTGGATATACGATACTTCCGATGTCCAGACTATCAAGCACATCACTGAATGTGCTCCGATTGATCTTCGTGATCACCTTTGTGTCAGAGCATTTTCTCGCAAATAACGTAAGCAGGATATTCTCCTCGTCAAGTCCGGTCAGCGGAACAAACGATTCCGTACTCTCGATGCCCTCCTCACGGAGCAGGTCTTCGTCCGAGCCATCGCCATGCAAGATCAGTGCCTTCGGAAGTAATACGCTCAGCTCCTCACACCGTTTCTCATCCAACTCCAGAATCTTGACCTCCACACCGGATGAAATCAGCTGTTTTCCAAGATAATACGAGGTTTTTCCTCCTCCAATGATCATGCAGTTTTTGACCTTATGTGTATCGACACCGATCTTCTTGAAGAAATCCATACTGTTTGTCGGTGTCGCAAGAAATGTCACGGCATCACCGCCACGCATGATGAAAGAACCATCCGGGATAATCAGGTTCCCATCCCGCTCGACACCACAGACAAGCATATCACAGTTTAACTCATGCATCGCCGAAATCGGCTTATCGTGCAGCAGATTTCCCTTCGGAATCTTGAACTTCACAAGCTCCGCATGTCCACGCGCAAAGGAGTTGATCTCAAGGGCCGACGGCAGACGCAGCAGACGTGCAATCTCGCGTGCAGTCTCCAACTCCGGATTAATGATCAGCGAAAGTCCAAGCTGATTTCGAAGATACGAAAGCTCCATACTGTAATCCGGGTTCCGGACACGTGCGATGGTAGCACAGTCACCGACCTTTTTCGCGATCGTACAGCTGAGCAGATTTAACTCATCACTTTCCGTCACGGCAATCAGAACATCCGCATCCTGAATACCCGCCTCAATCTGGATGCTGTAGCTCGCACCATTTCCGGTAAAGCCCATAACATCGTAGTCTTCCGTAGTCCGCTGAATCACCTCATTCTTCTGATCAATGACGGTAATATCATGGGATTCCTTGCTGAGCTTCTCCACCAGCGTACTTCCAACTTTTCCGCATCCAACGATAATAATGTTTAAACCCCGTTCTTTTTTCTGCGTTTTCTTTGAAGATCTCATATCCTTAATTCTTACACTCCCCGTATATTCGCAATTCCTTATTAACAATAAAATTGAAACTTTATTGTACCATATTCACAGTGTTACTACAAGGGAATGTCACGCGGAACCGCGTTCCAAAATCCGGTCTGGTCAACACGTCAATCTGTCCATCATGTGCATCTACGATCCATTTTGCAATGGATAATCCAAGACCTGATCCGCCCGTCTCACTGTTGCGTGCCTCATCGGAACGATAAAACCGCTCAAAGATATGCACGACCTCGGATGCCTGCATGCCGATACCTTCATCCTGCACCTGATAATAGACGCCTTGCTCTGACCGCCCGACTGTAAAATGAATCGTATCGCCCCCTTCCGAATACTTTGCCGCATTCTGTACGAAAATACGAATAGACTGTTTCAGCATGGCAACATCGCCACGCACCATACAGCCTGGGCAGGCTGAAAATTCGTACGGATGCGTCTCATCAATCATCATGGATTCCTCGTACACCTCCTGCACAAGGTCATTTAAGTCCACTTCGACCGGCTTCAATGTATTCCGCCCACTATCTCCGCGCGCTAAGAATAGAAGCTGTTCAATCAGATCCTTCATATGGTCAGATTCGTTCTTGAGCGCTTCAATCGACTCATTTAGCACTGCTTCATCTTCTTTGCCCCAGCGGTCGAGCATGTTTACATAGCCCTGAATCACGGAGATCGGCGTCCGCAGCTCATGCGATGCATCCGACACGAACCGCGCCTGCTGCAGCTTACTCTCCTGCATCCGAGCGAGCAGATTATTCAGTGCCACCTCAATGCTCTGCAAATCCTTATCCCCGGTCGATATCCGTATATCATTCGCATCAACGGAGACATTCGAGATTGCCTGTTCCAGATGCTCCAGATTTACCTCATCACCGCTCATATTTGAGAGTGCTTCCGCACGCACAGCAAGATCATTCAACGGACGCAGCTTCCGTCTGATATTCCGTATACCAAAGCACGCAGAAATGAGCATCATAAGTTCCACCGCGCCAACCACAATGAGCGGTATAGCCGCATAATCCAGAACCTCATGCACCAGAAAATTGTCCGTGTTCTTACCGACCTGTGTGGTCATCGCCCATGTGGCATATGAATCACCCGACCATGTAATATGCACCGGCTTCGCCCCGGACATCCAGTCTGCATCTGTCGTATCAAGCCGCCATACCAGCACCGCCACGAACAACATTCCGAGTATCACAATATCAAGTCCCAGCAACGCAAAAAAGCGCCGGAACCAGTATCCGACATGAATCTTCCGGGCAATAGAGGTTGTCTTCCGATTTGTCCGTTCTTCTCTCATCCAATCACTCCTATGACTCCTTGATGCAATATCCGACTCCGCGAACTGTCTGGATCAGCTTAATTCCAAAATGATCGTCAATCTTCGTCCGCAGATACCGCACATACACATCAATGATATTCGTCTCGCCGACATAATCATACCCACAGACCTCATTTAGAAGCTTCTCCCGGGTAAGTACAATATTCTTGTTCCGCATCAACGTGTGCAGCAACTCGAATTCACGGTTCGTAAGCTCCACATTTTCGCCCTGCACAGTCACCTCGTGGCGGTCTTCGTCTAAGCAGACACCCAGCACCTCCAGCTTATGTGTCGGTGCATCCTCTGTACGCGCATGCTTCTTTAGCGCGACGCGGATACGCGCCAGCAGCTCCTCGATGGCAAATGGCTTCGTGATATAATCATCCGCACCAGCGTCCAGCCCTGCTACCTTATCCATCACAGCGTCGCGTGCCGTGAGCATAATGACCGGCGTGTCCTTCTCCTGCCGGAGTCTGCGCAGCACTTCCATGCCATTTAATCCCGGCAGCATCACATCAAGTAAGATCAGGTCAAACGAACCGGAGAGGGCTTTGTCCAAGCCCTCTCTGCCGTCTGCCGCCTTCTCGACTTCATTTCCTTCATGTTTTAATTCCAGTTCGACGAAACGGGCGATGCCCGCTTCATCTTCAATAATCAAAATCCTGCTCATATCGTCTCCTATGATTTTACTTCTTGATATCGTCCTTTACATTTGTGCAGGCATCGGATGCCTTGTCGCAGGCGTTGTTGATGTCCTGTACTGCTTTCGCGTCACCCTCGAAATGGTACCTGCAGTCGCAGAAGAGTCCGATGATCAAAAGTGGTACACAGATCCAGAATGCGAAGATCAAAAGCAGTATGAATATGATGATCGGCATCCGCATAAAACGCTCACCCTTACGCTCAATGATGAAGTTCTTCTCGCAGCCCTTCTTGATGATATCGCCTACCCACGCGAAGAACTCATCCATACGCTCACCGAATGTTTTCTTCTTGCAAGACTGCTCGTAGGCAGCCTGTGCCTGTGCCAGCTCGTTCGATGTCTCCTGCGGAGTCGTCGTATAAGTGCCAACCTCCGGTGCCTTGATCTTTCCAAGCTTCTCTAAATACACGATCGCATCGAGCAGATCATAATTACATGCTTCGAGTGCACTCTTGGCATCCTCATAGCTGACACCTGTCTTCTCTCTGATTTTTTCTACCTTTTCTAACTGATCCATATCTGATATCCTCCATTTTCTGTAACAGCGGTTTTGTGATTTGTTCTTTGCTGTTCTTGATTGTGTCCTTATCTTACGGCACCAAAATTAATCTATAAGGTAGGAAAGATTAAAATCAGATTAAAATTTCTATTATTTTCCATATATCTATCTGCACTTCTTCCTGTTCACATACTAACACAAGTGTATGCGTATGTTCATCTATTTTCTTCAGAATTCCGGTGTCCTTCACGTAGGCACCGCCCTCTTTTTTCGCATCCTTCACAAAATGTACGACCGCTACTTCCGTATCCTTTGTCGTATGTGCAAAAAGATACTTGTGCTCCGCTAACCACTGCAGCTTCCGGTTTAGTTCCGCAACCTCATACTCATCAAGTTCAATCTCTTCCTCTGTCAGCCGTGCCGTCTCCCGCACCGCTTCATCATGTCCCGTAAGCGCTGCAAATGGGGCAAACTGCGCCGCACGCATCATCCGATCCATCGGCGGATGCTTCTTCGACACCGGGCGTTCCCGGTCGATGATATCACTGTAATCCCGTCTCACGCCTTATGTCCTCCGATCTGATTATTCCTGTCACGCGCCGTTGCGCCCTCGCGGAAATTCATTCCACGTAGAACTGCATTTTTACCGTATTTATGTTTGATTGCAAGCAATGCCTGCTGAATCTGCGCTTCTTTTGCTTCCTTTTCTTTCTCTGCTTCCTTCTCCTTTTCCAACGCCGCATAATCGGTAAATAAATCCATCTGTTCAAATCCAGAAGTCTCTTCCTTCACATCTTCCTTCCGGATCACATGATTGGCTACCACATACATCCGCCGCACAAGCAGATTCTCATCCACAATCCGGTCATATAAGCGAAGCACCGCCGCCTCAATCCTGCTTGTTGACGATGTATAACTGTCCAGATTCTCTGTCCCGTGTGCGTGCTTCGGCACCTTCCGCCCATAGCGGTCACGCGTCACCTCACCGTGATATCCATTTGCTCCCCCAGACAGATTCTCGATATCATAGCCAACTGTAAGTACCATCTGATTTGTGACAAGCCCCTTTTCAACCAGTTCCAGCACCAGTCCCTCTGTCATTTCCTGTACAACCACACGTGCTTTCTCACATGTATACGGGCATTGCAACACCTGCCCCGAACTAATGCTATTACTCTCCGGGCGGTACGCCTTAATCTCTGCGATCGTACACGGTTCATAG
>ERZ773229.2539-NODE-2539-length-10738-cov-3.992418_pt1 | contig 10738 bp, 10 predicted proteins | sample MGYA00580992_ERZ773229 | MGnify/ENA primary metagenome ERZ773229 (study PRJEB29015, sample SAMEA2737795) | human gut metagenome | biome: human gut; feature: human-associated habitat; material: faeces | place: China | collected 2012 ... | reverse complement strand
CGTATGCAGAACGCCCTCACCGCGCTCGGCTATCCGGAGGGCACGCTCTCTGTCGACCTTATCCAGATGGTCCGCATGGTCGAAGACGGCAAGGAAGTCAAAATGTCCAAGCGCACCGGCAACGCGATCACCATCCGCGAGCTGTGCGAGGATATCGGCGTAGACGCCGCGCGCTGGTTCTTCGTCTCCAAGGACGTTGCGACGCACATGGATCTCGATCTCAAGCTCGCCCGCTCCAAGGACAACAACAACCCCGTGTATTACGCCCAGTATGCCTACTCGCGCATGTGCTCGATCCTCAAGAATCCCCAGATCCCCGAGTTCAAGCCGGTCGATTCCTATGACCGTCTGACCGACGAGAAAGAGCTGCAGCTGCTCAAGATGATCAGCGAGTTCCCGAAGGAGGTCGCCGCCGACGCGCTCAACCGCAAGCCGAACAAGATGACCGAGTATATCATCTCGCTCGTCAAGGTGTTCCACAGCTATTATAACTCCACGAAGGTCAACAATCCCGACGATCCCGCGCTCACCAACCAGCGTCTCGGTCTCATCAAGGCGACGATGATCACGCTCAAAAACGCGCTCCAGCTCATCGGCGTTTCCGCCCCGGAGACCATGTGATTTCCAGCCCGTGAATTTTCACAAACTGCAAAAAATACAAAAAATATACAATTCACAAAAAATCAAACCGTACAACCGCCGACTTGGCGGCTGATACGAAACGAAAAAGAGAAAAGCCGCCGAAAGGCGGCTTTTCTCTTGCGTTCCAGGACTTTCGCCAACGATATTTCCAATTTTTCGGACTGCTTTTGGGTGTATTCCCCAGTATTCATTATTTTTTTCATTCCCGCCGGATTTTTCCGGCGGGTTTTCTCGTCCTTTTACGAAACTAAAGCATGGAAAATGACTGCCGAAAAAGCGCAAAACTGTTGATTTTCTGTACAACGATAAGTGCAGAAATATACAATTTATCCCGCACCGTTCTTCCAATATTTCAGTTTTCGTCGGATATGATAAGGATAGTAAATCACTGTGCCGGTGCGGAAGCGCTACGGACCGGTGCAGCCAAAAACACTATGAACACTATGTAGGAGATTTAAATCATGAAAGGTATTTGCGTTCGCAGCGAGATTAAGCCGCTGAAAAAAGTACTTCTTCACCGTCCCGGCCGTGAACTTCTTCATCTGACGCCGGACCGTCTTCCGGAGCTTCTCTTTGACGATATCCCGTTCCTCAAGGTCGCCCAGCAGGAGCACGATGCCTTCGCGCAGATCCTGCGCAGCAACGGCGCCGAGGTCGTGTATCTCGAAGACCTGATGGCGGAAGTCCTCAAACTCCATCCCGAGCAGACGAAGCCCTTCCTTTATCAGTGGCTCTCCGAGGGCAACATCAAGACCCGCCGCTGGCAGGACAAGCTCTATGAGTACCTCATCGGCAATTTCGAAGGCAAGGCGCTCGTTGAAAAGACGATGGAAGGCATCACGCTCAAGGAAATGGGCGGCGCTTCCGCTTATTCCCTGCAGGATCTGATCGCTCCGGCGGATGATCTGATCGTCGATCCGATGCCCAACCTCTACTTCACCCGCGACCCGTTCGCGTCCGTCGGTACCGGTGTGTTCCTGCATAAGATGCGCTTCCCGACCCGCTGCCGCGAGACCATTTACGCCGACTACATTTTCCGCTTCCACCCCGATTTTGAAGGTCTGGTCAAGCGCTACTACGACCGCGACGGCCACGCCAACATCGAGGGCGGCGACGTGCTCAACCTCACCGAGGACACGCTCGCGATCGGCATCTCCCAGCGTACCTCTCCGGACGCCATCGAGGAAGCGTCCCGCAATCTCTTCGCCGATCCCGAAGCGAAGATCCGCACCGTGCTCGCGTTCGACATCCCGAGCTGCCGCGCGTTCATGCATCTCGACACCGTGTTCACCCAGATCGACTACGACAAGTACACGATCCATCCGGCGATCCTCGGGCCTCTCACCGTTTACGAGATCACCCCGGGCGTGAGCGATCCGACCGATCTCCACATCCGCCGCATCGACTCCAAGCTGGAGGACATTCTCGCGAAGTACACCCGCACCGACCACGTCCAGCTCATCAACTGCGGCGGCGACGATCTCATCGCCTCGGCCCGTGAGCAGTGGAACGACGGCTCCAACACGCTGTGCATCGCGCCGGGCAAGATCGTTGTTTACGAGCGCAACGACGTGACCAACGCCATTCTCCGCGACGAGGGCATCCAGGTCCTCGAAATGCCGTCCGCCGAGCTTTCCCGCGGCCGCGGCGGCCCGCGCTGCATGTCCATGCCGATCATCCGCGCCGAATAATTTTCATTCGCTGAATAAACCCATTCATATAACACACATTACAATCATTTCCTATAGGAGGGTAAAATATTATGGGTCTCAACATTCGCGGCAGAAGCTTCCTCACTCTTCTTGACTTCACCCCGGAAGAGATCAACTACCTCATCGACCTCGCCGTTGAGTTCAAGCGCCTGAAGAACAACGGTGTGGAGCACAAGTGGCTCTCCGACAAGCAGATCGTTCTGCTCTTTGAGAAGACCTCCACCCGCACCCGCTGCGCCTTTGAAGTCGGCGCGCGTGATCTCGGCATGGGCGTCACGTTCCTCGATTCCGGCTCTTCCCAGATGGGCAAGAAGGAATCCCTCGCCGACACCGCGAAGGTCCTCGGCCGCATGTTTGACGGCATCGAGTACCGCGGCTTCAAGCAGTCCGTCGTGGAAGATCTCGCGAAGTACTCCGGCGTTCCCGTGTGGAACGGCCTGACCGACCAGTTCCATCCCACGCAGATGCTCGCCGACATCATGACCGCCCGCGAAGAGTTCGGCGATATGCGCGGCCGCAAGCTCACCTTCTTCGGCGACGCCCGCAACAACGTTGCCAACTCCCTCATGGTCGTCAGCGCGAAGCTCGGCATGCATTTCTGCGCCTGCGGCCCGAAGGAGCTCATGCCCGAGGAGTGGCTGATCGAGAAGTGCCGGGCCGTTGCCGCCGAGACCGGTGCGGTGCTCGAGTTCACCGACGACGTCGCGCAGGGCGCGAAGGACTGCGATGTTCTCTACACCGACATCTGGCTCTCCATGGGCGAGCCCGCCGAGCTCTGGGAGAAGCGCATCAAGCTGCTCCGTCCCTACCAGGTCAACAAGGAACTCATGGCGATGGCGAAGCCCACCGCGATCTTCGAGCACTGCCTGCCCTCCTTCCACGACCGTGAGACGACCGTGGGCGAGGATATCTACCAGAAGTTCGGCCTTGAGGCGATGGAAGGCACCGACGACGTGTTCCTCGGCCACCAGGCCCGCCAGTTCCAGGAAGCCGAAAACCGTATGCACACCATCAAGGCTGTGATGTACGCCACGCTGAAGTAAGGGATCGAAACAATGGCTGAAAGAATTGTTGTCGCTCTCGGGGGAAATGCTCTTGGCAAGACCCCCGAGCAGCAGCTCGAACTTGTCCGCAACACCGCCCGCCCGATCGTTGATCTCGTCGAGAAGGGCTACGAAGTCATCATCGGCCACGGCAACGGCCCGCAGGTCGGCATGATCAACCTGGCAATGGAGTTCTCCGCCAACAAGGGCGGCGGAACGCCGTTCATGCCGTTCCCCGAGTGCGGCGCCATGACGCAGGGCTATATCGGCTACCACCTGCAGCAGGCCATTCAGCAGGAGCTGAAGAGCCGCGGCATGGAGAAGGAATGCGCCACCGTCGTGACGCAGGTCGTCGTTGACGAGAAGGACCCCGGCTTCCAGCACCCGACGAAGCCTGTCGGCAGCTTCTATACAAAGGAAGAGGCCGAGAAGATCGCCGAGGAAAAGGGCTTCATCTTCGTCGAGGACGCTGGACGCGGCTACCGCCGTGTCGTCCCCTCCCCGATCCCCAAGCGCATCGTGGAGCTGAACGTTGTCGATCAGCTCGTGCGCGCCGGTGATATCGTCATCACCGTCGGCGGCGGCGGCATCCCCGTCGTTGAGACCGAGGACGGTCTGCGCGGCGTCGCGGCCGTCATCGACAAGGACCGCGCCAGCTCCCTGCTCGCGCAGGATGTGCGCGCCGACCGTCTCATCATCCTCACCGCTGTGGACGCCGTGTGCGTCAATTACAATAAGCCCGACCAGAAGGAGCTCTCCTCCATGACGATCGCCGAGTGCGAGAAGTATATCGCCGAAGGCCAGTTCGCCCCCGGAAGCATGCTGCCGAAGGTCGAGTCCTGCATGGAGTTCGTGAAGAACAACGACCATGGCGGAACCGCGCTCATCACTTCCCTGGCCCGTGCCGCCGACGCTCTTGAAGGCAAGACCGGCACGGTCATTACCCGGTAAGCAAATTTTTGTCCCGTTTCGCATCTCCCAGCGAAGTCCGAACAAAATTTTAAGAGAGGGGTTCAAATCATGTCTAAGAAGACCAAAAGATCCATCAGCACATTTGCGATCCTGCTCGCCGTCATGCTCCTTGTGTCGATCGCCACGTGGCTCGCAGCGGGCAAGACCTACACCGGTGATAACGGCGAGATCGCCGAAGTCGTCGGTGCCACCTCCAGCGACATCTTCATGGCTCCCGTCAACGGTTGGGCAGACGCAGCCGACGTTATCACGTTCGTGTTCTGCCTCGGCGCGTTCCTTGCCATCGTGAACGCCACCGGCGCTCTTGAGACCGGCATCCACACGCTCGTCCGCAAGCTGCACGGCAAAGAGCTCGTGCTCGTTTGGATCCTCATGTTCCTGTTCTCCGTCGGCGGCACGACCTACGGCATGGGCGAAGAGACCGTTGGCTTCTACATCCTGCTCGCCGCCACGATGATGGCCGCCGGCTTTGACCCGATCGTCGGCGCGGCCACCGTCCTGCTCGGCGCCGGCACCGGCGTTCTCGGCTCCACCATCAACCCGTTCGCGACCGGCGCTGCCGTCGCTGCCGCGACCTCCGTCGGTGTCGAAGTGAACATGGGCACCACCTATGTCATCGGCATCATTCTCTGGCTTGTCTCCTACCTTCTCTCCGTGCTGTTTGTCACCGCTTACGCGAAGAAGGTCCGCGCCAACAAGGGCTCCATCCTCACCGCCGCGCAGCTCGACGAGTGCCAGAAGGCTTACGGCGGCAAGGACGTCACCACCGCGAAGCTCACCGGCCGCCAGAAGGCCGTGCTGTGGCTGTTTGCTCTCTCCTTCGTCGTGATGATCCTCGGCTTCATCCCCTGGGGTGAATTCGTCGGCTACGAAGACGCCGGTGCTTACGGCTTCTTCTCTCACACCACCACCTGGCTCACCGGCGCCGGCCTCGGCGACTGGTGGTTCTATGACGCCGCCACCTGGTTCCTGCTCATGGGCATCATCATCGGCATCGTCGGTCTCGAGGACAAGGGCCAGCTCATGAAGCTCGTCGCCAACGGCTTCGGCGACATGGTCTCCGTCAACCTCGTTATCGCGATGGCTCGTGCCACCAGCGTTATCATGAGCACTACCGGTCTCGGCACCTGGCTGGTCGAAGCCTCCGTCACCGCGCTCAGCCAGTCCGGCGTTTCCGCCGGCGTGTTCGGTCTGCTTGACTACATACTCCACGTCGGTCTCAGCTTCCTTGTTCCGAGTTCCTCCGGTCTCGCCGGCCTGTCCGCCCCGATCGTCTCCCCGATCGTCTCCCAGCTTGGCTGGAGCGTAGAGACCTCCATCATGATCAACGTTGCCGCCAACGGCTTCGTCAACCTCTTCACCCCGACCTGCGGCTTCATCATGGGCGGCCTCGCGCTCGCGCGCGTCCCCTACGAGAGCTGGCTGAAGTGGGCGTGGAAGCTGCTCCTCACGCTGTTCGTCGTCGTCGGCGTCGTCCTTACGATCGCGATGGCGGTGCTGAGCTGAATTTCCGCTTGAGTTATCGCATGATCTAATGGTAAAATACCGGTTGTACGCCCCATGGCGTACAACCGGTATTCTTCAAACAAGAGCCGCTTCGCCTGCTCTTGTTTGAGAAGGGCTGCGGCTCGCCGCAGCGCACCCGCTTTGCCCGCACGTTTGCGAGACTTTTCAGTCATTTGTAAAAAGGACGGTGCAGATTATGCCCAGACGAGCCATGCTCCAGGATGCCCGCGCCTCCGCGTCCGACCCCGCCGTGATCTGCTCGTTCGATTACGAGGCGATCGACAAGCCCACCCGCGCGATCATCCATCAGGCGGCACGCTTTCTTTACGTAAAGCGCGGCCGCGGAAAGCTCGTCATTGACGGCGAGGAGTACGTCCTCCAGCCCAACACGCTCGTCGCCATCACGCCGTGGAAGATCACCGACACGGTAGAAGTGACGGAAACGCTCCAGTTCATCAAGGTCATATACGACTATTCCTATCTCAACTCTGTATTCAAGAGCGTTCTCGGCTCGGGCGATACTTCCGCCGAGCCCCTGCGCTTTCTCACCGTGGAGCCGGTCGCCTATCTCGACAGCGTGCAGGCGGAGTACGTGGACGGCATCATGGAGCATCTCAAGGCGGAGCTCGGCGTGGAATCCACGCGCGTCAAACCGCCGGACAAGCCGTTTTCGCAGCTCTATACGGTCAACAAGCTCATCGATCTGATGGTCGTTTACCGCCGGTATATCATGTCGCACCGCGGCGAGCTGGACTCCGGGCGGAAGGAGACCGTCAAGGATCAGTCGGTCCTGAGCTACATTTACGCCCATTCCGCGGAAAAGCTCACGCTCTCACAGGTCGCGGAGGCGTTCTTTCTTTCGGAATCGGCGCTCTCCAAGCAGATCGCCGGCATGACCGGCACGACGTTCTCGAAGCTCCTGAGCAGCATCCGCGTGGAGAAGGCGTCGGACTATCTCATCTATACGGATCTCACGCTTGACGAGATCGCGGGGCTCTGCGGCTTTGTGGACGCCTCGCATGTATCCAAGCACTTTGCGCAGCGTGTCGGCATCACGCCGATGCAATACCGCAAGATCTATTCCAAGGCCGTCACCAAGTTCAACATCTCCGACAAGGCGATCGCCTTTGCGCTGACGGACTACATCTACAAAAATTATGAGACCGAACGGCTCACCGCCGCGAGCGTCGCCGCCGAGTTCGGCGTGTCGGTGCCGGAAATGAACCGCCTGCTTCTCTATTATAACGAGATGAACTTTGATACGCTGCTCAACTCCACGCGCATCAATAAAGCGTGCGAAATGCTCGTATCGACGGACTATCTTGTGATCGACGTTGCCGTCGCCGTCGGCTACAGCAACATCAAAACGTTCAACATGAATTTCTACCGCTTCAAGGAAATGACGCCGACGGAGTTCCGCGACCGCATAACACTTCAGCGCACAGACGGCAGCGAAACGCACGGAAAGGGCCGCGGCGCGCGCCGCCGCACGGTGCCCGTCCGGGCGCCGGAAACCGCAAAGGAGATGACAGAATGAAATCCGGAAGACAGAGCACCATTCTCCGAATCATTTCGGAGCAGAGCATTGAAACGCAGAATCAGCTCATGGACGAGCTGAAAAAGCGCGGCATCGACACCACGCAGGCTACGCTCTCGCGCGACATCCGCGAGCTCCGTCTCGTCAAGCAGCGCAGCGCGGACGGCACCAGCCGGTACGCTGCGGCGGAGGTCGCGCCCGCGCCGGAGATGAGCCCGGGGCTCAAGGAAAATCTCCGCCAGACCGTGACGGGCGTTTATGCCTGCCAGAATCTCGTCATCATCAAGACGCTGCCGGGGCTCGCCCCTGCGGTGTGCACCGCCGTGGACGGCATCGCTCCCCTGCCGGGGCTCGTCGGCTCGCTTTCCGGCAACGACACGGTGTTTCTCGCCATGCGCGATAACGCCGCCGCCGAAACCCTCGCCCGCGAAGGCCGCAGCCTGTTCATGGGCTGAATCCCGGATAACCGACCATCCCCGCCGGAAACTCTATCCGGCGGGGATGGCTTTTTGTGTGTTTCTTTGACGCCTGCACGTTCCGGCCGCCGTCCACCGCTTCCATTTGCACCGCGGTGATGCAACCGTGATTTTACGGTTTTCCGCGTTTTTGCGCGCAAACGATCCCGTCAGGAAATTTTCCGGGCGGGATCGTTTTCTTATTCGAGATTGAGTCGTTTATCGAGAATGGCGCGGGTGGCGAAGAAGAAGCCCGTGCCCTTGAGGAGTTCCAGACCAATGCCGATGCCGATCGCGGAGGCCATCATGCCGACGCCCTGAACATGCCAGCCGGTATCGTCCAAGCAGAACTCCCAGTTCAACAGCACATTGGGAAATGCATCGGACTGGAGGAGCGACATGCACCCATTCATAATAATGCTGAAGGCGATGCTGATGCCGATGTAGGCCAGCAGTGCGAGCCAGCCGCGGTTCTTCTTGCCGAGATGACCGATCGAGATGGCGGTGTAAATTTGCAGGATCGAAACCGCCGCCGCGATGAGCGTGTACACGATGAACTCCGCGACGACCCAGCCCGTTCCGGCAGGCAGCGGGTTTACGCGCAGATAGCGGCCCGCTTCCTGGAACGCCTGCGCAACGTCGCTGAAGTTGAGCGGCGTGAGCACAGCCATCAAAAGCACCCCGCTCAGCAGCGCGACAATGGCGCTCGCCACGGAGAAGATCATGCTCGTGAGCGCTTTGGAGGCGATGTGCGCCGTGCTCGTCACGGGCAGCGTGAACATGAGATACCCCTCGTTTCCGAGAAGGCCCTTATAAAAGCGGTCGATAATAAAAACGAGCACAAAAATACCCATCGCAACATAGAGCGCCACAAGCAGGATCATCGGCAGGACACCGAAAACGAAGCTCACGAGCCCACTCTGAGTATCACCCGCGAGCACGAAGCGGATCGTAAGGCCGTTGATCGCGCCGAGCAGCGCCAGGCCGATCCAGATCAGCGAAAACGTGCGGATACCCGAGCGCAGATCGTATTTCATCAGTTTACCGAGCATTGTATTCCCCTCCATTCCCCATGACCGGCGCGCGGAACATGTTGCGGAACAGCTCATCCACGCTGCCGCCGGTGCGCTCGCGGATGCTGTCGGTGCTCTCGTGCAGAACGACCTGTCCCTGCTGGAGGAACACCGCCTCGTCGAGCACCTGTTCCACATCGAGGATCAGGTGCGTCGAAATGAGCACCGTACCGTTTTCGTTATAATTCGTCAGGATCGTGCGCAGAATAAACTCGCGCGCCGCCGGATCGACGCCCGCGATCGGCTCATCGAGCAGATAGAGCCGCGCGCGGCGGGACATGACGAGCATGAGCTGCATTTTTTCGCGCGTGCCCTTCGAGAGCGTTTTGATCCTTCTGCCTGCTTCCAGACCGAGCACGCGGCACATTTCCTCCGCCTTGGCGCGGTCAAAGTCGGCATAGAAGTCCGAGAACATATCGATCATATCGCCGACACGCATCCAGTCGGGGAAATATCCCCGGTCGGGCAGATAGCTCGTGATCGCCTTCGTCTCTACGCCGGGCAGGAGACCCGCAATGCGCGCCTCACCCGCCGTCGGCTGAAGAAGGCCGTTGAGGATCTTAATAAGCGTCGTCTTGCCCGAGCCGTTCGGGCCGAGCAGACCGACGATCTTGCCGGATGTAAGGCTCAGATCAACGCCGCGCAGCGCCTGCACCGCTTCAAAGCTCCGGCACAGCCCGGTGCATTTTACCAGTTCTTCATTCATCATTCTTTTTCCTTTCCGCCTGCGCCATGTCCGCGGCCTCGCCGCGGGAATAGCCCAGCGCTCCCATTTCCCTGAAAAAGTTTTCCGTGCATTCCACGGCCAGCCGCCGCCGCATCTCCTCGAGCGCCCCGGCGTTTTCCGTCACGGTACGGCCCAGCGTCCGGTTCGTTGTGACGAGGCCGAGCGTTTCGAGCTGCGTGATCGCGCGCTGCATCGTGTTCGGATTAACGCCCGCCTCCGCCGCCAGCTCCCGCACCGCGGGAAAGCGCGACCCCAGCGGATACGCACCCGTGATGATCCGCCGCGCCAGCTGCTCGGTGAGCTGCTGCCAGATCGGCCGCGAGCCCTGAATCGAAAAATCCATGCCAGCTCTCCTCGCTTGTATTGCTGTATTAAGCGATTAGTACACTACTACACTCATACAGTTTTGTCAAGTCCCTTTTTTCATTTTTCCTGTGGATTCCGCGCGGGGAATGTGGTAACATGAAAATGTTCAAATAATCTTAAAATTTTTTTGCTTTTTACTGAACCGCGTGTTGGGAAAAACCGTCTTTCTTTACAGAAAGGCGGCAGGCCTTTCAGAGAGAGTTTGCGTATGACAGCCGAAGAGTTTACCGTCCAGATCATGGACATGAAAAAAACGCTCTACCACGTTTCCTGCGGCATTCTCCGCAGCGAGGCTGACCGGGAGGACGCGGTGCAGGAGTGCATATGCAAGGCGTGGGAAAAGCGCGATTCGCTCAAAAGCGCGGGCGCATTCCGCGCATGGGTGACGCGCATTCTTATCAACGAATGCTACGACATCTGCCGCCGGGGGAGCAAGATCGTTCTGCTCGACGAGATGCCGGAGGCGGTCGCCCCCGAGAGCGGCGACCGCGAGCTGCGCGACGCCGTGATGGGTTTGGATGAGATATACCGTATGCCGATCCTCTTATTTTATGTAGAGGGGTTCAGCATACGGGAGATATCCCGTATTTTGCAGATCCCCGAGGGTACGGTCAAATCCCGGCTGTTTGCCGGGCGCGGAAAGCTCCGCGAAGTTTTGGGTGAGGAGGTGCCGGTATGAGGGATTCCTGGGACAATATGTTTGAA
>ERZ773229.2535-NODE-2535-length-10752-cov-3.324857_pt1 | contig 10752 bp, 8 predicted proteins | sample MGYA00580992_ERZ773229 | MGnify/ENA primary metagenome ERZ773229 (study PRJEB29015, sample SAMEA2737795) | human gut metagenome | biome: human gut; feature: human-associated habitat; material: faeces | place: China | collected 2012 ... | reverse complement strand
TTCCTCAAGCGTGAAAGTGTATCTTTTCATTTCTCATCACCATCTTCATTATACAACAACGGCGTCAAATTATCAATCTTTTTAAAAAGTTATTAGTATCAATCATAACAACGTCGATGTTATAGACAGCCGTGAAGTCGCAGAAATGATTGGAAAGGATCATCGGCATCTTATCAGGGACATTCGAGGATACACTGAAATTCTCAAGAATACCACTGAGCCCAACTTTGGGCTGAGTGATTTCTTCATCGAATCCAACTACAAAGATTCAACAGGCCGAACGCTTCCATGCTATCTTCTAACACGCAAGGGTTGTGATTTTATAGCAAGCCGAATGACCGGAAAAAAGGGCGTCCAGTTTTCTGCCAGATATGTTTGTGCCTTCGATGCCATGCGAAAGCAGACAGACACGGCGCAGGCGGAAATTATGCTTCGCATGGAAAACTGTAAGCTTCAGAAAGCGCAGCTGCTGCGTGAGATGGCACAGCAATATCAGGGTGGGCCGTTTGAGCAGACGCTGAATGCCTGCGCTGCAAAGCTTATCTGCGGCAGCGAGATTATCCCTCCTCCGAAGTCGCCCTATGATCTGTGTACGGCGGGAGAAATCGGCGAGAAAATCGGGATCACATCGAATCTCGTCGGACGGATCGCAAACCAATATGACCTGAAACAGCCTGAATATGGTGAATGGGTGTTGGATGTAGCGGCGCATTCAACAAAGATCGTGAAAACGTTCCGATATTACGAAGCTGTCATTCCGATCCTGAAGGAGAAGCTGCGGAAAGAGGGCAAGCTTTAAGGACCAAGTATGAAATACGAAAATTTGTTTGATGTTCACTGTTTACTTTCTACTGTTTTTGTGGTATAATAAAAATAAGGCGGAACGCCTTTTCAAATCTTTCACTCACCCCCAGCGCCGGACCAGACCGGCTAACAAAGGGTGGGGTGCGGTCAGCAGAATAGAGAAGCATATGCGCTGGTTTGGTGCGATTTCCTTTTGGAGATGTATCAAACCGGCGCTTTTTCTTTATGTTTTGTTGGCCGCACCCTGCAACATTTTTTGACGGGAGGAATGTCCTTTGACAGAGACCGAAAAAATACGGGCTGCCCGTGCGGCGTACATGCGGGACTATGCGCGAAAACGCCGCCGAAACAGTCAGGAAATGCGCGAGCGGGAAAAAGAGAGCCGTGACCGCTATTGGCTACGGAAATTCGATCAAATGCAGGCCGCAACAAGCGGCGGAAAGGAAAATGTAAATGAGAAAACCAGGTGAATCAGTCTATTGTTTGAGCTTCTGGAGAGACAAATTCAAGGGAAAATCCGGTGACGAGCCATACTTTGACGTGGCAGAAGACGGAATCTCTGCGGGGAAGGTCATGCGGATTTATGTGGATGCAAAGCGCTTCCCGACATGGCAAAAATGGAAAGACGAGGCAGACAAGGCGCGGGCCTGCGCTTACATCGGCAACGCGTCGATGTGCGGCTATTTTGTCAAGGGCGGCACCTCTTACCCGCTCAGCGCAAGTCCGGCATTTATGATCGAGCGCCCTGAACTCCCCGGCCTTGATACGATTTTGTGGATCAATGTGCTTTGCCCAAATGAGTCAGAATTTCATTGGGCCGTCGAAGAAGAAAAAAAAACGGCCGAACTCAAGGCGAAGAACCTGGCTCCCAGCGAACTCTATGCGCCGTTCAACAATGTCCAGTATAGACACCGGGAGGCCGCAGAGAGCGATATTGACGCATTTCTCCGGCGGAACGGGGTCACGCCTGCAACGGCAGAGAATGACGGCACATATGACGGCACATACGGGCGAAAGATTTACGGGCCTGTCCCAGATGATATCAAAGCGCTGCTCAAGAAAATTGGGCTGGGTGCATCAGAATGCGGAAACACGCTCGGCGAACTTTTTCAAAAATGGGGGGTCCAGTAATGTGGAGGTTCTCCCATCACCGCAGTCGGAAGCTTGCTATAAAAAAGCAGCCGGTCAAGATCGGCGGCATTCCGATTTATCCATATCTGCTGCATGACCGGACCACATTTATGAGTGCGCTTCCTGCGATTGCGCTTCTGCGGCATATCAAGCGGACGAACGCGCCGATCCTGCAAATCTTTTTCGAGACGGACTATGCCTGCGGCGATTCCGGCCAACCGGCAACTGGCCTTTTCCGAAGTTTGGTTCTGATGCTGCTGGGCGGTATGCGCATCGGCGTCGGCGAACCGGACGACCAGCGTATGCGGCACGTTGATCTTGTGGTGAACCACAAGTCACGCAAGCTGATCGGGCTGGTCATTCACACTCCGGAGCGAGACTATTTTGTGACGCCGCAGCTGTTTGAACGGCTGGCTCCAGTTCTGACCGCAGAGAACGGCTTCGAGAAAATGGAGGCTTCAGATGCTGGTCACACATGATATGCTGAAGAAATCCACGCCGGTCTGCATCGCGTTCAATCATATGCCATGGCACTACCTTGCCGTTGCCAGACTGGACATCGGTGGGCAAAGGAAACACTTTATCTGGCTGACAAACTTCAAAAAACGATTTGAATGGGACGGCTCATTCAACGCGCAGGCAGGCGAAATGCTCCGGATCACACTCAATATGCTGCACGATGCCGGGTATTTGGGCCTTCCGGAAAGCTGGAAGCCCGGAGACGAAGACGACGGACAGCCGCCTGCATGGTTCGAGCTGAAACAGGAAGCAGAGCAGCACCGGACGGAGATTGCGGCGCAGGCCCGGCAGCAGACTGCAAAAACGGCGATCTACACATTTTCACAGGAAAATGAAGACGGTACACGGACAACGGTTCGGGTACGGGCCGCAAATCAGACGGTGGCACGGGAAGCGCTGAGCCAGACGTTTCTGAACCGCGCAACGCTCTGTACGGTGCAGGACGGGGAACGGTACGAACTCTGAAAGAGCGGGACTCGTATTGAACGAAAAATTCAAATACCCCCGAAAAGTCGGGCGGAAACCGCAGGAGTCCGGCACTGTGCCGGGCTTCTGCTTTTATAAGGAGTTTTTTATGGCAATCGAAGATTTTGTCCGGGATTTTAACCGACGCCTGGACGATGCAATCGGAAGGGCAATGGAAGGCGACGTAGCCGATGCTGTCCGCGCGGCGATTGTATCAGCGGTTGAGTCCGAGGTCTACAGCGAGAAGGTTTATAAGCGCAGTGAAGATCATCCGTATATCCGACGGGATGACACCGGCGAACCCGGCGGCTTGCAGGACTGGAACGTGATGGAAGCAAAATATGACCCGTCAACCATGACGCTGGAGGTGCAGGACAGGAGCCGGGACCGGGACAGCGGACGGCTGATCGCGCCGGTCGTGGAAAGCGGCAAGGGCTATCAATGGAAGAAGTCGGCGATTTACAAAACAAAGCAGGCACGCCCGTTCCATCAGAAAGCGCAGGAACTTGCAATCGGAACCGGGCTTGTGCGGGATGCGCTGGCAAAGTCTCTGACGGAAAGCGGATTCAAGGTGAAGGAGTAATATAAGAATGGCAAATAATGAAAACACAGTACAGATTCAGGTAGAGGTTCTGCGTGCACAGCTTGATAAGCTTATTGCGGACATAAACAGCCTGAAAAATCAGAAGATTTCTGTAAAGGTAGACACGGCGGGCGCGGCAGCGCTGGAGCAGCTTTCTGATGCCGTTCAGCAGATGCGCACCGGCTTGCAGGAACTTGACGCGCAGCTTGGGCAGAATGCAGCGGCCTTTTCTGGCATGGGCAATTCTGCACAGGCGGCGGTGCAGGCGCTTTTGCAGTATATTTCGCAGGTCAATCAGGCTGCTTCGGCAGAAATGCAGGCGCTGGCTGTCCGCAGGCAAACAACGGCTGCGACGGAAGAACAGGCTTCTGCGGCGGGGACCGCTGCGCAGGCGGTTTCACAGATGGCAGATGCGCAGAGACAGGAATCGGACGCTGACGCACAGTTTCTTGCGCGGCTGACCGCCGGAAACAGCGCGTTGGAAGACCGCGCAGGCCAGATTCGGCAGTTGATCGATCTGTATGCGCAGATGCAGCGAATCCGTGCTTCCAGTGCGGCCGGGCAGAGCGTCCCCATGCTGGAGGCGGGCGATTACGAGGTGTTTGGTCAGGGAACGTCACACGGCCCAACGGCAGCGCAGGGGCCTGTGATCGACGTGGACTGGACAGATGCTGCGCGGGGTGCACGGGAGTATGCAGGCGCGGCATCAGATGCGGCAGACGCGACCGAACAGGCCGTGACGCAGAGCGACGGTCTGGTTGATTCCTTCGGGCGGTTGTTCCCACAGCTTACGGTCTGGCAGCTTACACGGGATGCTGTGAACGCGCTTGTGCAGGAATTGAAGGCTGCGCTGGAAACCATGAAGGATGTTGATACCGAACTGACGGCCATTCAGAAGGTCACAAACAATACCGATGCGCAGATGTCGAAGATCGGAGAACACGGCTATGACGTAGCATCCAAATACGGCGTCTCGGTTACAGACTATCTAAGCAGCGTCGGTTCATTCTCCAAAGCCGGTTATAAAGAAATGTCGGAGGACATGGCGGAACTTGCGACAAAAACGCAGCTTGTCGGAGATGTGAATGCCGATACTGCAAATAAATTCCTGTTGTCTGCCGATGCAGCGTTCAAACTGGAGGGCAATGTTGCGGCGCTGTCGAAGGTGCTGGACGCGGCTAATACAATCGAGAACGAATATGCGACCGAGATTCAGAAAATCGCCGAGGGCTTCCCGCTCGTCGCGAACGTTGCATCGATGGCAAACATGACCGCAGAGCAGCTGACGGCGGCACTCGGCACGATCACAGCCGCAACGCAGGAATCCGGTTCTATGGCGGCCCGCGCCATGCGTGCACTGATCCTGAATATCATGGGCGATACCGAAACCGAACTGGAAGACGGCATCACATGGACAAAGGATGAGATCGAGAGTCTGAGCCAGATCCTCTGGACGTATTCGGAAGACGCCATGAAAGCGGCGCAGGCTACAGGCAGCATTGTAAATCCCATGGAGGCCGTCGCGGGTCTTGCAAAGGCATACAAAGAGGGCGTTCTGACGCAGGCCGAGCTTGCACAGTTCGAATCTGATCTCGGCGGCAAGCTCCGCACAAATCAGCTCGACGCGTTGATTCAGCATTACGATATGTACCTTGAAATGCTGGACAAGGTGACAACTTCTGCCGGAAGCGCCGACCGCGAGATCGGCACCATGCTCGATTCATGGCAGAGTAAAGCGAATATCCTTGACAACAAGTGGACGGAGCTTGTCAACCACATGATCGAGACAGAATCTGTGAAGGGCGGGCTTGAGACTGTGACCGAACTGGTGGAGCTGCTGGACACGGACCTCGGCCATATAATCCTGACGCTTGCTGCTGCTGAAACCGGTGTATTCGCCATTGCAGCGGCTGTCAAAAGCTTTCAGCAGGTCGGCTCCGTGCTCCAGCTCGGTTCGCTCAGTCCGTGGCTGCTTGGGATCGGCGCGGCCATTACCGGCATCGTCGTCGCGGTTCAGGCGGCTCAGAAGGCCTATGCCGCAGCACATCCGTCGATTGATAAACTCAATCAGGACTGGGAGGAAAACCGGTCGGCGATCCAGAAAACGAAGGAAGCGCTGGAGGAATATACGGATAAGCTTCGGGCACTTGAACAGGTCGAACCTGCGGACAGAACGGGGCAGTGGCAGGACGAGTATGCACAGCTTTCCAACAACAAGGAAATCGCGGAGGCTTATCTGGATACCCTTGAAGAAATTGCAAAGCATACGGGAAAAAAGCTGTATGGAGCCGGTCATATTACCGGATATTCAGGGAATAACTCGGTCATAGAAAACTATGATGATACAGGAAAGAAATACTATACTTCCAAAATCAGCGGTGCGGCAATTTCAAATGAAACGGTATCTGCCGCGCGGGCAAATTACAATTCAGAACTCGCCGCAGCCAACGCGATTGCAAAGACGATCCCGAATTTCGACTGGGGCAAGCTTGAAGGCTTGACGGAATCTCAGGCTTTGGAGAAAATGCTTTCCATGCTGGGAACCTTCGGAATCCAGATCAGCGCTGTAGTGGAAAGTACCGATGAAGCGTTTACAAAGGTGGATGAATGGGCTTCGTCTTACGACAAGCTGACGGATGCACAGAAGAAAAATGCCCAGCAGTATCTTGCCGACCTGCAAAACATGATTCAGACAAAGGAAGTGAGCGACGAGCAGGCAGACGCTTATCTGCGCCTCGCCGCGGCTGCGCAGGAAATTGAAGTTTCATCACTGTCCGCCGGAGACGCGATTCAATTCATTGCAAATAATACCGGGCTGACGGTTGAGGAATCCGCAAAACTGGCTGATGAACTCGGATATATCGACAGCGCAAACACCAGACTTGCGCAGGGCTTTGTACAGCTTGCAGACGGAACGTGGGAATATCGGAGTGCCTGCGAAAAAGCGGCGGACGGTACATGGAAGCTTAAAAATGCAGAGGATGGGGCCGCCGGCAGCGCAGACGATATGACTGGCGCGCTTGGAGATGTCGAGGTCGCAACCTATGACGCAAATACCGCCGCTGCAAAACTTACGAAGTCCCTGTTCGACGCAAACGGAAAATTGACCGAGCACGCGAAAAAGGCGCTCACCACAAATACGGCCCTTGCAGATCTGGCGAAAAAAGAGCTGGAACTGCAAAATGCGGCTGCGACGGCAAACTACAATAACCTGATCGCGCAGATTCAGACCGTCGGTTCCTCGGCAATTATTACGTCTCAACAGATTCAACAGATGATCGGCCTGATTCCCGGTATGACCTCCAACACATGGTCGGCTGAGAATCAGGAATTCAATATGCGCTGGCTTTTCAATCAGCAGACGGGGAAGAACTGGAAGAAGGACGCGGAAGACTATGCACAGTGGTCTTCTCAATACCTGCTGAAGAAGTCCTCTGAGTACTATAAAAAACAGCAGGAAGAGTACAAGAGGCAGATGGAGGAGCTTTCAAAGTACACCTCCGACTATACCGGAACTTCAACCGATGTTGGCGGCAGCTCCACCGATGCAAATCTTGAAGCGCACAAGCAGAAGGTCGAGTTGCTGAAATCCGAGCTGACTTTGCTGGAAAAGCAGAATGCCAGCGAGGATTCGCAGAAGGACAAAATGCGGCAAATCCAGCAGGCGCTCCATGCGCAGGCGCAGTATCTGCGGTCCATCGGCGGCAGTCAAGCAGACATCAACGCGCTCTCTGCTGAATGGTGGGAGTGGCAGGAAAAAATCAATGGCACTCTGAAAAGCACAGATGATCTGCTGAACGAACTGCAAGACGTTATGGCGGACAAGCTTTCCGACCTTTCTGAGCAGCGACAAAATGAACTGGACGGAATCGACAAACAGATCGAGTCGCTTAAACAGGAGAAGGAAACTCGCGACGAGCAGCTTACGCTAGAGGAAAAAATTCTCGCAGTCCAACAGGCACAGGCCAAGCTTGCTAACGCGCAGAACGAGCGGACCGTCCGGCAATTTAATGCCCGTACCGGTCAATGGGAGTGGGTGGCTGACCAGAAGGAGGTTGACAGCGCACAGGAAGCCTTGGACGAGGCCAAGAAAGACCTTGAGGACTTCAAGGCGAACATGGCTTATGAGGCCGCACTGGCCGAACTGGAAGCGCAGAAGAAAACGATCAACGAGCGGTATGACGATCTGGAAACGGCCTACAAAGATTTTTTGAAATCCATCAAGGAGAAGACACACGGCATTGGCGAGATCTTGCAGGATATCTGGAAAAACGCAACGCCGGAACTCCGTCAGATCATTCAGGAAAACGCAGAGCTTTTCAAACAGTTCGGATTCGATGTGTCGCAGCTTTCCGCTGCCGTAAACGACACTGCCAAGAAAATGTACGGTATCTCCAAGAATGGCGATAAGTATGAAATCGGCAGCGATAAGGGCTTGGATTTCATCAACAATAAGCCGGCTGGTTCTACAATGACAGGCGGCGATGGCTCCACATGGACGAAGAATGCGGACGGAACGGTCACAATCGTTGATAAGGACGGCGTTACCTACACGGTATACCCGAACGGCGGTTCTGGTGGAACAGAAGATTCTACCGGTGGCTCGGCTTCTGGCCCCAAATACAGTGGCACCGTCTTTGCAAAGCGATTGGACGGAAAGGGCGAAGACTACAAGATTTCCAGCGCGAACGGCCTGTATTTCCTGAACAATGCACTCGCCGGTGAGAAACTGGACGGTGGCGATGGTTCCCATTGGGTGAAAAACGAGGACGGAACAACATCCATCACAGACAAGTATGGCATCGCATACAAGGTCTACGACCAAGGCGGAATCCTTCGCGGTATGGGCGGAATCAAGGCCACGATGCAGGACGAAGGAATTACCCCACCGGATGTAACGGCGCTGCTCAGAAAGCGGCTGTTGAAACCCATTGAGGACAAGACCTTCGGCCAGAACATGGACCAGATCAGATGGATGATGGCAAGCAACGGTACGAGTGCGAACGAAGTCCACAACGCCTCTTATGACAGCCATAACATCGGCACGATGATTGCAAAGCAGATCAACTGCACCATCAACGGCATGAAGGTTTCCCCGCAGGAGGCCCATGCGCTGACGCTTGAAAAGCTTGCGAACATTGCGCACAACCTCGGAAATTTCTCTTAACCACAGATGCAGAAACAGCGCAGGAGAACAATGATTTTGCTGCGCTGTTTTTTGCCCCGTGTGGGTTTTGGTGCGGGTTTTTCAAAAAATGCAGAAAATCAACACACTGGGCAGAATGCCTGTTTCGATGATAAAAATTCGCAAAAGCAAAGAAAAAGACTGGAAATCATTCGATTTCCAGCCTTAATCATTTGGTGGAGATAAGCGGGATCGAACCGCTGACCTCATGACTGCCAGTCATGCGCTCTCCCAGCTGAGCTATACCCCCATCGGCGGAATTATTCTATCAGATCTTTTCGGAAATTGCAAGTGTTTTTTTCGGAAATCCGAAAAAAATCTGTGCGAATGTGTGGGAGTCATGTACGGTCAGTCGTTTCGAGCAGTTGGAGAACGTGGGCCTTGGCGGAAAACAGAGTGTAAAGATCCGCTTCGGCGTTTTCAGAGCAGACGAGCAGATGCGCTGTTTCGGAAGCGGCGGCATCCGCTGCGGAAACCGGGGAATCCGGCGCGTAGAAGGCGCAGTAGCCGTCGGGAGCCTCTGCATTGGCGGATAGGAGCGCGAGGAGCGTTTTCTGGCAGGTGAGGGCGCAGAGCGCGTCGTTTGCGCGCGCAAGCGCGGCAGAGATATCTTCTTCATCCTCCCCGGCGGTGACACCCAGCGCGTGACCTGCGGCGAGCAGTTCAAAAATCAGCGACGGGTCGGAGCGGATCTCCGCTTCTGTCAAGAAAAATGTTCCATGCAGATTGTAAGTTTCCAGCGCTGCCATGCTGTCGCGCATGGTTTCGCTGCCGGTGAAAGCAAGATAGACAGTCGCGGGCTTTTTCTCGGTTGCGGGCTGCTCCTGCGTCCCCTGCGCGCCGTTGTTGGGGCGGTCGGTGGGCTTTTCCTGGGGCTGTGAGCCGCTCTGGCTCTGCCGGACGCGGTAGGCAATCAGATTTTCAGCCTTCTCGACAAACAGGGAATCGTCATAGACCTCGCTGCCATCGGTAAAGCGCAGGATCTGATAGCCGCCTGCGGATTCCAGCATCGTGGTCTTGAGGCCGAAATGTGAGGCGCAGAACGTGAGCGGCAGGTAGAGAATACCGCCGCGGTACAGCACGTTTGCGGTCGAGACGCTGCCGCTTTCGTCGCTGACGGTTCCGGCAGCAAGGTCGAAGATCATCTGGCGGGTGCGGCTGAGCAAAACATAGGTCTGCTTGGTCTGATTGTATGACGGCGTAACGCCGCACGGCTGGCTGTCGAAGACCTGATAGGGCACATAGAGCGTGCCGCCGGAGTAGGTCGGGAACACACTCAGCGTCAGGGGGATGGTGTCGTTGACGGCGACGAAGAACAATTCGCCATCGGCAAGCGCAGGCGTGCACAGGCATACAGTCAGCACAAGACACAGCAGAAAGCAGACCCATCTGCGCAGCTTCATTCCCTCGCCGCCTTTCTTCTTAAGATTCTTACACAGTATACCATAAATCGCGGATAAGAGCAAGGATTTCAGTTGCTCTGTAAAAAAGAGTATGATATACTAATCTGAAATCAGAGTTTGCGGAGGAGCGCGCCATGGAACGGATCGTAAAGGAAAACTATTATCTGGACATTGCCGAGACGGTGCTCGAACGTTCGACGTGTCTGCGCCGGCAATACGGCGCGATCATCGTCCGCAACGACGAGATTGTCGCAACCGGGTATAACGGCGCACCGCGCGGGCGGAAAAACTGCTCCGACCTCGGCTACTGCGTGCGCGAACAGATGCGTGTGCCGCGCGGGGAGCGGTATGAACTCTGCCGCAGCGTCCATGCCGAGGCAAACGCCATTATCTCCGCTTCCCGCAACGAGTGCATCGGAGGGGACATTTATCTCGTCGGCCACGACGCGAAGACAGGGGCGATCTTGTCCGATGCAACCTCCTGCTCCATGTGCAGGCGCATGATCATCAACGCAGGACTGCGGCGCGTGGTTATCCGCAACACAGAGACAGAATTCACGGTCGTTTCGGTACAGGACTGGATCGATCAGGACGATACCTTGGAACCGTAAGCATGAAACTGGGAAATTTGGAAATCACGGGCGATCTGGTGCTTGCGCCGA
>ERZ773229.2531-NODE-2531-length-10758-cov-3.174344_pt1 | contig 10758 bp, 3 predicted proteins | sample MGYA00580992_ERZ773229 | MGnify/ENA primary metagenome ERZ773229 (study PRJEB29015, sample SAMEA2737795) | human gut metagenome | biome: human gut; feature: human-associated habitat; material: faeces | place: China | collected 2012 ... | reverse complement strand
GGCCTGCTTTTTTCGGGATTGTTGTAAACCGCCCGAGTCAATCCAGTCAGGATGTAGCCCGGCGCCAGCGCGTTGACGCAAATGCCATACGGCGCCAGCTCGTTGGACAGCGCCCGCGTCAGGGAAAGCATGCCGCCCTTGGAACAGGTGTAGCCGCTGACATCCACACCGCCAAACGTCGAAAACAGAGAAGCCGTGTTGATGATTTTGCCGCGGCAGCCCCTTTCCTTAAAATGGTTCGCTGCCTTTTGTGCCATCAGAAACGCGGATTTCAAATTGACGGCAATCACGCGGTCGAACACGTCTTCCGGATAGGTCAGCACGCTTTCGCGATGCTGCATGCCCGCGTTGTTAAACAGGATATCAATATGTTGATTTTCTTCAACAGCCAAATGCCATACTTCGTCGATCATGGCGCTGTTTGATAAATCTACATGGTAAAGCTGACATTCACCTCCGACCTCTTCCACTTTTTGCTTTGTTTCGGAAAGATCCGCGATGTCAAACGCCAGGATTTTTGCGCCCGCCTTGGCCAGCCCCACAGCGAGGCCCTGACCGATGCCGGTCGCGCACCCGGTAACCACCGCGTTCTTCCCTTCCAACGAAAACAGATTCGTCTTCTTTTCCTCCTTTCTCTGCACACAATGAAAGCGTTTTCCTTTGTTAATCGAATAATATCACATGAAAACGCTTTCATCAATACCGTTTGAATAAAAAGAGGATGTTTTTTTTTACATTTTTTCGTTTTCAAAAAAAGGCGGGATCAGCGCGCCTAGCCCGCCTCAGACTGTAGACAAAAAGCTATTCTCCCCCCGAAGGGGGAGAATAGCTCAGACTGTCGAGAGGAAATCCCTCCCGGCGGGGGGTTTTTTTATTCCGCTGTCTGCGTCAGCGTTGCGCCGACGATGGCCTGCGCCCACGTCTGGTTTTCCGTCACGCGGTAGTTTTGCAGGCGGGTCGTGTAGAAATCAAAGTACACGTTGGAGTAGACCGGGATCGCGGGCAGAACCTCCGTCCAGCGCTCCTGGAAGGCGACCCACTTCTGGCAGTAGCTCAGCACGTCGCCCGGCTCCGTCTTGCGCATGTCCACGGCGAGCTGGGCGAGCTTCTTGTCGCGAATGCCCGTGCGGTTGACGGTCTTCACGTAGGCCTCGTCCGTCGAGTACGTCGTGCTCGGGTCGAAGACGGTGCCGAAGTTCGTCGCCAGATAGATCATGTCGCAGTCGCGCGCCACGCGGCGGTAGTAGATATCCAGCAGCTCGTTCATCGGAACGGCCTTGACCGTCAGGCGAACGCCGATGGCCGCGAGGTTTTCCGCCAGCGTCGCGTTCAGCGCGTCGCCCACGGCGTTCCCCTCCGGATAAATCAGCGTCAGGTCGAGCGCGACGGTCTTGCCGTCGATCTTCTTGGCGCGGATGCCGTCCTTGCCGAGCCGCCATTCGTCCTGATCCAGCAGCTTGGCCGCCTGATCGAGGTCGAGCGGGTAATCCTTGAGCTTGTCGAGCGACAGCGCGTCCCACTGGGCGACGGTCTTCTCGTAGGCCGCGGTCTCCTTGGCGGTCGCGTTGGCCGGAAGATCGGCGACGGGCGGCTGAATCGTGCCCGCGGCGAGCTGATACATCCACTGGCCGATGCCGAAATAGCCGTTGGCCTTCAGACCGAAGTTGCCCGTGTAGGCCTTCACCAGCGCGTCGCGGTCGAAGCAACTCGCAATCGCCTGACGAACCGCCTTGCCGAAGACCGTCTGGCGCTCGCAGCTAAAGCTGATCATGCTCAGGCCGCTGCGCGGGTAGTTCGCCACGGAGAACGGCTGATCCGCAGTGGATTGAATCCCCTTGCTGATCGTATCGGCGGCCACCATCTTGTTGAGCAGATCGACCTCGCCGCTGAGCAGCAGGTCGATGGCCTCGTCGTTGGCGACCGAGCGATAGACGATGGTTTCGATGGTCGGCTTTTCGCCTTCCTCATTGCCCTTATAATACGGGTTGATGGCAAAGCTGGCCGTGCCGCGCTGCGCGTCGTAGCTCGTCAGGGTGTACGGGCCGCTGACGACGGACGGGTGGCTCATGTAGCCGGTGGCCGCGTCCAGAATCGTCTTTTGAAGCAGGTCGGCGGTGAAGATCGCGGTGCCCATGCCGCCGGCATTGACAATGCCCACGCCCTTTTCGGTATCGACCACCTTGCAGCCCGGCGCAAGGACGCTGATGGGATACGGGCTGTAATCAAACAGCGCCATCTCGTAGAAATACGGCTCGTAGGCCTTGCTGATCGTGATGGACATCTGCGTGTCGCTCAGCAGGCGCACGCCGCGCAGGACGGACGATTTGCCGGACTGGTACGACTCCATCCCCAGAATCGCGCCGACGGCGGCGGATTGCCCGCCCAGCTTCGCCAGCTCCGGCGAGGCCGTCAGCAGGATGGAAAACGCATAATCCTTCGCGGTGATCGCGCTCCCGTCGGAGAACTTCAAATCGCCGTAGAGGTCGAACGTGTACACGCGGTTGTTCTGCGCGTCCTTGGAGACGGCCATGCCCGCGACCACGCTGTCGTTGATCTGGTATGTGCCGGTTTCGTTATCCCAGCTCATCAGGTTATAGCCGTGCAGCAGCGCCCGAACGTCCATATCCGCGGTGTTGCTGCCGAACAAATCCGTAAAGAACGCGCCGCTCATCGCCGTTGTGCTGCCGACAACCAGTTGATTTTCCGCCGCCATCGCGACGCAGCCCGTCAACATCCACAGAGCGAGCAACAAGGTGAGGATTTTTTTCATGGCCTTTTTCCTCCTGTTGTTGTAGTACGGAGAGGCCGCATCCGGCGGGCACAGCGCGCGCCGGATGCGGTGAAAGGGTTACTCGAAGCAGTCGCCCACGTTCATGGTGATGTTGCCCAGACCGAGCGGCACGCCGTAGTCATCCAGATTCACGCCGTCGGCGGTGTAGATGACCGTCACCTTGATATCGCGGTTGTCAATCGTGCCGCTGACCACGGTTTCGGAGGCCGTGTAGCCCGCGATGACCGGGGACGTGATATCAAACGTTTCGCCGTTCTTCAGGCCGCCGCGGTTGTAGGAAGCCGCCGCGCGCTTGCCGTTCTGATAGACGTAGTTGATCGTCAGGTTGAACGTGCGCCGCGGTTCCGGCTTCGGCTTCTCGGTCACGGTCAGCGTGCCCACGGACAGCGCAATGCTGTAGTTGGCCGCGTTGAACGCGCCGGTCGTCGTATACTGGATGGCGTTCGGGGTGCTGCCCACGTTGGTGATGGAGCCGGTGGCCTCCACCTTCGCCAGTTCGCCCGGAACGAAGCCGTCGCCGGTGATCGTCACGGCCGGGCGGGTCAGCGCCGAGCCGTCATACGTCTTGGTCGCGGACTGCGAGGTGAGCAGCACGCTGCGCTTGGCGATGGTCAGGGTGCCCGGCAGGAATGTGAGTTTGTAATTCTTGAGATCCTTGCCCTTCTTCGGGACAACCTCCTTGATCTGGCTGACGCTGCTTCCAGCCTGCGTCTGGCTGCCCTCTACGCTGATCGATGCGAAATCATCCGCAAAGTCCAGACCTTCCACAAACGAGTGGCCATAATCCTCCGCTTTTAGCGGCGTTCCGTCGTAGGTCTTGCTCGCGATGGGCGCTTGCAGCGTAACCGGGGCAGGATCGATCTTCAGCGCACCGTCAACAACCACAAACTCGACGTTCGTGAAGTTCTTATTGGTGTTCTTAAAGTCGCCGGCCTCAATGCCTAACGGATATTCGCCAGCGTCCGTTCCATTGGCCGCCCACGCAGCGTTCGGCGTTTCCTGCACGTCGTTCTCTACGTCATACAGCGGGTTGTCAGCCGTCATGCTCGCGTAGCCCGAAACCGTATGAGGCATGCCGTCATACGTCACGGTGTCCGATTTCTCCGTGACCGTTACCGTCACTTTGTCCGTGACAGGATTGACTTTCAGCGTGCCGATCGCGACCTCAAAGGTGTAGTTTTCTTTCTTCGTGCCCTCGTTTACCTCAAAGGTGAACAGGTTCTCGCTCTCGCCAACGTCCGTCTGGCTTCCCGTAAAGTCATACGTCACGCCTTCGCCGTCAGCAAAGCCGTCGCCGCCAACCGCTACCGTTTCGTTCGTCAGCGGTTTGCCGTCGTAGACCTTCTCATCGGAAGCGGAGGTCAGCTTCACGCTGCGCTTCTTGATTTCGAGCTTGCCATCTTCCACAACCTCAAACCTGACGTTCGTGAAGTTCTTGCTCTTGTTCGTGAAGTCCGAAACTTCCAGCCCCATAGTGTAAGTGCCCGCGTCGGTGCCTTCCGCGATCATGTCTTCGTCAAAGCCGTTAAACTGAATATCCTCATTCGGGTTATACAGCGCGTTGCTGGGCTCCGCATCAAAGCCAAAGACGAAATGCAGCTTGCCGTCATACATCACACTGTCCGTCTTGCCCTTGATCTTTACCGTCACTCTATCCGTGACAGGCGTGACTTCCAGCGTGCCGTACTCCGTCGTGATAGCGTAGTTGTCAGGGTTCGTGCCCTCTTTCGCCTTATAGGTGAACGTGTTCTCGCTCTTGCCAACGTTCGTCTGGATTCCCGTAAAGTCATACTCCAGACCTTCGCCGTTCGGGAACGGACTTTCTGTGCCAAACATTTCCGTTACCGTGTGGTTCGTCAGCGCTTCACCGTCGTAGACCTTCTTATCAGAAGCGGAGGTCAGCACCACCGGGCGCGGGTTGATCACGAGCTGGCCGTCCGTCACAACAAACGTCACGTTCGAGAAGTTCGTATTCGTGTTCTCGAAGTCCTCAGCTTTCCACCCCATGAAGTAAGTGCCCGCGTCCGTTCCGCTCGCTTTCTTGGCGTTCTTATTCCAGAAGTTGGGCACTTCGCCGGGGGCTGTTTCGTACAGCGGGTCGCTGATGCGGACAACATCATATTGCCAAGCCGTATGCTCCTCGCCGTTATACGTCACGGTCTTCGTTCTGCCCTCGATCTCCACAACCACTTCGTCCGTGTTTGGCGTGATCCACAGCTCGCCTTCTTTCTTGGTGATTGTGTAGTTGCTTTCTTTGAAGTTCGCGCCTTTTGTATAGGTGATCGTGTTCGTCACTTTCCCTTCGGAAACGTGCGTCACTGTGCCCTCCGCCTTGATGTCCGACACTTCGCCTTTAACAAAGCCGTCGCCCGTAACCGTTACGTCGGGCTTCGTCAGCGGGTTGCCGTCGTAGGGCTTGCTGGCCGTTTCGGAGGTCAGCGTCACCTCGCGCGGGCTGATCGTCAGCGTACCCGTCTGAGACTCGATCACATAATACAGGTCGTCGTGCTCTCCGATAGGTGTCTTGTTGAACGTAACCGGATATCCGTTTTCGTTTACGTCCTTTCCGCTGCCGGAAGCGCTGATCCCATCAAAGATCAACGGCTTTTCGCCAGTCCACGGCACATATTCCAGTCTGCCGTTCTTCATTTCCGCAACTGCGCAGGTGTAACCGGAAACGCTCTGATTTTTTCCATTATAAGTCTTCGTGTCGCTGTTCGCCGTCAGCTTGACGTTCTTATAATAGTAGAGGTTGAGCACGTTCTCGCCAGTGCCAATCGTGAGCGACGTTTCTTGACCCGGCATAAGCGTGTAGCCCGAAACATCCGTTTTCGGATTCACGATTTGGCCATAAGTCGCGGTTCCGGACTCGGACTTAATCGGATTCTGGTGATTCCCGTTCCAGTAGTAGTTCACCGTGTAGCTCAGGTTGGTTCTCGGCTTGAATATCGCTCTGAACTCTGTCTTCTCATACAGACCATTCTTCTGATTCAGATTCGGTCTGGCCTTTTCATCCGTCAGAGTAGAATCCGCGCCTTCAATCGTCTTTTCGGGGGAAACCCTGATCCAGTGATCAAATTCATATCCTTCTTTCGGGTAGGTCGGTACGGGCTCCAGTTCATCGACAAAGGCATTATTTAACCAAACCTTGCCCGTTGCGATATTCACATTATATGTGATGGATCCGATAACTGGACCGCCCCAAAGTATGCCGTTTTCGTCCGTCGTGTAAATAACCGGAACCGTCTGGTTTTCATCCGGCACGAACCGCGCAATGAACGTCGTTTTCGCGTACAGATTGCCGTCCTTGTTCAGTTTTTTCTTGGCCGTTCCAGCGTCCAGCTTTTCGGCGGGGTCAAGACCGCTGATGAGGTGCTCGTCGCCGTTCTTATCGACCACATACCAGCCATCGAACTTGTATCCCGTGTTCGGCGTGGCCTCTACGTCGGTCAGGCCTTCGCCCGTCACGACCTGCGCTTCCTGAGAGGTTATTCCCTCAAGCGTTCCGTTTTCGGCCTCATAGGTAACGGGAACCTTCGCTCCCGCATCCAGCTCAAACCACGCTTTAAAAACCGTGTTCTGATACAGGCCTGTCTTCTCGTCCCTGTTCAGTTTAGACTCGGCCAATTCCGATTTGAGCTCCGGGTCGTCGGTTACCTTTTCATAGGTATCCTCTCCGGTTACCTTATACCAGCAAACGAACTTGTACCCCTTGTTCGCCGTGGCCGTCGAGCCGGAAACAGAACCGCCGCCGTCCAGCTTTCCGGTCGCCTGCAAAATGGTTTGATATATGGATGGATAAACAGTGCCGTAGCCTATCTGCTTCTCGTCAATCGTGCAGAGAACCGTGGCCGTCTTGGTTTTGTCCGGCACGAACTTCGCCGTGAACGTCGTGTCCGCATACAGATCATTGACCCTGTGCAGCTTGCCCTTGGCTGTCGCCGCTTCCAGCGTAGAACCTTCTGCTATCCTATCGGTGTGCAGATACCAGCCGTCAAAGGTATAGCCTTCGATCGGGTTGGCGGTTACGTTTTCCAAGGGTTCGCCGTCAATGACGCTGATCGTCTGGATGGAGATGGGTGTCTCATCCTGAACGCCGTCTTTTTCGACAATATATTTGACCTCAGATGTCATCGGCGCATACTTCGCGGTAAACGTCGTGGCCGTGTACAGGGCGTTGTCGTCCTTGTTCAGATTGGCCTCAGCCGTTTCTTTGGACAGTTCTACTTTCATTTCAAGCGGGTTCGGGTCATCGCCCTTGAACCAGCCGATAAACGCATACCCCTCTCTCGACTTATTCGGGGCGGGTACGGCTTTCAAATTCTCCGCAGAGAAAGCGGTGATCTTCTGGGGGGAGGTAGGCAACGATTCTGTCTTCCCGCCGTATTCGGCCTCGTAGGTAACCGCGACCTCTTTCTCTTTCCACTGCGCGACATACTCCGCGTTTTTCGTCACCGTCTTATCAACCTTAGGCTCCCAGCCCGCAAACGTCCAGCCCGGTTTGCCATCAGGAATCGCAGTCGGGTTTTCCTCGTCATATGCAGGCGTAGGGTCGTTGTAATGCCTGATATATGTATGATCTTCTGCTTCAAAAGCACCGTAATCGCCCGGTTTATACGTTACCGTGTAGCCAATCTTCTTATAATAGACCTTAATAACGTTCTTGCTTTCATCCGTTCCAATCGTCAGCGGGAGCTTTGTCGTCTTAGTCTCATCAAGCTCATAACCGACTTTCGGCATTTTATCTTCATATCCGTTAATGGTATCTCCGCACCATGCGCTGCCGGTTACGGTTGCATCTTCGTCTTTTACGTCGTCGTAGTAATATTCAACCGTATACCCATACGGGCGGCGATAATAGATATCGAACGTGTTATCAATTTGCTCCAGTTTGAACGTTCTATCCGTATCTCCGACAATCTCGTAACCGCCTTCAAGCGTTTTGGGCGCTGTATGATCGATCCAAACACCCGGATCGTCTGTTTCCGGGTCCGATGTCCACAATACATTATTCGTATCCTGATCGACATAACGGATTTTATAACTAGCTTGGACTTGTGCGATATCGATATAGCCGTCCAAGTGCCAAGTCCATCCACTCCCCACATAATCATCTGCACCAGTTGAGACAGGGAGGAAGCCATAGTGCGTACCGCTCGCCCACGTCACTTTTGACAGATCAATGGATTGGTTTTTTTCGTAGCGCTCAACGTCTCCTTTACCAACGGAAGACGCGGAAATTCCGCTGACAGAAGACACATGGTTACTGCTGCCGTACCACCACGCATAGGATTGAGGATCCGTCATATTTAGCCCTGTTACCTTGCCAACAGTACACCATCCGCTCTTGTTCAAATTTAAGCCATTCAAATTGCCCGTAACCTTCACGTAGAGATACACGGTCTGATTGCCATTGGCAATCGTCGCCTGCTGATACCCGCCGCTGGTAATTCCATCCGCCAGCGCCCCCACCGGCATCAGATTGACGAGCATCAGCGCCGTCATCAGAATGGATATAAAGCGTTTTACTTTATCCCTCATTGTCTTATCCTCCTGTTTCATCAGAAAGCGGCATTACCCTTGCTTCCAGAACGATCAAAGCGAATCTGCGGCAAACGGTGCGCCGCCTCAAGAAAAAGATTTCGGAAAAACGGGCGCGTCATTCCTGCGCGCCGGTTTCCGCCGTGTCGGCGACGTCGAGCGGCTGCTCGGTCTGGACAACGGGGGGATTCTTCCAACTGATGTTATCGACGGACACGCGCCAGAAGTAATCGCGGTTTTCCTCGTTCATCTGCACGCGCAGCGTGGAGCCGGTCGCGCCGTCCACGTCCGCCCAGTTCGCGTTATCCGTGGAGAACTGCCACTGGAGCGTGTAGTTCAGGTCTTCAAACCCGGTGAGCACAGCGGTCAGCACCATGTCCCCGCCCAGCTCCACCACGTCGCTCTCGGCGGAAATGGCCACGCTCAGCGTGCTGAAATCAATCTCAGGGATTTCGGGGATTTCGGGTTCAGCGTCTTCTTCGGGCAGCTCGCCCTCTTCGGGGAGGATGAAGTCCTCGTCAAGCTCGCCGTCTTCCTCGATCTTGTCGGCGTTGGCTTCCTCGCCCTCAACGGGTTCTTCGGCGGTTTCGCCCATGTCGATCACGGTGCCGTCTTCCGTCTCGGTGACGGTCGGGCCGTCGCCTTCCGGAAGCTCGCCCTGCTCGCCGTCCATCTGATCGTCGATGAGGTTCTCGTCCTCCGCGACGGGCTGCTCGTCAATGACGGGTTCTTCTTCCGCGACGGGCTTTGCGGTGCAGGTGTAGGACACGGTCAGGCCGCGAACGTCCTTGTCGTAATCGGCCACATCGTCCGCGTCAACGGAATAGTAGATGACTTCCGCGCCGCGCTGGGTCGTCAGGTCGGCGAAGGTGTGCTGCCAGCCGTCCTTTTCGGAGAGGGTCGCGGAATAGGTCTGGCCGTCGGAGCCGTTCAGGGTGACGGCGCGGGTCTGCGGGCGCAGGCCGAGGGCGTTGTCCTCGTCTTCCCACTCGATGTGCACGGTGATGTTTTCCTTCACCACCACGTCAGCGGCGGGCGCGTCCTCGACCGGCTGTTCGACCTTGGTGGCGGCGGGGACGGTCGGCTGCTCGGCGGGCTTTTCTTCCTTGGATTCTTCCTTGGATTCTTCCTTGGATTCCTCTTTGGATTCTTCGGCCTTCGGTTCTTCGGTCTTGGATTCTTCCTTGGATTCTTCGTTCTTCGTCTCGGCCTTGATTTCTTCTTCCTTCTTGGTTTCGTCGGCCTTGATGTCTTCGGTCTTCTGCTCGGCCGATTCCTCGATCTTCTGCTCCGGCACTTCGGTCGTTTCTTCGATATTTTCTTCGGTCTTTTCGTCGGCCTTGATTTCTTCTTCCTTCTTCTGCTCTTCCGTCACGGGCGCAGGCGCAGGCGCGGGCTCGGCCTTCGGCGCTTCCGGCTCCTTCACGGGTTCCGGCTCCTGAACAGGCGCGGGGTCAGGCTCTTTCACGGGTTCCGGCTCCTGCACAGGTTCCGGCGCGGGCGCAGGCTCCTGCGCGGGAGCTTCCTCCTGCTGAGGTTCTTCCTGAGTCTGCTGCTCGACCACCTCGACGACTTCGGTGTTCTCGTCCGTCTGCGTGTCATCGGCAAAGCCGGTCACGCCGCAAGAGACGCACAGCGCCGTCGCGAGGATCAGCGCCACAACCTTGTTCCAACTGTTTTTCATCTTGAAAAACCTCCTTCAGATTGGTTTGTATCTATCTTCTAACGTTCCGCGCGCCTCTCCGGGCGGCGCTTTATCGTCATGGGGAAACGAAATTGTTTCGCGCCCGTCACATCTGCGTGATCCGGCGGCGCGGCTTCCGTCCGTCCCTTTTCTCCGTTTGACGGGGATGATCCGGACAGAACATATTGTTTTCCGCTTGAAAAAGCGCGAATCCGCGCGGCTTCCCGCGAGAATCGTTCATTTTTTCAGTTACACATGATGCGTCGTTATCTTACGTTTTCGCGCCCGCTTTCCGGGTTTTCGTCACATTTCTGTAACACTTATTTTCGGGACACATTGTCCACTTTCCCGCCACTTTTTTCCAATTATAGCATAGCATTTCGAATTTGTGAATCCTCCAAATAAAATTCAAAACGGTTTTTTTACTCCGGTTTCACATTTTTTTAGCAAAATCCGGAAACTAACCGTCTTTTCGCGTAACCCTCACACCCTGATTATACCACAATCTGTCCGTCTGCGGATGGAGCGCGGACGGGTCATTCGTGCCGAAAACCAGCCGTTCGGCCAGTTCGGCCTGCCCACTCCAATTCTTCGGAAACAAAAAAAATCATATGCCCGGCGCACGCGGCGCATGTCGGGCATATGATTGGGGATTTGATGGGGGGCTTACTCCTTCCACCGCCTGCGGGCGGTCCCCCTCCCTCGAGGAGGGAGGTCTGGGGATTCGCGTCCTCTCGAAGAT
>ERZ773229.2528-NODE-2528-length-10762-cov-4.335481_pt1 | contig 10762 bp, 8 predicted proteins | sample MGYA00580992_ERZ773229 | MGnify/ENA primary metagenome ERZ773229 (study PRJEB29015, sample SAMEA2737795) | human gut metagenome | biome: human gut; feature: human-associated habitat; material: faeces | place: China | collected 2012 ... | reverse complement strand
TAAACCGCAGGTTTAAGTGGCGTTTTTGGGTACTTTTGCCGCCACGGGCAAAAGTGCCTCGTCCCCGAGGGGACGAAATTCCCTTTTACACCACCTGAAACACAAAAAACTTCAGATAATTTGTCTCCTCCACGCCCCAGAGGATGGGGTGGTCGGCGCACTGCTGGCGGGCTTCGATCTGCCGCAGCTGCACCCCCGCGTCACGGGCGGCGCTGTGGAGCATCTTGATAAACAGCTCCTCCGTGGCGAAGTGGCTGCACGAGCAGGTGGCCAGATACCCGCCCCGGGGCAGCAGCTTCATGGCCCGGTAGTTGATCTCCTTATAGCCGGTCATGGCGTTGTGCACCGTCTTGCGGCTTTTGGTGAAGGCGGGGGGATCGAGGATGATGAAATCGTACTTTCTGGGCTGCTTTTCCAGCTCCGGAAGCAGGTCGAACACGTTGGCGGCCACGCAGTCCATGACGCCGTCCAGCCCGTTGCGGCGGGCGTTCTCCGCCGCGCACTGCACGGCGAACTCCGACACGTCCACGGCGGTGACGTGGGCTGCGCCGCCCCTGGCGGCGTTCAGGGCGAAGCTGCCGGTGTGGGTGAAGCAGTCCAGCACCGTCTTGCCCTTGGCCAGCTTGGCCACGGCAAGGCGGTTATACTTCTGGTCGAGAAAGAAGCCGGTTTTCTGGCCGTTTTCAAAGTCCACGGTGTAGACGATACCGTTTTCCGTAATGTCCACGCAGGTCTTCTCCGGCGGCGTCTCACCGGGCAGGGGATACCAGCCCTTGTTCTGCTGCATGCCCTCCCGCTCCCGCAGGGCCACGTCGTTGCGCTCGTAGATGCCCCGGATATCCTGTCCGTCCTCCCGCAGCACCTTTGCCAGCAGAGGGAACAGGCGATCCTTGATGCGCTCCATGCCGAGACTCAGGGTCTGGGTCACCAGCACACTCTCGAACCGATCCACCGTCAGGCCGGGGAACAGGTCGGCCTCGCCGAAAATAACGCGGCAGCAGCGGCTGTCGGTTTCGCCCATAACGGTCTTGCGGTAGTCCCAGGCGTAGCGGACGCGGCGCTCCCAGAAGGCGTCGGAAAAGTCGTCGTTGGCGTTGCGGCTGAGAAGCCGCACGCGAATTTTGGAGTGGCTGTTGTAGAAGCCGCAGCCCAGCCAACTGCCCCGGCGGCTCACCACGTCCACCAAGGCGCCGTCCTCGGGCGTGCCGTCGATGGCGGTCACCTCGCCCTCGTAGACCCACGGGTGCCCGCCTGTCAGGGCGGCTTCCCCCTTGGGGGTGATGGTGATCTTGGGATAGGGACGCAGTGCTTTCATGGCGGTTCTCTCCTGTCGTGTGATGTGAATAATAATGGATTATAGCACATTCTTTTCCTCTGCGCTACATATATATGAGGGAGAAATGCGGAAAGGGGAATCGCCATGCCCAACATTTATATTTCACCAAGTACACAAGAATATAATCCGTACATCACCGGCTCCGGCAGCGAGGAATACTGGATGAACCAAATCGCCGATGCCATGGAGCCGTATCTGCGGGCCAACACCATCCGCTTTACCCGCAACACGCCGGATATGACCGCCGCGTCCTCCATCGCCCAGGCGGCGCGGGGGAGCTACGACTTCTATCTGGCGCTGCACTCCAACGCCAGCGGCGACGGCTCCACCGAGGGACGGCAGCGGGGCATTATCGCCTTTTACTACCCCACCAGCGCCAACGGCAGGCGGGCGGCCAACATCTTCGTGGAGAACCTGAAGGAAATTTACCCGCTGCCCTCGCTGGTGACGGCCCGCGCCACCACGGCACTGGGCGAGGTGCGGCAGCCCAAGCCGCCGTCGGTGCTGCTGGAGATCGGCTACCACGACAACACCGCCGACGCGGTGTGGATACAGGACAACGTGCAGAACATCGCGGAAAACCTGTCCCGGTCGCTGGCAGAGTACTTCGCCCTGCCCTTTATCTATCCCATGACGCCCCGGACGGGCACAGTGGTCACGGAGCGGGACGCCCTGAACGTGCGGGCCTATCCGGCCATGAGCGGGCAGGTGGTGGGCAGCGTGCCACATGAGGCGCAGCTGACGGTGTACGGCCAGACAGACGGCTGGTACAGCATGGGCTACGGGAATCTGGCGGGGTACGTCCGGTCGGAATACGTAAGGCTATAGGCACATTCGACAAAATGTTTTTCCCGTGCGGACAAATTTTTCACAACAGTATGTTTTTCTTCTTGACAGTTTACCGTAATGAGGGTAGAATTATGAAGGATTATTATCGGGCGATATAGGGGTTTCGTTCGATTGTTTTCTATGGGCAGTCATCGTCCTACTGGACGGAGACAAACGCCCGGATACACCATTTTTACAGGAGGAAACCATGAACGAAGTCATACGCACGGTGCTCATCGCTGTGGCGGCGTTCGGTCTTGGCATCCTCACTTGTATTCTGATCTACCGGCAGAAGCAGAAGCGCGACCAGGGCAAGATCCAGGATGCCGAACAGGAAGCGCTGCGCATCGTCAACGAAGCCATCAAGAATGGCGAGAGTAAGAAACGCGAAGCATTGGTGGAAGCGAAGGAGGAGATCCTGCGCTCCAGAAACGAATACGAGAAGGAAGTCAAGGAACGCCGCGCCGACCTGCAGAAGCAGGAGCGCCGTTTGCAGCAGAAGGAAGAAAACCTCGATCATAAAACCGAGCAGATTGAGAAAAAGGAAGAAGCGCTGACTGCCAAGCATGCCGCCGCTGACCGCGAGCAGGAGGAGATCAAGCTCATCAAGCGCAGCCAGACGGAAATGCTGGAGCGCATCTCCGGCTTTACCGCCGAGGAAGCCAAGCAGTACCTGATCGCGCAGGTGGAGTCTGAGGTTACCCACGAGACTGCCCTGAAGATCAAGGAGATCGAAGCCCGCGCCAAGGAAGAAGCCGACACCCGCGCCCGTGAGATCGTGGCCACCGCTATCCAGCGCTGCGCCGCCGACCATGTGGCCGAGATCACCGTCAGTGTGGTACCCCTGCCCAATGACGAGATGAAGGGCCGCATCATCGGCCGCGAGGGCCGCAACATCCGCGCCATCGAGACGCTGACCGGCGCAGACCTGATCATTGACGATACGCCTGAAGCCATCACGGTGTCCTGCTTCGAGCCGGTACGCCGCGAGGTGGCGCGCCTTGCGCTGGAAAAGCTGATCGCCGACGGCCGCATCCATCCCACCCATATCGAGGAGATGGTGGAGAAGGCCAAGCGGGAGGTGGACGCCGTCATCCGCTCCGAGGGCGAGCGCGCTGTGCTGGAGACCGGCGTCCGCGGCCTGCACCCCGAATTGCAGAAGCTGCTGGGCCGTCTCCACTACCGTACCAGCTACGGTCAGAACGTGCTGCAGCACTCTATCGAGGTGTCCCATATCGCCGGCATGATGGCCGCCGAGCTGGGCGCCGATGTTCACGCCGCCAAGCGGGCAGGCCTGCTGCACGATATCGGCAAGGCGCTGGATCACGAGTTTGAGGGCACCCATGTGTCTCTGGGCGTGGAGTATGCCCGGAAGTACAAGGAGAAGGAAGAGATCGTCCACGCCATTCAGGCTCATCACGGCGACGTGGAGTGCAAGACGCTGGTGGCCTGCCTGGTGCAGGCGGCCGACGCTATCTCTGCCGCCCGTCCCGGCGCACGCCGCGAAAACCTTGAGAATTACATCAAGCGTTTGCAGAAGCTGGAGGAGATCACCAGCTCCTATCCCGGCGTGGAGAAAAGCTATGCCATTCAGGCGGGCCGCGAGGTGCGCGTGATGGTGAAGCCGGAGCAGGTCAACGAGGATCAGATGGTCATTCTGGCCCGGGAGCTTGCCAAGCGCATCGAAAACGAGCTGGAGTACCCCGGACAGATCAAGGTACACGTCCTGCGGGAGACCAAGGTCGTGGAATACGCCAAGTAAATACACCGCCGATCAGGCCGCAGAGTTCCCCGCTCTGCGGCCTGATTTTCGTTAAGCGGCCATAAAGATTCCGGAAATGCCGGGGAGAGGCCGTTAATTCAAAGGAATTTGTTGCATAAAGGACCGGAATATGATATACTGAACCATCAGGCTGTGAACCTGCCTGAAATTTCATTACAGAAAGCTGAGTTGGTAACCTTTCTATGGACAGTAGTACTGTCGCAATGCTGGCGGCGCTGGTGGCGCTGGTCGCCCTATCCGCCTACTTCTCCGCCACGGAGACCGCTTTTACATCCCTGAACCGCATCCGCCTGAAAACCCGGGCCGACGACGGCGACAAGCGCGCCGCCCGGACTCTGGCCCTGGCAGCCGATTTCGACCGGCTGCTCTCCACCCTCCTCATCGGCAACAACATCGTCAACAACGTGGCCACCACCATCGGCGCGGTGCTGTTTATCCAGCTCATCGGCCCGGGGAAGGGCCCCACGGTGTCCGCCACGGTGCTGACCATCGTGATCCTGATCTTTGGCGAGGTGACCCCCAAGAGTCTGGCCAAGGAGCGGCCGGAGGCCTGGGCCATCGTCGCCACGCCGCTGCTGCGGGTGATGGCGGTGCTGCTGACGCCGGTGAACTTCCTGTTCACCCAGTGGAAGAAGCTGCTGCGGGTGCTGCTGCGGCACCAGGACGACGACGGCATCACCGAGGAGGAGCTGATGGGCATGGTGGACCAGGCCGAAACCGAGGGAAGCCTGGACCAGCACGAAAGCGATCTCATCCGCAACGCCATCGAGTTCAACGACATGGAGGTTTCCGAGATCCTCACCCCCCGGGTGGATCTGGAGGCCCTGGCGGACACCGCCACCATGGAGGAAGCGGCGGCCATGTACGCAGACAGCGGGTTCTCCCGGCTGCCCATTTATCACGACAGTATTGACAATATCATCGGCGTCCTGCACGAGAAGGACTTCTACGCCGCCTATTGCCGGGGCGTCAAGCGCCTGTCGGAGCTGAAGGGCTCCGTGCTGTACACCACGGAAACCACCCGGATATCGGACCTGCTGCGGCAATTGCAGCAGAATAAGGTCCACATGGCGGTGGTGGTGGACGAATACGGCGGCACCCAGGGCATCGTCACCATGGAGGACATCATGGAGGAGCTGGTGGGCGAGATCTGGGATGAGCACGACGAGGTCATCGAGGAGTTCCGCAAGCAGTCCGACGGCAGCTATCTGGTGGCCTGCTCGGCGGACCTGGACGATCTGTACGACCTGTTCGACATGAAGCCCAGCGAGGAGTACGACGCCTCGTCGGTGTCCGGCTGGGTCATGGAGGAGATCGGGCGGGTGCCCGACGTAGGCGACCGGTTCCAGGCCGACGGCCTGGACGTGTGCGTCACCCGGGTGGAGCACCGGCGGGTCATGGAGATCCGGGTGCGGCCCCTGCCGCCGGAGAAGGAGGAGCCGGAAAAGGCCCACGCCCACAGCGGCACATAACATAGAATAGAATAACAAGTCCCCGGCGCGTCTGCGCCGGGGACTTGTTATTCTATCCAAAATGGGCGAAGCCCATTTTGGACAAAAGGCTTGCAGTCTGCCGCGCGCATAATTTGTTCGCCATAGGCGAACAAATTCCACACTTGCAGACTGAGAAGTATTTTTTGCCAGGTACACGCCCCGGCAAAAAATGATCTCAATTGATTTGCCGCCTGCGGGCGGCAAACTCTGCGAGGCTTTTTGACAGATTGGCAAGGTGCCGGGGACTTGCTTTGCAATTTGTACCAATTACTCGAAGCTCTCGGGATAGAACATCAGGGCCTCGTTGAACCGGAGGATGGAGTCGTCGTCGATGGACCATTTGCCGTCGTCGGTTTTGCTGACGGCCATCTGGATGGTGACGGGGTCCAGGGTGTCCGGCCCGTCCTTCACGGACACCCGGCAGGCGTTGTGGATGCCGGTGGCCCAGGTCTCCTCATACTGGATGTACTCCTGGTCGGACATGGCGTTGAGCTGTTCATCGGTCAGCTCGCCATAGGTGTTGAAGAAGGTCATCAGACCGATGCCCAGGTTGTCGTATACCTGGGCGGGGAAGTTCAGGGGCGTTACGGTGACGTCCACCAGGAAGTGGCTGTCGTCCACCTGGCTGGCGGCGCCGATGGTGTAGTCCGCCTTGGCATAGACCTGCTTCATGATGTCGATAAAGCGGTCGGACTGGTTGTTGTTGACGTCGTTGATCTCGAAGGCGGCCATAATGGCCTGGGCCTGAAGGGCCATGTTCTCCTCGTAATAGGGGAGGCAGTCCTCCTGGGTGCTGTTCACCAGCTTCAGATAGTTCTCGTCGCAGACGCCCTTATACAGCAGGTCCATGTTCCCCTGGACCAGGATGGGGGCGGCGGTTTCCCACAGCTTGGACTCCACCTTTTCCTGCAGTCCGCCGCAGGCCGTCAGTGCCAGCAGGGCACACAGGGCCAGCACCGCGGCGGCGATGCGCTTGATATGCTTCATGGGGTCGCTCCTTTTCTCTCTCTTGATAATTCTTTTATATCATAAATGGGAGAATAAGGCAAGAAAAGAATGAAATCCGGCAAACCATACAAGAAAAACGGCGGCGGATAGGGAGAAATAAACAAGGGGGGAGGCCCTGCCGATGGCAGGGCCTCCCGAAATTTGCTTACAGCTTGTCGGCCACGGCGTCCAGCCAATTGCCCTGGAAATCCTCGATGCGGCCCTGGTCCACCATGTGGGCCAGCTCCGGGTCGATGGGCATCCTGGCCAGCAGGGGCAGACCGTATTCATCGGCGGCCTGCTGGGTCTTGCCCTCGCCGAAGGGATAGAGCTTCTTCCCGCAGTCGGGACAGGTGATATAGCTCATGTTCTCCACCAGGCCCACAATGGGGATGTTCATCATCTGGGCCATTTTCACGGCCTTCTGCACCACCATGCTCACCAGCTCCTGGGGGCTGGCCACGATGATGACGCCGTCCACCGGCAGGGTCTGGAACACGTTCAGGGCTACGTCGCCGGTTCCGGGAGGCATATCCACGAACATATAGTCCACGTCCTGCCACAGCACGTCCCCCCAGAACTGCTGCACCACGCCGCCGATGACGGGGCCGCGCCAGATGACGGGGTCAGTCTCGTGCTTCAGCAGCAGATTTACGCTCATCAGCTGGATGCCGGTGCCGGTGATGACGGGGAGGATGGCATCCTCGGTGGCCGCGGCCCGGCCATGGATACCGAAGGCCTTGGGGATGGAGGGACCGGTGATGTCGGCGTCCAGCACCGCCACATTGTGGCCCCGGCGCTGCATGGTGACGGCCAGCTGGCTGGTGACCATGGACTTGCCGACGCCGCCCTTGCCGGACACCACGCCGTAAACCTTGCCGACCCGGCAGCCCTCCCGCAGGGGCTTGATCTGGAAGGGGCTGCCCCCCTGGCGCTCGGCGCAGCTTTCACCGCAGCTGCTGCAATCGTGGGTACAATCGCTCATAATCAATTCTCCTTTATAATTATGTTGTAGAAATTATTTCTTGACGACGCCGTCCTTCTTCTGCCGCAGCAGGTCGATGAGCTTGCTGCCGTGGCGCTTGGAGCGCAGGTTGGGGTGGGAGCGCAGCAGACGGCGCTCAAACATATCCGCACCGCTGCGCAGCTGGGCCAGGCGCAGCACCCGCTCCTGCAGATATTCGTCGCTGGCCTTTTCCAGGCCGTTCATCAGGCGGCCGGTAAGCTCCTCCACCCGATTGCCGTACAGCTGGGCCTTTTCGTCCAGGTGCTGGCGGATCTCCTGCTGGAGCTTCTGCAGCTTGTCCAGCCGGTGGGACAGCTGGAAGGCGCTGCGGATGGACAGAACGTTGTCCATGATATACAGGCCGAAGATGAAGGACGCCACGGGCACGGTGTACTCCGGCCCGATGCCCATCAGCCACCGCAGCACCGGCGGATTCACCACATGGCACAGCAGCACGCAGCCCAGACCGAAGAAAATGCAGTTGGTCAGGCAGATGCGGCCGTTGATCTGATACTTGCAGTTGGAGTAGTCCCACCAGCGCATGTGGAAGATGGTCTCCATCATCCAGCTGGTGAAGTACTCCAGGGCCGTGGTCAGCACCATGCCCGCGAGAAACGTCAGAATGGGGTTCTTCAGCCCGCCATTTAATACATATAACACCAAAAGCGCGCCGTGTCCATAGATGGGGCAGAGAAATCCGTTGAGAAATCCGCGTTTTTCACTTAAATGCTTGATGACGATGGAGTGATAGATCATCTCGCCTATCCATCCGGCGGTGCTGTAGATGATCATCAGCAGAAAGCATACGCAGATATTCTCAAAGCTATTCAGGGGCAGAAACATAAAACACCTCAATTCAGGGATATAACGTGGGCGCGGTCCCGGAGATAGTCACCCTCCCGGCGGTGGCAGGTGAACAGCAGGATCTGGCGGGTGCGGCTCTCCTCTGCCAGCCAGTCCAGGGCGGCGGCCAGCCGCTGGTCGTCAAAGTTGGCCAGGGCATCGTCCAGGATCAGGGGCGCGGCCTTATCCCGGGGCAGCACCATCCGGCAGATGGCCAGCCGCACCGCCAGGTACAGCTGATCTCCCGCACCCTGACTCAGCAGGGACAGGGCCCGGGGCATGGCGTCCCCGGCGGGCTGGGCGCTGAGGGACAGGTTCCGGTCCAGCAGCACCTTGTCGTACCGGCCGCCGGTGATGGCGGAGAAAATCCGGGCCGTTTCCGCCCCCAGGGCCGGGGAAAACCGGGTTTGCAGGACGGTGTTGGCCTGGGTCAGGGCCTCCATGGCCAGGGCAATGGCGTCGTACTCCGCCTGGAGGGCCTCCAGCCGCCGGGTGCACTGGTCCCGCTGGGCCTGTAAGCTCTCGGGGCTGTCCATGGTCCGCAGCTGGCCGGTAAGGCTGTCCACCCGGGAGCGGGCCTCCCGCAGCTGATTCCGGACCTGGGGCAGGGCGGCGTCTATCTGCTCCCGGGACAGCACCGGCCGGGGCAGGGTCTCCTCCGGGTCCGGCAGCGGCGGCTGGGGTAGGTGCCGGGACATGGCGTCGCACCGAATCTGGGCCTTCTGCACCTGGAGGGCGGCGCCGTCCAGGGCTTCCCGGCGCCGGAGGGCGGCGGTCAGGGCCACGCGAACGCCGTCTGCGCCGTTGGCCTCGGGCCAGAAGGGCTGCACCTGGGCCAGCAGGGTTACCAGCTGCCCTTGCAGCTGCTGGGTGAGACCCTCGGCAGAGGCCGCGGCCGTTCGGGCGGCGTCCTCCGCCTGCCGGGCGTCCTCCCGCAGACGCAGATACTCCTCCGTCTGCCGCTGCAGCGCCGCCTTCCGGGTCTGCACCGTCTGGGCGGCATCGACGGCCCGGCGGCGGGATACCATATAATATAGGAACAGCCCCACGGCGGCGGCTGCGCCTATGGCGGCGGCGATGAGCTTCGCCGGAGCCGGCAGCAGGGCCAACGCCGCAGCGGCGGCGCACAGCAGCACCCCGGCGGCGATGGGCAGGGCCTTCCCCGGCCCGGCGGGAGCCATCATGCTCTCCGCCTGCTGCCGCAGTTGGTTTTCGTCGTTGGGATACAGCGGGTGAGCCGACCAGGCTTCCTGAGCCTCCTGGGCTTCCGTCTGCCGCTGCTGGGCGATGCGCCGGGCCTGGGTCAGGGTCCCCCCGGCTTGCTCCAGCAGTTCCAGCTGAGCCTGCATCCGGGCCAGGGTGTCCCGGTCCGGCAGATCGCCGTCCAGCTGCTGCAGGGCCGTCAGCTGCTGGCGGCGGCGGGCCAGGTCCTCCTGGGTCTCCCGCCACTGCCGCAGGGCCTCCTGCTTTTCCAGGGCCTCCCATTGGGCCCGGCGCTGCTCCAGCTCCTCTACCCGGGTCTGGGCGGTGCACTGCTGTTCCCGGGCGTTTTCCAGCTGGGCGGTAAGCTCCGCCTGACGGCGCAGGGCGTCGTCCAGCCGGGCCTGCTCCTGCTCCAGCTGGGGGATCAGCCCGGTCTTGTTGTGGCGGCGGCGGTTCAGCTGCTTTTTCAGCCGGTCATAGCTTTCGGAATAGGACACGTCCTCCTGTCCCGTGGACAGCAGGGCGGCGATCCGGCGCTCCAGCTCCGGGTCCTGGCTGACGGCCAGGCCGCTCTGGCCGATGAAGGCGCTGCGCTGGAATACCTCCCGGGGTACGCCCAGCAGAGTCTCTCCCAGGTTCTGACCGTTTACCTCCGGCACCGGCTGGGCCGTGCCGGTATAGGTGCAGGAGAAGTCCTGCATGGGGGCGCTGGCCCGGCGGGTGTCCCGCAGCACCGTCCAGCGCTGGCCGCCGGTTTCCAGGTCCATCCGCCCCTGCATGGCCTCCCCGGTCCAGGGGGCGAAGCGGTTCTTGTCCGCCAGGGGGCCGCTCTGGCGGGTAGGCAGACCATACAGCATGGTGCGGATGAAGCTGCACCAGGTGGACTTGCCGGATTCGTTGGGGGCATAGATCAGGTTCAGCCCCGGCTCCAGCCGGAGACTGTCGCCCCGCAGCCGCCCATAGGCGGCCTGCATCTCAAGAATGTGCAAGAGGAAGTTCCTCCTTTATAGATAAGGTCGTCTCCATAGTATAGCATACGGCGGCCATTTTGTCACCTGATAGGAGACATTCAAAAATTTTAGGTTTTTTGCAAAAAAGGGGTTGACATTTCCTGCCAGGTCTGGTATCCTATCAAAGCTGTGTGTGACGCGGCGTTGAGGCTTCCAAAAAACTTTACAAAAGGTTCAAAAAAGTCTTGACAAAGCGGATGATCCGCGGTATAATAAATCTGTTCCGCGGGTGCGGGGCGTGTATCTTGTAAATTAAACAATGAACGAACAAAG
>ERZ773229.2517-NODE-2517-length-10814-cov-5.108374_pt1 | contig 10814 bp, 4 predicted proteins | sample MGYA00580992_ERZ773229 | MGnify/ENA primary metagenome ERZ773229 (study PRJEB29015, sample SAMEA2737795) | human gut metagenome | biome: human gut; feature: human-associated habitat; material: faeces | place: China | collected 2012 ... | reverse complement strand
CACAGTAATGGAAATGACCTGTTTCTTGCCGCTGGCCAGTGTAATGGTCACTTTGGCTTTTCCGGCTTTCAAGCCTTTCATCGTTCCCTTGCTGTTTACAGAAACGATTTTCTTATTGCTGGAAGTCCAGCTTTTAACGGAATCACCCTTTGCAAGTCTAGAAACCTTTATTTTGGAAGTAGACTGTTTTACTTTCAGCTTAATGCGGGTAGCCGTTACCTTGATCGTAGGTGTCAGTTTTTTGCCGACGGTCCTCTTTTCCTTGCGGCCCTTGTTGCTGGTACGCATCTGTACAGCCGGTGAAAATACCGTGGCTGCAGAGATCGTTTTCCATGGTCCGAACACCTCCGGTACTTCTGTAGGTGTTGGTGTCGGAACGTTTTCTTTCCGCTGTATGGTAAGAAGATAGTCTGTTTTTCCGCTTCCGGCAGCTGTTACCGTGATCTTCACCTGTGCTTCGCTTGCATCTGTTTCCCAGTATACATTTACACGTTTCGTTTTTCCGTTTGCCACAACCGGCATGGATACTTTCTCAACACCTTTTACTTTCTGTACCGTTACCGTGGCATCCCCATCTGAAGGTTCCACATAAAGGCGGAGGAACTTTTCCTTATTTTCCTCTTTGTCTGCAAGATACGAAACGGTATAGCTGGTTTTGGTGCTGTCAAATACCGGTGATAATGTAAGATATTTTGAAGTATCTGTAAAAGTATTGCTGGTACTTACCACCAGGTTTGCCAGGGAGGAATTTCCAAGCCCGCTGGTAAGGTGGAAGATATAATCCCTGCTCTTTCCGTTCAGTGTTGTTTTAACCGTAACATCTGCCTGTCCGGATCTTACATCTGCCACATAAGTTCCATTGGAAGCTTTTCCGTTGACAGTCAGGGTACATCCGGCAGGTGCTTTAAATGTCAGGGTCACTTTTGTAGCATTTTCAGCAACCCTTAAGGTATGCTCTTTTTCCGAACGCTGGAATGCTTTTTCCCAGCTGACCCGGCCAGTATCTGCTTCTGCTGATACACTGTCAAGGTAAGCTCCATTTGTTTCCAGTGCCATCAGATAACAGGAGTCATTCTTATAATAAAGTGTCCCATCCCTGTCTACGCAGATCGGACTGATGCAGTACTCCTGCTGTGCGAGTACCGGACGGAAGAGTTCTTTCGGTTTTCCGGAAGTCTGGCCCGGCTCATCTGTCAGCATATAGATACCGCCAGGTTTTGCATTGTAGGTAAAATACAGATAAACACGTCCATCCGCTTTGCCATCTCCATTAAAGTCCTGGTTTTCATAAGCGGTCGAAAGAAGCGGTGCTGCCTGCGGATATCCCGGGATAGAAACTTTATATGCAAGGGAAAGACCGGAAGCAGATTCTGTCAGGACATCAAAATGGTGTCCCCCATCCGCATTGTACTGTCCGCCGTTTCCGCAGACACCTACATAGATTCTTCCTTTATAGACGACCGGTGTGGATGTTGCCGCACCGCCCAGGTTATAGCTTGCCACTGCACCGAAAGTACCATCTGCATTCATGGCAACCCGGTAGAGATATCCGCCTTTGGTCGTAAAATAAACATATCCGTTGTTATAAACAATGGTGGATCGGATATCGCCGATCATGTCTGTGCGCTTGTCGATCAGCTGTCCGGTGTGCGTATTAACTGAATACAGGATAGAAGTATAGGCATCACCGGCCCCGTCATCAGAACCAAACACCAGATAATTTTCGGACGCATAAGCACCTGTCCAGTAAAAACCGCCCTTATGGTTATATTTCCAGGTACAGTATTTTATCTCATCACCTTTTGACGGGTCTTCATCTGTAACAGAAAGGCAGAAGTAAGAACCAGGGGTTGTATCCGAAGTCCAGGTTCCGGTATAAATATATCCATCCTTATAGGTGATCGGGGAAAGTGTCTGGCCTCCCAGGCTCTCACTGATCCAGAGGGATTTTAAAGAAGTGGCACTCAGTGCCTGGATCTGTCCGCCGCCGATCTGTGCAAAAAGCATTCCTTCCGCATAAGCAAGCGGGATCATGGCATACTGCATATTTCCGTGCATCTGTTCACTGGTCTGCACGATATCCCCGGTATTTTTATCTATTTTATAGATGAACTGTCCGGATGCCACGTAAAGATAGCCGCCCAGGATCAGTGGAGGGGTAAGTGCTGCATCCCATCCCTTTGCATCCAGATGCAGGGACCATTTCTGCACCGTTGTATCCTTGCTGGTCGGCGTGGAGGTATTGGTGATCCCGTTGTTTGTTTCACTGTTCCGGTAACTGCTCCAGTCATTATCCGTGATCTCTGGCTGCGTTGCCGTCTGCTGTTCCAGTTTTACCTGGATCTCTGTTTCCTCACCTACCGTAAACTTCTCTCTTCTGGAGATATATCCATGTCGTGACACATTCCAGGTATACTCATCCCCGTAATAAAGAGAATCATACACAAAAGCATCTTTGGAAGGTTCCACACGCTCCCCTTTAGAATCATATACACTGACCACTGCATCCGATGGATCTGTTACAAAAGCGATCGAGGACTTTGCTTTTTTATGTACGGTGATCGTATAGGTGCCTGTGGATGTATAAGTGATATCCTGATAAGCCGGATCCTGATAAGTCCCGTCTTCGTTCATCTGGAAAGTGATCCTGGTCTCAGAACCGTCAAGAGGAATCTCAATGGCATTGCTGCCGGATACTGCCTGTCCGTTTACGGTAAGGCCATACCACTTGTCATTAAAGGCTTTTGCAGAAACTTTTACAGATTCTGTATTCTCACCCACTGTCACATCATAATCCCTGGTGATACCGGCACTGTCAAATTCTGAGATCAGGTTTTTGGCCATATCCGTGTCCGAGGGAAGGTAACAGCCGATCATGGAAAGATCCAGCCTCCGGAGCACTACGATCTTGTAAGTCTGGCTGTCTGTGGCTGTACCGGCTGTTACTGTGTAAACAGCCCTTTTTCCATTATCTTTTGTAAAAACATTTGAAAAATTATAACGTTTTCCATCGGTATATCCGGTTGCAATGATCTCACTCTCAACCGTCTTTCCATCAAGATCGCAGGCAGATAACCGGATCGTTGATCCCTCCGGCGCATCGGCCCCCAGATCTGCCGTTACATAAAATCCGGTAGAATTATAACTGGATCCGATCTCAACGGTATAGGTTTTCCCGCCATAAGTTTCATCCAAATCTTCCCTGCGGCTGATCTCCAGAGGATCCTTAACGCCATAGCCGGAATACACACTGAGATCCTTGAGATATTCTTTCGTACTGTTCTCCCCGGCAGATGGAGCATCCTCAAAGGTAAGTTCTGCAGAATCTTCATCGTCAGAGCCGTCCATGACCAGTTCCTCCTGATCCTCGCCGTTAAATTCCCCCTCTGAGGATTCCGCATCTTTTGGTTCCTCTGTTTCCGGTTCTTCGGTGATCTCCACGTCACTGTCTCCCGGCTCTTCTGTGATCTCGGTCCCTTCCTGGACATCCGGCTGTGCTTCCGTCTCTGCTGCCCCGGAAGAAAAATCACTTTCCATGGATATGTCGGCTCCATAGACCGGAGCTGTCCCTGCCAGCATGCTCACCGACAGAAGGACTGCCAGCCATTTTCCTAATCTTCCTTTCATCTGATGTTTACCTCCCTTTTGGATTTTTTACTGCTGAAGCAGTGGATTCCTGCTTTTTATTTTTCTGAAACTGCGTCTCGCTCCTGTCCATAAGAGCAGGTACAAAACTCCTGCCAGTGCAAATAAGGATAGAATCCTGGTAAAGAGTTTCATGTGCGTCCAGGTGTCTGTTACTTTACTTCCTACCAGTTCCGGGATACTTTTTCCTTCGTTTTTGGAGGAAGCGGATGCTGTCCCGGATGTAGTCTCTTTTTCTTTGCTTTCAGTCAGTTCTTCTGTGGATGACGCTTCTGTTTTCTCTTTTGTTTTGTCTTTTACGGCATCCGCTTTTTTGCTGCTTTTCTTTTCACCTGATGTACCGGAACCGGAGCCTTTTTTCTTCGTACCGGCATAAGCCGTCAGTTTCTTTTCCTTGTTTTCGTCTGTGCTATCCAATCCGTTCTTTCCGGATGCCGTACCTTTTCCGCCAACCGTTTTCAGATTTGTAAGGGATCCTTCCCCATTATTGCCTTTGCCCGGGACTCCGGCTTCACTTTTATTTCCACCATATCCGGGTCTCTGGGCGATCGAACCGGAATTTCCATTGCCCTCATTTCCCGCTGTCCCGTTATTCTTCTTTCTGACATCAGGGATCCGGATCACCATCGGACTGCTTACATTGCCTGCAAGGTCTTTTACCACGATCACCACATCTTTTTCACCTTCTGACAGGCCTGTAATGGTCAGGGTATCGCTTCCTTTCAGTACTTCTCTTCCCTCTTTTGAGGTATCCGGGGTCTGTACTTTCGCACCGGCCTCTATAACACGGTAATAGCATTGTCCCCTTTCACTGGTCTTATATACTACTGAGGCCTGGTCCACGGATATCCTGCTCGCACTGATCTTTTTCAGTTCCGGCGGGGTCTGGTCCGTAATCCCAAGTGTCAGGTAATAATCCCTCCGGGTGCCGTCCTGTGCGGTTACCTGCACCCGGACCATAGCTTCCTTTTCCTGGTCTCCGAAATGGATTTTCCAGTAAACATGCCCCTTTCCATCGTTGCTTTCTTTGATGGTCTCATCTTTTTCCACGGTAGAATGCTTCACTCCGCTCAGCGCATAGATCTTGACCGTGGCATGTTCTTCTTCCGCTGTCAGCCAGATGTTCAGGCTCTGACGTTCCCCGTCATAAACCGCCTTGTATCTGTCATGGTCCTTGTTTAATGCGGGATCTAGTTTTAAGATCCCTTTTCCCCAGGTATCGGAGCTGGATATATATAATTCTTTCAGATCCGCATTGCTGCTTTTAACTTCCGGAGTGATGGTCGGTTCCGGTGTAACAGAAGGCTCCGGTGTAACAGAAGGCTCCGGCGTAACGGAAGGCTCTGGAGCTGCCGTCGGTTCCGGCGCAGCGGTTGGTTCCGGAGTGGCAGTTGGCTCTGGTGCAGCAGTCGGTTCCGGCACAGCGGTTGGTTCCGGTATCTGGGTCGGCTCCGGTTCTGCAGTCGGCTCCGGAACGGCGGTAGGTTCTGCGGGTACCGATGGTTCTGCCAGCGTTTCCCCTTCCGAACTCTCTGTGCTGTCTGCTGCATAAACTTCCCTGACAAAGATCGCATCTGTTTCTGGTGCAGCCCCTCCTGCCAGAAGTCCTGCAGAAAGGGTCCCGATAATAAATTTGTTAATGATCGGTCTCTTTAAATTGTTTTTTTTCATTACCAGTCCCCCCATACTTCGCCGTTATCCCCGACACCCAGATCTGCTCCGGAATACAGGGTAAAGCGAAGCCTTACTTCGTCACCGTCTGCCGGGAAATAGCCCGACATTCCAATGTTCATATATTCACCGTTTACAAAATACATCCAGCCGGAATTCATGGTAAAATCAAATTCTCCCAGCCAGTTGGCATCATGCCCGGACAGCTGGCAGTTTACTTCTGTCAGATGCGCCATCAGGTCATCCGGGATCGAAGCTCCGGAAGTGATGCCGCCGCGTCCGATAGCTTTCAGGTAAAAACCTCCTGTTGCACTTCCATCATTTCTCCAGTCAAACCCGCTGTTCTGCAGAAGCCTTAAGACCACGGAGGAAAGCTGTTCGCCCTGATAAAAGTCGATGGATGTCGCCGGCAGGATTGTCCCAAGTCCGACAGTCCCCGCCTCAATGCTGACCGTGATGGAGCCGGCAGGTTCTTCCTGGCTCTCATCCCCTTTATAGATGGTAAACGTTGGAAGCGTGGTACTCCATCCCTCATCATCCGTTGCCTTGATATCCACAGTGTTGCTGCCCTCATTCAGATCCAGACGGTAAGCCAGGATTCCCGGCGAAGGCTCCCCTTTTGAAGAAAGTCTTTCACCGTTTCCATTTACTTCCAGTGCCGTAGAGGATAAGCTGTTCCCGTACCAGTCTACCGCCTGTACATAAAATGTACGGTACGCGGCATTTACCGTTTCCCCGTCAGTCAGGTCTGTGGCGATCGTTGGATAATGGTCTTCCTCCGGTTCCTGTGTCGGTTCCGGCTCCGGAGATGGCGTCGGCGTTGCACTGAGCGGTACCTGCGCCCCATCCTGGTTCCGGTCATCGTCCTGGTCCGGTGTTTCTTTCCGGCTGTCATCATCCTGGTCACCATTTTTGTCATAATGGATGGTATTGTCTTTGGAGCTGTCATTATCCTCTCCTGTGGAGCCGTCTTCCGGATCGGTATCCCCTTTTTGGGTATCTTCCTTCTGGCTGTCCGGTTCCGGTGTCTGGGAAGCTTCCGGCTCTGATGTCGGCTCCGGGGTGACAGTCGCCTGTGCCTCTTCCTTTTTCTTTTCCGGTTCTTCCTCCGGTTCATCTTCCAGGATCTGTGCCTGTTCTTCAAAGGAAGATTCTTCACCCGTGGAAGCATCTTCCTGGCTTCCGGCATAAGCATATCCCTTTCCAAGATAGCCCTTTAAGGAGCTTTCACTGTTCACCCCCTGTACCGGATTTTCACTTTTCTCCGGTTCATAGTTTTTCATTCCCAGAAATAATACTCCAGCAAAAAGCAGGAGACAGACAATAGCTGTCAGAAAGGAAAGCCGGTTATTCTTTTTTCTCTTTTTCATGGTCATTTCCTCCTTAATACAGCCTTTCTATATATTTCATGATCCAGTTTCCATACCAGCTTCTGGCTTTTTTCAGTTCTTTTTTCATCTTCTGCACGCACAGAGCGGTATCCTTTCGTTCTTCTTTTGATACAGCATGGGGACTGAACGCAGCCTTTTCCCCGATAACGCTTGTTTTCCGGTAACACTTCATGGCATCTTCCGAATAAAGCTCAGGGCCATGATAATAAAGAAGCCGCGCATATCCGGCCATGGCGCGAACCGCCTGGCGGTCATCTTCACTTTCAAACAGTTTTCTCCGTCTTCTGTTTGCGTGGATGCGGAGCACACAGACCGTAAAGATAAATATCAGGCAGAAGAGGTCAAATACCGCAAGCAGGAGGATCAGAAGCTTTTCGATTCCGAACAGTGCCAGTTTTAAGCTCCAGTGTGTCTGGATGTTCTCCTGTGCAGGCGGTTCGTCCTGTGCTTCCGGGATGGCAGCTGCTTTGGCTCCTTTTGCCTCCAGGCCTGCCGTGAGGTCTGCTTCCTCCATGACATTATAGTATTCCGGTGTCATTTCTACCGGAACCCATCCAAGGCCGTCCATATAGATCTCGGTCCAGGCATGTCCATTCTTTCCCGGGACTTCTATCGTATCCCCCGGGTTTTTATCTTTGATATCTTCCGGTGTGATCAGATAGCCTTCCACATAACGGGACGGGATCCCGTAATAACGGAACATCAGTGCCGCTGCCGTGGCATAATGGACACTGTGGCCGATCCTGGTGTTTGTCAGGAAGTCCTCTGCAAAATCCCCCTGTCCGGTATACGGATCGGCTGCCGTGCTGTAAGTCAGGTTCTTTTCCAGATAGGAACGGATCCTGCTGATCGCTGTATAGTAATCGGTATGCCCCTGTTCCCGGTTTCCACCGTCCCCCAGTTCTTTGCGGAACAGGGTTTCCAGTGCACCGGACAGCTTCGTATCCTGGCTGTACACAAATGCGTTGTAATAACTCTCATCATCACGGTAGGAATCCCCTTCATCCCTGGCAAGTGCCTGATAGACCCTTGCCCCCAGCACCGTAAAATCTTTTACCAGGTTTCCATTTGCCTGATAGTGATAGTTTCTTGCTCCAAAGAGTCCTTTTGCTTTTAACATACTGTCAGCAAACGGTGTCTCTTTCCTGTATCCGACAGGCAGTTCTGTGATCTCATAAGGGGTATAGAGATAACGGCTGTCTGCCTTTTCATTTTTTATGTCCACTTCGGATACTTTGTCAGAAAGGGTATCATCATCTGCAAGTGCCCTTGCACGGCTTAGCTGGGTCTCCCCATAAAATCCATCCTGATGGAGCCAGTAAAAGAGCGTCCTCTGTTTATAGGCATCCTCCGTATCCAGGCTTTCCCAGGAAGAACCGTCATACACGCTTCCCACAAATCCTCTCAGGTAGAGAGAATCCGGATTTTCCATGGTAACGGAAAGTGCCGTATCGTCTGAGGCACTCCAGGCACCGCATTCTTTCAGCTTTCCATCCGGAAGGGTATTGATCTTTCCTTTTCTGTACCGCAGGCTGCTGATCCCGTCCAGGGCCTCTTTTTTAGCTTCTGTGACAAGTGTCGAGGAACCATAGTCTTCGGACGGCATAAACTGTTCCAGAAGGATCCCGGCTGCCAGCATTACCGCACATGCCAGGATGCTTCCTGTCAAAAATGCCCGGCTGCTCTCTGCCCGGTGGCGTTTCCTTCCAGAACGGGAAAGGATAAGATTCAATTCCAAAAGGATCCCCATGTAAAAAATAACTCCTGTGCCTGCATCCGGTTCCATACCAAGGATTCCCGAAAGGACAGGAAGTACCAGAGCCCAGGCAAGCACCAGTAGATAAAACTTCAATTTCAGGATAAGGAATCCGCAGACTGCCGCTGCCATTCCAAGATAAATAAGGAATACCATGCGGGCGGCATCCCCTCCCTGTATCCCGGCAGTCTCAAACCTTTTGAGGTAAATTCCTGCCCGGCTTCCCAGGATGTCTGCCATATCATTCCAGTATAATGCCATGCCGTCTAAGAGCTGTCCATGGAACAGGAAGATCCCTGCGATGGAAACCATTCCCAGTCCCAGCCGTCCATAAAGCCCATATTTTCCCATTCTTTCTGTTGCAGTACAGAACACTGCCATAAGAAGCACGCTTCCCAAAATCGGTGCCATGCGTTCCTGCTCAGTAAGGACACTCATAAAAAGCAGGAGCCCTCCGCCTGCACTCAGCCAGATCAGTGCAGTTTCCAGCAGGATACCGGACAGTTGTTTTCCATATGCTGTTTTTGACTGTCTTTTGGATTCTGTGATCCGTATTTCCATAATACCTGTTCTCCTCCACTGTCTCTGCCGCCTGTGCCGCATCCTACGATAGTCACTTCTCCCTTTGCTGCCAGGAGTTCTGCTTCTTTGTCCTGCGGGTCGCCGGTTATATATACATAGTTTGCAAAATTCTGTATTCCCGGGTCTTTCAGATATTCCCGTACTGTGACCGGTGTTTTTGCATCACTTCCATAACGCAGGAAGCGGTACAGGATGTTTTCGCGGTCCTCTTCTGTACGGATCTTCTCCAGCCGGAACTTCCCAGTGCTGTGGTCATAGACACCGGCCTGGCAGGAGATCTTCTTTTCCATAAAGCTCTGAAGGACTGCGGAAAAGACTTCTGCCACCGTTTCCGCACGCTGCGGATCCCGGTCTGCCTGAAATGCTTCTGCCAGGATCAGTACCGTATCATCCACCGGGAAGCTTTTTTCCCGGATCATAATGTCATCCAGCTTTCCGGACAACTTCCAGTGGATCTGCCGGATACTGTCACCGGAACGGTATTCCCGGATGTCATAAGTTTCTCCCGGATCATCCCCCGGGCGGCTTCCGGAATAGCGGAAACTTTCCATGTCGAATCCTTCCCTTGTAAAAAGGGAAAGCTCACCTTTTTGTCTTTCCGGCATTACAACGGTATAAGCGCATGTATCAGCCTTCCTTTTTAAAGAAAAGACACGAAAAAAATCCTGGCATTTCCAGTCAGAAAAACAAAATCTGATACAGCCGCACCAGCTGCTTCCGGTCTCAAACCCGATGACCTGCTTTTCCTTTCCTCCCAGGGAAAAGGAAAGAGGGATCTCTCCTTTTTCACCGGTAAAAAGATTTTCCCATCTGAGCACTCCTGCTCCGCCAAATACCGGCCATGCAGACTGATTTTCCAAATACATTTTTCCATGGAAACACTCCATTCTCTCTGATGCCTTTGGGAGATGCAGTTTGATAACGGCTTTTTTTCCGGACAAAACCACACTCCCTGCAGAAAAGATCAAAATAAGAATGGTGAGCAAAAGAACCGCTGCAAAAAGCCATGTGCCTGTAATTACTGCTGCTCCTGCCATGCAGACCAGCCACAAGAGCCACAGGATCCTGTCCTTTATCATCCTTCCACCTTCGGTTCCGCCACGTCTGCCAGAATCTCAGAAAGGATCTCACGGGCAGATTTTTCCTGATACCTCGCCTTGGAATCCAGAATCATTCTGTGTGCCGCAACGTCCTTAAAGACATCCTGTACGTCCTTTGGAATAACATAATCCCTTTCTTTCATATAGGCAGCTGCTTTTGCCATCCTTACCAGTGCCAGCGTTCCACGCGGGCTTAATCCCAGTGTGATCAGTTCATGATTTCTCGTAGCCTCTGCAAGATGTGCCACATAATCAAGCACCTGGTCTGCCACATAGATCTCCTGTACCTGTTTCTGGAGTTCCAGCACCTCCTCCCGGGTGACTACGGTCTTTGCATTTTCCAGGGGATTTTCCCTCTGTCTGTCCCTTAACAGTTCCACCAGGCTCTGGTGATCCGGGTACCCCATGCTGACACTGATCATAAAACGGTCAAGCTGTGATTCCGGAAGGAGCTGCGTACCGGAAGACCCCACCGGGTTTTCTGTGGCAATGACTACAAATGGGGATGGTACGCAATGGGTTTCCCCATCAACCGTCACTCTTCCCTCTTCCATTACTTCCAGAAGGGCGGACTGGGTCTTGCTGGAAGTACGGTTGATCTCATCTGCCAGCAAAAGGTTGCACATGACAGCCCCGGCCCGATAGGAAAACTGTCCGCTCTGTTTGTCA
>ERZ773229.2510-NODE-2510-length-10833-cov-2.905456_pt1 | contig 10833 bp, 9 predicted proteins | sample MGYA00580992_ERZ773229 | MGnify/ENA primary metagenome ERZ773229 (study PRJEB29015, sample SAMEA2737795) | human gut metagenome | biome: human gut; feature: human-associated habitat; material: faeces | place: China | collected 2012 ... | reverse complement strand
TAGGGCAGCGGTGTTTTCAGTAGGAAGAAGCACACCATCAGGACGGAAAGGGTCTATCCCTTTTTCCCATTCCCCCGCAGTGCGAAACGGATTGGTTTTTCAGGCCGTTTCCGCTTACACTCCCTCAATGATCTCTGGCATCAGACCGGGCAGTTCGTCAAGCGTGATCGTATAGTCCTCCACACTGTTCGGAAGCGCGGCAATATCCTTCGCAGTCACATGAACACTGCGGTGCACCTTTGCAGAAGAATACTGGCCGTCCTTGCAATTATGCTCCCACCAATAAAGTTTCACGACCTCCATCGAGCCTTCGGGACGCGCCGAAGAAGCATCGTTTACAAACAGCGTCCGTAGGCACTCCTTCACGACCTGCGCGTCTTCCTGAGAAAAACCCGTCTTTTCCGCCAATTGGACATTGATGGAGCCTTTGATCTCGTACAACCCAAAGCGCACGAAATGCTTCATGCCCATCGTATCGGAGGCGCGCTTCTCACCCGGTTCTCCATTGACGCTCTTGGTGATCTGAAGCGACTCCACCTCAACCGGGGACAGGCTGAGCGCCTGATGGATGGAAACCGGGCCGCGAACGCCAACGGAAACGCCGTTCTTTTCTTTCTTAAACGCAAACACCTGTCCAAAGCTACGCACGTCCATCCACTTTTCACAGGCAAGCTGCGCATAGGCTTCTCTATCTTTGATCCCTGCCGTCGCCGCAGCTGCGCGCTCGCTCAGGCTTCTGAAACCATCGTCGCAGCGGTCGTCCGACTGTACAAAGATCGCATACCCCATATCCTGCATTCGGTTGCGTATTTTTCGCTTGATGCATACGTCAGAAATTTCCCCGATGCCGTTATAATCCACTCTTGGGCGATTTCCGTTCAGCGGGTCGCCATTCCCATTTGCTTTTGTCACAGATACCAGTGCCAGAAAGTCGATCTTATGCTCCAATGCCGCCATGTTTATTCCTCCTCTTTTTCTTCACTTGTTTCTTTTTTTTCAAAGAACGTATTTCTTTGCAGTTCATACCCCATCAAATAGAGATCAGAAAGCGGTTTGTTCAGTTCTTCCTCGGGGAACTCCCGTATGATCCCCATGATTTCGCCGGTCAGGCGCTCATACCGGTCCGCCTGCCATGGTTCCACGCGGTCCAGATAGGCCTGATGCAGGTGGCGGTTGACCCGCTCATACACAAAGAACGGCCGCAGGCGGAACTCGTTCATAAACTTGATCGCGTTTGTCTGCCGCTTCTCCTGCGTTTTGTAATAATAATCCTGCTCCGCACGGTCCATGACCGCCAGAAGCCGGCCATACTGAAAACTGCGGTCTTTTTTGTCCAATTCCCAAGCCATTTCATCGCCCCCCTGTTTTGTGTCGTACCGATACTTTTGAATGGCGGAACAGGCCGTGTGCAGGATCCGCCTCCAAACCGCTTCCTCATAGGCCAGCGGCATGGATGCCCGCTCTGCCAACGCACTTACCATATCCCGCGGAAATACACCGCCGTCCACCTTGCAGTCCAGCAGCCGCTGCAAATGGTGACGCTGGATCCGGTCGTCGATCGCCAGAGAGCTTCCACGCGGTGTGCCGAAGGCACATTCCACGATCTGGAACAGGTCCGGCGCCTGAATGCCGTATTTCCCCGCATACCAGCAGCAGTGCGCGTCCCACATCCGCATCCGCTCCAAAAATACGTCGAGAGAAAGTTCGTTGTAATCCGTAACGGCGAGCCGCCCAGTGGTTGCGGCGTCAAAGCTCACCAGGATCGCGGAGTCCGTATCTTTGAGCTGTCGTTCCTTCCGCAGGCTCAGCAGCGTGGCTTTGAGCTGCTCCTGATAGTCGCTCGGCTTCCGCGTCACCTCCGTCTCCACGCCGCGCAGCCTGCGCATGGGCTTGGGGATGGCTTCGCCCTGCGGGTTCCAGCACAGAAAGATACGATTGCCTGAAAACTCGTATACGCCCTGATCCGACGCCAGCCAGCGGATAGCGTTATGCGCCTTCTGGGAAGCGATGTAGCCAACGCTCGCCGCCTGCCATTCTTCCGAAAAGCGCCCGCGGTAGGTAAAGCCGCTCGCGTCATTGGCGGAGATCAGCTTTGCGTTTCCGTTTACAGGGATCATCCCTTTTGGATGCTGCATCGCAGCCGCCTTCGGTTTTCCTTCGACCATGCAAAACTTCCGATCCCGCGCCGATCCGTTCGCAGTAGTAGTTGGCAAAAGAAGCGAACAGCTTTCGGTTTTTCCAACAGGCGGGCTCTTCGTCCGCAAAGCCGTGTACGCGCCAGCATATCATCCATTTTTCATCATAGTGCTCCGCATCCTCCAAAAGCCCCGCCCCTGCCAGGTCGTTCAGGATCGAACCGTCTTCCGCGTAGGAGAAAACCGCCAGCAGAAAAGGGTGCGAATGCGGCGACTCCATCCATGCGCGCAGCGTCTGCAAGTAAAGCGTGTGTGCCTTTTCGTTCGTGCAGGTAATATACTTCAGCTGGTCGCAAAGCGGATGCGGCGCAAGTCCGCTGGTGCGTCCGCTGGAATCCTCTGTGACGGGAAACAGGATCTTCGGCTCTGTTTTTTCCACCTTTCGCGCAGACAGGAACGCGCCCTGGGCGTTCAAGGTGATCTCGACGTCCGCGTTCGTCAGGCTGTGCCCGATCGGCGCAAGCGGGTCGCGTCCCGCCTGATACACGCCGATCAGTTTGGCATTTGCGTCGTAGGTTTCTACCGCTTTTTGCAAAAGTCCCATCACGTCGCCTCCTCAAATTCCCGCAGACCTGAGAAGTTCTGCAATTCCGTGCCGAATCGTTTCATTTCCATGTCGCAGATCGTTTTGCTTTGCGGGCATTGTTCCGGCGGCAGGAAGGTGATCACGCCGTTTTTCATCACCGGGTTCCAGAAACGCACGGTCATTTTTCCTTTTGTTTCCTCGGAATACGCCTCGTCCGCGTAGGTAATGCCATGGTACATCAGTCCGAAGGACAGTTCCGGCACTTCGTCGTAAGCGCCTGTCCCCTCTCCAAATACGCACGGTTCCACATAGCCCTGACACTCCCTGCACCCCAGAAAAATATCCCGGCGTCCCCCTTTGCGGATCATCCTTTTGGCGATCTCATGGTGCTTGTTCTCGTTGCGGTCAGCGATCAGTTCCGGACGGTTTTCGTTCCACTCGAAATGTGCGCGCACCTGATAGCGGCAGTCCTTCAGATAAGTATAGTAACTCAGATCGTTTCCGCCGCCGTACTTGATCGGCCGAATGCCCTTCGTCTCCATCTGGATCGGGTTCATCACCCGAACCGCGTCGATGATCCACGTCAGCGTTGGTTTCCAATAGACAGAACTCAGAACGCCCTTGAGCGCTTCGTAGGTCGGCACCTGATAAGTGCATTTTTCGCCGCCGACCCGCATGATGGGGTCCGAGAACAGCGCATAGTCTCCGCTCACCTGAAATTCCACAAGGTTTTCATGCTCCGTATTTTTCATTTCACGCCTCCCAAAATCCCATTGAATTTCATTCCGCCTTCAGGCCGACCTCAGCGTCATAGAATCCCTCTGCCAGCGCCAGAGCACATCCGCCGCAGACCGGGACCAGCGCCTGTTCCTTTTCCAGCCACTTTTTCTGATATTGATATACGCTGACCGTAAATGGACTCAGTTTTTTCAGGACCGCTGCGCGATAGGACGCGTCCGATCGACACCGTTCCGAATCCAGTTCCGTCAAGAGCCGCCGTCCCTCCTCATACGGGACCAGAATATCCGTCGTTTCCTCCTCAAAAACGGAGAAATGCTGTCCCGCTGTTTTGAATGCCTGCCGCAGGTAAAAATTCTCCGCCTCCGGGCAGCGCGCCGTATACTTTTCATTCGATCCCATCAGATCCAACAGGGTCGTTTTTTGTTCCTGAACGTAATCATCCTGCTCGCCTGCCGCCATATCCCTGTATAGCGCGGCGTAATAATATCGAATGGCTGCGGCCGAGAACAGGCTGCCGTCAAAACGTTCCGAAGAGGCACTGAATGCCTCCGTCAGCGCCAGCGTAGCGTCCTTTCCCCGCCGGATATCGCGCAGCATACCCAGATTTTCATCTGTGCAGTTTACAACATAGACCGGGCGCGGCGTTTCGGATTCTCGGTCGCGGTTGCACCGTCCGGCAGCCTGCATGATGCTGTCCATTCCGGCGGCCAGCCGCAGGACCGCGCCAAATGAAATGTCCACCCCCGCCTCCATAACCTGTGTGGCAATGCAAAGGACCTTTTCTTTCCGCCCGAGCGCAGCCTGTACTTCGTCCAGTACATCGCGCCGGTGCTGCATACACATCGCAGCCGACAAATGGAAGCTCCGATATTCTGCCGAGCGGGTGTGCTCCAGCAGATACGCCGCCTCGCTCTTTTTGTTGCACACGGCCAGCAGGCTGTCTGTGGTTTCCATCAGTGTGCAGATCATCTCCGGCAGCTCGTCCAGACGGCGGCCGCCGGCCAGTTGAAGCTCCGTTCTCCGAAATGTTGCCCAAAGCGCCTCGTCATACGGCACGATTTCCTCCGGCGCGCGCCGCAGCGGGTGCTCTGCCCGCTCAACGCACGGCTGCGTTGCCGAGCACAAAACGACTGTCGCGCGGCACTGCTCGCTCAAAAATTGGATGGCAAGATTAAAAAGCGACAGCAGTTTGGTCGGCACGGTCTGGACCTCATCGATCACGATGACGCTGTCACAAAGAGCCTGAAACCTGCGAATGGAAGTCGTTTTCCCGTCGAACAACGTGTTCAGCAGCTGAACCAGCGTCGTCAGAATGATCGGTGCGTTCCAGCTTTGCACCAGAAGTTCGCGCTCGTCAAGCGCGTCCTGCGATGTATCCGTCTGCACAACGTTGGAATGGTGCTCCAGGATCAGCCGATCGTCCCCTACAAACTTCCGAATCTCTTTCGCGTTCTGTTCCAGAATCGACAGCAGCGGCGAGGTGAAAATCAGGCGTTTTTTCCCGAATTGTTTCGCGTGCGCCAGTGCATACCGCAGTGAACTGAGCGTTTTTCCGCCGCCGGTCGGAACGTTCAGCCGATAGATGCCGGACGCTTTCTCCGCAAACGCTCCGCACGTTTCGGAAATTTTCTGCCGCGCGTTGTCGATCTCTCCATCGTGCGGTTTCCCCTGCAGCTTTTCTTCCAGATAGGCAAGCCGCGCCGCCCAGACCGGCGTCATATCCTCCGACAAATTCGGCGGTGTGTTTCCCTCCATAAACGCAGCCGTATCATACCGGTCGCCCTCGATCACAGCGGACAGAAGCAGCCGGGCCAACAGTCCGACCACGAAAAAATATTCGTGATCATCGACGTATTCCCTCTCCAACTGTTCCAAAATCGGATCGATCTCCCCCACTGCGGAAGAAAAGAGCCGTTCTATTTCCTGCTTGGAAATTCCCTGTGAAAATAAGCCCTGCACAGACTCCTCATAGGAGATCCCCTGCTTTTCAGCGCGGTACTTCAGCCCGATTCGCCGCGTGGGATCCACGCAGTCAAACAGGCCATGGTGCGCGCCGATAGCAAACGCGAGCAGTTCGGACGCCATGACGCCGGTACGAACGGGGTCCGTTTCCTCATGAAACTGTTCCATCAGATATCGGCAGCCCTGAAAGCTGTGAATCACCTGCCCCCGCGCACTGTGGTCGCCAGCAGCAAGATACTTCTGGAACGCGGGAGCGGCTTTGCCTGTGTCATGGAGCAGCGCGGCAAGATACGCAGCATTTTCCAGGCCCACCGGCCGCAGGCATTCTGCCGCCCGCCGCGCCGCACCGCGCAGGTGTTCCCGCAACGTCTGCCAAACGATTTGTCCACTCTTCGTTTCCCGCTTATGCGCCCAATATTCCATCATATATCACCAGCCTTCGTTTATTTGTGAAAAACAGCCGTATCAAATGTTTTCTGCGGAAATAGTATAACCCTTGTTTTCGAGAAAGTCCAGCATTTTCTTTTCTAAGTATTTATTTTGTAAATAAATTTATATGGCGGAATAAAAAAATGGTAAGCATATACTTGACCACTTGATTTTTATGCCTTGTTTGATATACTAGAGAAGTCTTGCATTACACAAGTGGATTGAAAATAAGTATTTATCTTGTATGCATCCGTCCGGGACGTTCTCGCGGATGCGTATTTTTTTGAGTGTTTCAAAAAAGCGCGCAAAAATGGGCATTGTATCCTCACGTGGCTATAAATTGATATGTCGTTGCGGCTCGACAGCCAAAAGACCGCTTCAAAAGAATGCCTCACCCGATGGGCAAAAAATTGAACTGAACTTTGGGTTTTTGAACCTCGTTTGGAACCCTTGAACTGGAAAAAAAGGAGTTTCGAAAAGATTCTGAAAAAATATTTTAGCATAGAAAAACCCCGCAGTCTTTTATGGCTGCGGGGTTTTCGTGGAGCTGATAGCCAGATTCGAACTGGCGACCTCATCCTTACCAAGGATGCGCTCTACCGGCTGAGCTATATCAGCGCATTGTCTCAATCGACAACGATGTTATTATACACATGATTCGGGGTTTTGGCAAGAGGAAATTTCGAAAAAAGAGAAAAAAGCACGAAAAACTTTTGGAGTGCGGCTTGAACCTTCGCCATTCAAACAGAAAAGGGAGCCTCCCAGGCGGAAGGCTCCCCAAAAAACGTCTTACTGCTTCTTGACCAGATTTTCCACAGCGCTGACCCACTGGTGATCGGGGTCGTTGGAGCGGTAGAAGCCCTGATCCTTGCCGGCCATCAGCCACAGGAAATAGGTGTTGTAGCCGGGCGCGCCCACGGTGGTATGATAACCCCGGGGGAACTCCACCAGCTCGTCGTTTTTGACCCGGTAGGCCTCGTCGATCTCGCCGTCGGAGGTATACAGGCACTGCACACCGAAGCCCTGCTGGGGATCGAACAGGAAGTAGTAGATCTCCTCCAACACGCCCTCGGAGGGCATGTTGTCCACATCGTGCTTGTGGGGCGGGAAGCCGGCCCAGTTGCCGGGGGTGATGTAGGCCTCGCCGATGGTCAGCTTTTTGGCGTTGGTGGAGCCGTCCACGATGAAGCTGGTGTCCCGCTCCCAGGGCTTCACGCCCAGCCGGACCACCCGCACGTCCGCCTGATGGATGGCCTGTGGCTCGCTGTCCATGTCGATGGGGGTGGAACACACGGCGATCTTGATATTCCAAGGGCTGTCGATTTTTACGGAGCAGTTGCGGGGCGCATAGAAGCACTCGGCCTTGGGGTTTTCGAACACGTTGCGGCGTGCGCCCACCATGCCGTAATCCTTGCCGTTGGCGGTGAAGTTGGCCTTGCCGCCCAGAATGATAAAGGCCACTTCCCGGTCTTTCGTCTCATAGGTGTAGCTCTGGCCGTCAGAAAGCTCCAAAATGCCAAATTCCAGATCCTTCAGGCTGCACTTGCCAATCTCGCACAGAGGGGTATAGCCATTTTTAGGGGTATACGTCTTTTTGTAATTCATGATTGCTGCTTCCTTTCTTTCACGTATTGTATCCATTCGCCGATGGTTTCCTCCCAGTCGGCGACGATGCCGTAATCCGCGCAGGCAAAGATGGGGGCGTTGCGGTCTTTGTTCACCGCCACCACCACGCCGGAGGAGCTCATGCCCACGGTGTGCTGTACCAGTCCGCTGACGCCGAAGGCCAGATACAGTCGGGGGCGGACGGTCACGCCGGTCTGGCCGATCTGATGAGGATATCCGATCCAGCCCGCGTCCACGGCGCTGCGAGTGGCTCCCACGCCGCCGCCCAGCAGGGCCGCCAGCTCCTCCAGCTTTTCGAAGCCCTTTTTGCTGCCCACGCCCTTGCCGCCGGTGACGATCACAGGCGCGCCCTGCAGGGAAACGCCGCTTTCCGCCGGGGTGAAGGCCAACCGCTCCAGCCTTTCCGGGCTTGCCGCCAGCTTCAGCGGCCGCAGGGCGCAGACCCGCCCGTCCGCCGACTGAGGAATGGGAAAAACGCCGGGGCGCACGCTGGCCATCTGGGGGCGGGCCGTCCTGCAAAGGATTTCCGCCGTCAGGTTGCCGCCAAAAGCGGGGCGAACCTGTTTGAGCAGCCCCGCGTCCGTCAGAGACAGGGCGGTACAGTCGGCGGTCAGGCCCGTGTGCAGTCTCGCCGCTACCCATGCGGACATAAACCGCCCGCGAATGGTGGCCGGGAACAAAACCGTGTCCGGCCGAAGCTGCCGAAGCGCGTCCGCGATCCGCTCCGCCTGAGCGCAGTCGTCCGTCAGCCTTCCCAGCGGAACCGCCTCGTCCGCGCCAAAGGAGGCAAAGGCGGAAAGGGGCGGCTCCGCCGTCTCGGACAGGGCCAGCACCCTGCCGGACGGGGTCAGCTGACGGGCCTTGCCCAGCAGCTCGGCGGCGGCGCTTCCGTCGCCCTCGCACAGCACGGCAATGGTGATCGCAGCGGAATTTTCAATTTCAGGGGAAGCCGAAGCAGCCGGGGCCGCTTCGGCCTGCCCGGACGCGCCCAGCGCCAGTCCTTTTGCTTCCAGCGCTTTCATGACCTCCGCAAAGGAGGTCTTGACGCAGGGCCGAACGCCCACGGGCCGGGCGCTGATATGCGTTACCCGGGTGGGCGACGCTTTCAGGCCGCAGTCAGCCGGGTCAATGCCCAAATCCTCGGGTTCGCAGATGCGCACGTTGGCCTGAGCCGCCCGCCGCAGGCCGGAAATGGTTGGGAGACGCAGCGCGTGACTCCATTCGCACAGGGTCATGACCGCAGGCAGAGGGGCCTTCCATGCCACGCTGCCCGCCTCGGTCAGCTGCAGGGCCCTGAGACAGCCGTCTTCGATTTCTCCCTCCGTGGCGTTCACCACGCAGGGCCGGTTCAGCAGGGCCGCCATCATGGGGCCTACCTGACCGGTCTCGCCGTCCACGGCCCGGCGGCCGCAGAGGATCAGATCAAACCCGCCCAGCGCCGTCTCGGCCTGTGCCAGACAGTGAGCCGTCACCAGCGTGTCCGCGCCCGCAAATCGGGGTGAGGTCATCAACACGGCTTCGTCCGCGCCCCGGGACAGTGCCTCCCGCAGCATCCCTTCGGCCCGTCTGGGTCCCATGGTCAGGACGGTCACGGTTCCGCCGTGCTGCTCCTTCAGTTCCAGCCCCAGCTCCAGCGCGCTTTCGTCCGCCGGATTGAGCACCTGCGCCACAAATTCCCGCTCCAGCGTCAGATCGTCGGTGAGCTTCACTTCCGTGGTGTCGGGCACCTGCTTTAAGCAAATCAGGATTCGCATGGTTTCTCCTTAGAGTTTGTGATAAATGGGGGCCAGCGCCGCCTGAATTTCCTTATAGAGCTTAAAGCGCTCGTTGTAGAAATCCACGCCCTCCGGGTCGGGCAGCGTCACGCCCTGCTCCCTGACGCAGCGCTCGACCGCGTCCGCATGGCTGGCGAACACACCCACGGCCACACCTGCCAACATGGCGCTGCCCAAGCTGGAATCCACGTTCTCCACCGTTTTCAGGGGGATATTCAGCATATCGGCCAGAATCTGCCGCCAGAGACCGCTTTTCGCGCCGCCGCCGATGGCCACGGCCTGCGTGGGGGCAATGCCCAGCTCCACCAGCGTGGCGAAGCAGTCCTTCATGGAATAGGCCACGCCCTCCAGCACCGCCCGGTTGAAATGGGCCTTCGTGTGGAAGCCCGCCGCGCCGACGAAGCTGGCCCGGAGCCTGTCATCCAGATAGGGCGTGATCTCGCCCTGCAGATAGGGGTGGAAGAACAGCCCCTCGCAACCCCGGGATACCTTCTCCGCCGCCCGGCTCATCTCGTCAAAGCTGCCGCCGAAGGTGTCCCGATACCAGCGGTTGCTGGCGGCGCAGCTCTTGGTGGCCGTGCCGGGATACCACAAGCCGTTGACCACATGGCGGTAGGTCACCAGCCGGGGATCCACCACCTCATGATCCGTAATGGAGCAGATACGGCCCGCCGTGGCCAGCTTCACCGTGGCCTGCCCCTCATGCACCGCGCCTGCGGCATAGACCTCCATGACCGTGTCCGTCGCGCCGGCGATGACCACGGTTTTCGCCGTCAGCCCCGTATCCGCCTGCGCCTGTGCCGTCAGCGGGCTTAAATGGGTCGTGGGCTCCACGATGGGGGGCATAAGCCGCACATCCAGCCCAGCCATGGCGCACAGCGTCTCCGACCACTGATTCTTCCGCGCGTCCAGCAGCAAAAAGCCCATGGCCTCGATGGTATCGGTGACGTAATCGCCGGTCATGCGGTAGCGGACATAGTCCTTTACCGCCAGCACCTTGCGGGTTTTGCGCAGGGTCTCCGGCTCGTGCTTTTTCAGCCACATCAGCTGCGGCAGCGTCCAAAGGCTGGATACGCTGTTGTAGCATTCTTCCATCAGTGCCGGGCCCATTTCGCGCTTCAGCTGCGCCGCTTCGGCCGAAGCCCGGGTGTCCGTCCAGTAAATGGCCCGGCGTACCGGCCTGTCGTCCTCGCCCAGCAAAACGGCGGTGTGGGTGGCCGCGTCCAGCGCCAGCGCCGCCACGTCCTCGGGCGCGACGCCGGTCTTTTCCAGCAGCTCCCGGATGTTGGCGCAGGCGGCGTTGTAGCTGTCCTCCGCGTCCTGCTCCGCCCAGCCGTTTTCCGGGTAATAAGTGGGATATTCCCTGCTGGCGGTGGCAGCGACAACGCCGTCCTCGCGCAGCAACGTGGCTTTGGAGGACGAACCGCCAAAGTCAACGCCCAACAGGTATTTCATTGGTTTCACCTCGTTTGTTTTGCCTTGGGGCATCCTGCCCGCCCAAAAGGACGGGCAGGCCGGGAGGGGCGCTGACCTTCAGATTACTGAAAAAGTGGAGGTGCAGGAGGCATTGCCTCCTGCC
>ERZ773229.2507-NODE-2507-length-10834-cov-5.888858_pt1 | contig 10834 bp, 5 predicted proteins | sample MGYA00580992_ERZ773229 | MGnify/ENA primary metagenome ERZ773229 (study PRJEB29015, sample SAMEA2737795) | human gut metagenome | biome: human gut; feature: human-associated habitat; material: faeces | place: China | collected 2012 ... | reverse complement strand
AAGTGTGTGGATGGAAGTATGCATTTTTGGGGTGTTAACTGTTAACCTGTTAACCCCCATCTTAATTTTCTCTTTCCAGAGCGCATCTTTTTTTCTTGGCGAGCGACTTATATTAAGACGGATAAGTGCCTTATATTAAGACTGATAAGAGGCTTAAATGATGACCAGCGGGAGGCTTCAATAATGCCTCACGAGGGGGCAATTAATGCGTCGCGACGGAAGAATTGGTACGTCGCGACGGAAATAATTTTGCGTCGCGACGCAAAAATAATGCATCGCGATGGAAAAAACAGCCATTTTACAGCCATTTTTCATCCTATCGCGATGCATTCTTCATTTTCTCAACCGAAAAGCTATAAGTTGCTAACCGGAAAACTATGAGTTGAGAACCACAAAACTATGAGTTAGTTTTTTTAACTTTTTAGCCCATTTTCTATCTTTTTTATGCCTAAACGGCTCAAAACAGAGACTTTTAAATCTTCTTCTTATAGCAGCGATGACGGCGATGCTGTTCGCTCTCCAGATACTGCCACTGGCTCTGAACACCGGTATTGGTCTCCATCTGCGGCATTGCCTCAGCCCATTTAAAGCCATAACGGCGATACTGCTTTATAAGATCGGCAAAAATAAGCGCGTTGGCTCCCTTCTTGCGATATTCCGGAAGAACACCTATCAAGAGCAAATCTACCGTATCCGTCTTGTGCCACTTCAGAACCTTCAGCACCTTCAGCCAACCCGTAGGGAAAAGCTTGCCATCGCCTATCTCGCGCAGCGCATCGGTAAACGAAGGGAAGGAAACACCAAAGGCTACCAGCTTGTTGCCAGCGTTGCCATCTACCACACCCGTTACCAGATTCAAGTCAGCCTTCTTGATATAAGTATTTACATATTCATCTATCTGCTTCTCCGTAAGCTGCTGGAAATCATAGAGATTCTTATAAGTTTCGTTCACGATTTCGAACACCTTCCTGCCCATTCCTCCCGAGGTCAGTTCCCTGCGGGTGAACTTATGAACATGCAGATTATATCGGCTCTCTATCATCTGGGCAGTCTTGGCAAACTTAGCCGGCGTCACTTCCGGAATCCTGATGCGGTACTCCAGCCAGTCGTTATCCTTCTCATAGAGCGGATAACTCTCCAGATGCGTCTTATAATAAGGATAATTGTAATTGATATACATCGTAGACTTCCGGTCGAAGCCCTCGATGAGCAAGCCTTCACGGTCCATATCCGTAAATCCGAGCGGACCTACGCATTCGTTCATTCCCCTGCTCTTGCCCCAGTTTTCTACCGCGCGCAACAAGGCACAGGAAACCGCTACATTATCCACGAAATCGAACCAGCCGAAGCGAACCTGCTTCTTGTTCCACTCTTCGTTGGCACGATGGTTGATAATGGCAGCAATTCTACCTACGATACGAGCCTCGCTGTCAACCGCCAGAAAGTATTGAGCCTCGCAGAATTCGAAGGCAGGATTCTTCTTTGGGTCCAGCGTATTCATCTCGTCGAAACGCAAAAAAGGAATGGCAAACTTATGACCTCTGTAGAGATCATAATGAAACTGAATGAAGGTTTTCAGTCCTTTTTTTGTCGTTACCGGTATGATTCTTATCTCATCATTCATTAGTAAATTGTTTTATGTATATATATTCAATTGTGGTGCAAAAATACGATAATTTTATGAATAATGCAACTTTTTTCTTATAAATTTATAAAAGTTGGTTCATAATTGTCCAACTTTGTGGATATTTATGTACCTTTGCAGGTTGAAATGCCCCAAAAGAGCATCATAAAGTTATGAAGAAAGAGAAAAGAGACAACTATACGTTCCTCACTCATGCCCCTGTGCATCATGTGATTTTTACGATGGCCATACCAACGATTATCAGTATGCTGTCGACGAGCATGTACAATCTCGCCGACACTTATTTCGTGGGCAGCATCAACACGCAGAGTGTGGCAGCGGTAGGCGTTTCCTTTGCAGCAATGGCTGTTATCCAGGCGATTGGTTTCTTCTTCGGTCACGGAGCAGGCAATTATGTTTCGCGACAGTTGGGCGCCAAGCATACGGAAGAGGCACAGAAGATGGCAGCCACGGGTTTTGTGCTGAGTTTTCTTACCGGTCTCCTCATAGCCATCCTGGGTCATCTTTTCCTCACACCGCTCTGTCTTCTGATGGGTTCTACGCCCACCATTCTTCCTTATACAGAGCGTTATCTGGGCATTATCCTGCTGGGTGCTCCCTTTATGACCACCTCGCTTACGCTGAATAATCTGATGCGATTTCAGGGCAATACGATGTATGCGATGAAGGGCATCATGTCGGGTGTGCTGCTCAATCTGATTCTGGCTCCTCTGCTCATTCTCTACTTCCAGCTGGGCATTACCGGAGCCGCCGTAGCCACCCTCATCAGCCAGTGTTTCGGCTGCGCCATGCTCTTCTGGATGACGCATAAAGGCGAGAACATCCGCATCCGTCTCAGCAATTTCACCCCTACCCGCGCCTTTGCCAAGGAGATTATCTTCGGCGGAACCCCTTCGCTGTCAAGACAGGGACTGGGAAGTATTGCTACGCTGATGCTCAATGTGGCAGCAGGTGCGTTTGGCGATGCAGCCATTGCGGGCATGAGCATCGTTACCCGCATCTCCTTCTTCACCTATGCGATGGTCATCGGTCTGGGTCAGGGATTCCAGCCGCTCTGCGGATTCTGCTACGGCGCCAAACTCTATGGGCGCGTAAAGGAAGCCTTCTTTTTCTGCATCAAATGCGGCACGGTTTTCCTCAGCGTCTGTGCCCTTCTCGGCTTCATCTTCTCAACTTCCATCATCAGTATTTTCCGCGATGATGCAGCGGTTGTAGCCGTAGGTTCGGTTGCTCTGCGATGGCAGGTGCTCAGTTTTCCGCTCGTAGCCAGCATCGTGCTCACCAACATGCTGATGCAGACCATCCGTAAACCGGTGAGAGCCAACATCGTAGCGGCGGCACGAAGCGGACTTTTCTTCATTCCGCTCATCTTCATCCTCCCCTATTTCTTCGGACTGCTGGGCGTGGAGATGTGTCAGATGTGGGCAGATTGCTGCTCGTTTGCCGTAGCGGTTCCGATAGCCTGGAGCGCTTTCAGGGATATGAGAAGAGAGCAGATGGAACTTGGGAAAAGCCACTAGAAGATAAGAAGATACTAGAAGATAAGAGAAAATACTTGAGATAAGAGAAAATACTTGAGATAAGAGAAATGGAGAAAACTTATTACATAGGATTGGACGTTGGCTCTACAACAGCCAAAATAGCCGTTATCGACAGCGATAACCGGGTAATTTACTCAAAATACGAACGCCACAACGCTCGTGTCAACGAACTTGTGTCGCAATATTTCGATGAGATTTTAGCCCTCACGGGCGATGCAGAGGCAAGAATCTGCGTAACGGGAAGCGTAGGAATGGCTACTGCCGAACAGCTCCAGGCGGAGTTTGTACAGGAGGTGGTGGCTGCATCGGTCTATGCCCGTACGGCCCATCCTGAAGCGAAGGCGCTCATCGATATTGGTGGCGAGGACGCGAAGGTTATCTTCTTCAAGGAAAACGGAAATATGGAACTGCGCATGAACGGCAACTGTGCCGGCGGAACGGGCGCTTTCATCGACCAGATGAGTGTGCTGATGGGCGTAGAAAACCAGAAGATGAGCGAGTTGGCGATGAAGGCAGAGCACGTTTATCCGATGGCTGCCCGCTGCGGCGTGTTTGCCAAGACCGACATCCAGAACCTGATGGCGCGCAATCTGCCCGAAGCCGATATTGCAGCCAGCATCTTCCATTCCATCGCCGTACAGACGGTGGTAACGCTTTCTCACGGCATCAGTTTCGAGGCTCCTATCCTGCTCTGCGGCGGTCCGCTGACCTTTCTTCCGGCTCTCCGCAAGGCTTTCAGCGATTATCTCCATCTTTCTCCAAACGACTTCATCGTATCCGGAAACAGCAATCTCATTCCGGCTCTGGGCTGTGCTTACCGGGCTAAATCGGCTGATTCTGCAGCCTCAGTATCTGTTCTGAGAAGTCGGATGAAAAAAGAAATACAAACGGAATGGACCAGCAGTCTGCTGCCTCTGTTCAAGAACGAAAAAGAGCACCAGGAATGGCTCAAATCAAAAACGAAATTCGCTACCGAAACCCAACCGCTGAATAAAGGAAAACAGCAGGTTGTGATTGGTATTGACTCGGGCTCTACTACGACGAAGATTGTTGCGGTAAGGGTGAATGCGGAGACGCCTACGGGAGATATTGTCTTTACCAATTACCGCCTGAATCTGGGAAATCCGATCAAGGCAGTAGCGGATGGACTGAACACCCTGAAGCAGGAAGCTGCATTGCGAGGCGCTGAACTGGAAATCGTAGGCTCCTGCTCTACAGGTTACGGCGAAGAACTCATCAAGGCGGCTTTCGGCCTCGACAGCGGCATTATCGAAACAATGGCGCACGAAAGAGCTGCTGCCTCACTCATGCCCGACGTGAGTTTTATCCTGGACATCGGCGGACAGGACATGAAGGCTATCTTCGTGGAGAAAGGGGCTGTGGTGCGCATGGAACTCAACGAGGCTTGCAGTTCGGGCTGCGGAACATTCATCCAGACCTTTGCCAACAATATGGGTTATTCTGTAGGCGATTTTGCTCAACTCGCCTGCCAGTCGAAGGCTCCCTGTGACCTGGGAACCCGCTGCACCGTCTTCATGAACTCGAAGGTAAAACAGGTGCTCAGAGAGGGCGCATCTGTAGCTGATATTTCTGCCGGAATCTCTTATTCGGTCATCAAGAACTGTCTTTATAAGGTATTGAAACTCCATGGTAATGAGAACCTTGGAGGCAAAATCGTTGTACAGGGTGGTACGATGAGAAACGATGCGGTGGTAAGAGCATTTGAGTTACTCACCCATACCGAAGTGGCACGAAGCAACATGCCGGAACTGATGGGCGCCTACGGCTGTGCCCTTCATGCGGCGGCAGATTACAAGCATCGCACATCTGGAGAAGACGAGCACCCTGCCTCATCAAGATCCATCGATGATCTCCAGAATCTGGCTCATTATGAAACCAAGCAGCTGCAATGCAAAGGCTGCGAAAACCATTGTTATGTTTCCCGCTACACCTTTGCCGGCGGCAACCGATTCTACTCAGGAAACAAGTGTGAGCGTGTGTTCAACAACAAGGGAGCAAACGGGATAAAAGGCAAAAATATCTACGAATACAAATACAGTTTACTATTTGATAGAGAAACAGTTAACCCACCTGCTACCGCGTTTCGCGGTACATGGGTAGGCATTCCTCGCATCCTCAACATGTACGAGGAATATCCGTTCTGGAATGCGCTGCTCCGGGCAGCCGGATTGGGCGTGATTCTCTCTTCCGATTCCACTTTCAGCCAGTATGAAGGAGCCTTGAATACGGTGATGAGCGATAATATCTGCTTCCCGGCTAAACTGGCTCACAGTCATCTGAAGGAACTCAACGAGAACCCGAAGGTAGACCGCATCCTCATGCCATACGTGGTTTATGAGCATAATGACGACCCGAAGAATACGCTGAACAGCTTCAACTGTCCTGTCGTTTCGGGCTACAGCGATGTCATCAAGTCGGTCATCAATCTGAAGAAACCGATCGATACGCCCGTCATCAACTTTGCCCAGCCTAAGGCGCTGGAAAAACAGATTACCGATTATCTCAAGCAACTGGGAGTAAGCAAGAAGACTGCCCATAAAGCGCTGAGAGAGGCCCTCTATGCTCAGGCAGTATATGCAGCTGAGATTAAGAAACAAGGCTGGGAGATTCTGAAAAATGAAGAAACAGAGGCTCAGAAAACGAACGGAGACAAGATTCAGAAGTCAAACAAGGGACTTACGATTCTGCTGGCGGGCCGTCCTTATCATACAGACCCGCTGATTCAGCACAAACTGAGCGAGATGATTGCCAATCTGGGAGTCAACGTCATCAGCGAAGACATCGCCCGGGGTAATCTCTTTGCAGATTTTAAAGACTTCAATCTGGAGGACCTGGCGGCAGAAAGAAATGAGGCAGCATTAGCCAGCCAGGGCAACAACGAAGCATACAACTGTCAGCCAGAGACTTATCTCGTGAAGCAATGGGCGTATATGAACCGCATTCTGAAGGCAGCACAATGGGCAGCCGAACAGGGCGATGAGGTTCATTTCGTCCAGATGACCAGCTTCGGCTGCGGTCCTGACAGTTTTATCCAGGACGAGATTCGCGACATCATGAAGCGCCACAACAAGCCGTTCACGCTGCTGAAAATAGATGATGTGAGCAATATCGGCTCCCTGAAGCTCCGTGTCCGCTCGCTGATAGAAAGCCTGAAGGGAGTAAAGGAAGTGAAGAGTGAAGAACGAAGAGTGAAAAATTCAACAGCAGAAGAAATTCAACATTCAACACTCAACATTCAACATTTACAGCAGACCAAGGTATTCACCAAGCAGGATATTCATCGCAAGATTCTCGCTCCTTTCATGACCGAATACCTCACCCCTATCATTCCGCCTATCCTGAAACTGATAGGCTATGATGTAGAGGTACTTCCGATGAGCGATGAGGTAAGCGCCGAACTCGGCTTGAAGTTTGCCAACAACGAAGTCTGTTATCCGGCAACCCTCATCGTCGGCGACATCATCAAAGCCTTGAAATCAGGCAGATACGACCTGAATAATACGGCAGTAGTGATGAGTCAGACGGGCGGTCAGTGTCGCGCAACCAACTACGCCGGTCTCATCAAGCGTGCGATGATTTCCAATGGATTCCAGGACATTCCGCTGCTCACACTCGGTGTAACAGCCTCAACAGGCGAAGCATCAGGCTCAACAGACGACAAGCAAGACTATAACGAGCAGGACGGCTTCAATGTGCCTTGGCTGAAATACAGTCAGATTATCGTTACCGCCATTTTCTATGGCGATGCAATCAACGAAATGTACAACGCCTGCATCGTAAGAGAGCGTAAACCGGGCATTGCCAGAGAGTTGCGCGATAAATACATGCAGCTGATAGACGGACCTATCGCCCAGAATTCAGCCAAAGGACTCATCCGACTCCTGGAACAGGCAGCCGAAGAATTCAACCAGATGACCCTCGACAGAACGTTGCCGAAGGTAGGAATCGTAGGCGAAATCTTCCTGAAGTTCAATCCTTTCGCCCACCAGTTCCTGGAGCAGAACATCATTTCGCGCGGCATTGAGGTGGTTCCGCCTCTGCTTGCCCCTTTCTTCCTGCAGGAATTTGTGAACGTGGAGATACAGAAACACATGCGGCTGAGTTGCACCAAAGTGCCCGATTTCATCATCAAGGGCGCTTATCAGGCGCTGATAGGCAGAAGATTGCGCCAGATAAACAAGGCAGCCGGCAAGTTCCGCTACTTCCGTCCGTTCACCAATATCTATGATGATGCGAAGGACGTACAGGGACTGGTTTCGCTCGCAGCCCAGTTTGGCGAAGGCTGGCTTCTGCCTGCCGACATCGTAGGTTACATCCGTGATGGCGTGAACAACATCATCTCGCTCCAGCCTTTCGGTTGCATCGCTAACCACGTGATTTCCAAGGGCATCGAGAAACGTCTCCACGACCGTTTCCCTTCACTCAACCTCGTATCGCTCGACTTCGATTCCGGTGTTTCAGAGGTAAACGTCACCAACCGACTGCTCCTCTTCCTGGACAGCATCACAAAATAAGACAAGCCAGACCCATGTACGGTAAAACACCGTACATGGGTCTTTCCATTTTTCATCCCTCAAAAAATCACTCTAAAAAATACAAAAAACCGTAGCTATTTCTTTGTCATTCAAGAAAATAATCGTATCTTTGCACTCAAATTTATTGAGACATTAAGAAAATGAGTAAAGATACATTAACTCATCAGCTGACAGAGACCATCGAGGAGCTTTCGAGCGCCGAATCTTTGAAGGGTCTCTTCCATCAGCATCGAGACGGGAATCCACTTCCTTCGGGCAAGGCGCTCGAAGAAATCATCAGTTTGTCCCGTTCTATCCTCTTTCCTGGATATTTCGGCAATTCTTCTGTAAATATCTCAACCATCAAATATCATATTGGAGTAAGAGTAGAGAAACTCTATGAGATGCTGTCAGAACAGATTCTCGCCGGTCTCTGCTTCGCCAACGACTGCGAAACGGAAACCCAGGCTGAACTGCAGCACCAGCGTGCCAAGGCAGGTGTGATTGCAGCCAAGGCAATCATGGAATTCCCGAGACTTCGCAAGATTCTGGCTACCGATGTAGAGGCAGCCTACGAGGGCGACCCGGCTGCCATGAGCCACGGAGAAATCATCTCCTGCTACCCGGTCATCAAGGCGATTACCAACTACCGCATCGCTCACGTGCTGCACGAACTGGGAGTGCCGCTCATTCCGAGAATGATGACTGAGTTGGCTCATTCGGAAACCGGTATTGACATCAACCCGGAGGCTACCATCGGCAAGCACTTCACCATCGACCACGGTACGGGTGTGGTGATTGGAGCTACCTGCATCATCGGCGACAATGTGAAACTCTACCAGGGTGTAACCCTCGGAGCCAAGAGTTTCCCTCTCGATAAGGACGGCAATCCTATCAAGGGAATCCCTCGCCACCCTATCCTCGAAAATGATGTCATCGTCTACGCCAATGCCACCATCCTCGGTCGCATCACCATCGGAGAAGGCTGCGTAGTGGGAGCCAACGTATGGGTTACCAAGGATATGAAACCGAAAACAAAGAAATATAAAAAAGAAAAACAAAGTTTATTAGATATAGAATTCAATAATGGAACAGGAATTTGAACTCATTGCCAAGACCTTCATGGGCCTCGAGCCTGTCTTGGCTGAAGAGCTCACCCAGTTGGGTGCCAATAATGTACAGATCGGTCGCCGCATGGTGTCTTTCACTGGCGACAAGGAAATGATGTATCGTGCTAACTTCCAGTTGCACACAGCCATCCGTATCTTAAAGCCTATCAAGCACTTCAAGGCGAGAAGCGCTGAAGAGGTGTATGATCAGATTCAGAAGATCAAGTGGGATGACATCTTAGACGTGAAGAAGACTTTCTCGGTAGATTCAGTAGTCTATTCAGAGGAGTTCCGCAACTCACGCTTCGTGACTTACAAGGTAAAGGATGCCATCGTGGACTGGTTCCGCGAGAAGCAGGGCACACGTCCTAACATCAGCGTGTCTAACCCAGACATCCGCCTCAACATCCATATCGCAGAGGATAACGCTACCCTGAGTCTCGACTCAAGCGGTGAGAGTCTGCACCGCCGCGGCTACCGTCAGGAGCAGGTAGAGGCACCTCTGAACGAGGTTCTCGCTGCAGGTATGATCCTGATGACCGGCTGGAAGGGCGAATGCGACTTCATCGACCCAATGTGCGGTTCGGGAACCATCGCCATCGAGGCTGCCCTCATCGCACGCAACATCTCTCCAGGTGTATTCCGCAAGGAGTTTGCCTTCGAGAAGTGGAACGATTTCGACCAGGATCTCTTCGATATGATCTATAACGACGACTCTCAGGAGCGCGAGTTCGAGCACCACATCTACGGATATGATGTAGATATGAAGGCGGTGAACACTGCCAACCTCAACGTGCGTGCAGCCGGACTGAGCAAGGATATCACCATTGCCCAGCAGGACTTCAAGGACTTCACACAGCCTGCCGAGAAGAGCATCATCGTGATGAACCCTCCATACGGCGAGCGCATCTCTACTCCTAACCTGCTGAACACCTACAAGATGATTGGCGAACGATTCAAGCGTGCATTTGCAGGCAACGAGGCTTGGGTATTGAGCTACCGCGAGGAGTGCTTCGAGCAGATTGGACTGAAGCCATCTATCAAGATTCCGGTATATAACGGAAGTCTGGAGTGCGAGTTCCGCAAGTATGTGATGTTCGACGGCAAGATGAAGGAGTTCCGCTCTGAGGGCGGTATCGTGAAGACTGAGCGCGAGAAGAGCGAGATGGCGCAGAAGCACCGTTTCAAGAAGGAGCGCGAGTTCAAGAAGCGTGTGAGTGAGGAGACTGAGAACGAGGAGGCAGATATCCGCAGCTTCCAGTTCCACAGCCATCGCCTGGAGGACTTCGAGAAGCGCCGCAATGAGATTCGCCGTGGCGGACGTCCACGTGTGGGTGCAGGCGGCAACCGTGACGACAAGCGTGGTGGCAAGCGTTTTGAAAAGGACGACCGCAAGGGTGGCAGAAGCTTCGGAGGAAAGCGCGACGGCAAGCGTTTCGAGAAAGGCGACAAGCGTGGTGGCTTCAAGGGCGACCGCAGAGGCGGACGTGACTTTGGAGGAAAACGCGGCAGCAAGCCTAGCTTCGACACCGACTTTGATGACGAGGATTAAGATTTTCTAGCGACGCACCAAAACGCTGCGTCGCTAAAGATAAAATTCTAGTTATCAGACAGATAAACCACATAACACCACAAAACGTGGTGTTATGTGTTACAAAAAACAAGAAAAAAAATCATGAATCTGAAGAATTCAATTTATAAATTATCTTTTGCAGCTATGATTTCCATGATGGCAATGAATGCAACCGAGATACAGGCTCAGGGCGTGGTTCCTGCACAGAAGGGCGAGAAAGCCTTCACACTGGAAGACCTGAACTTCGGTGGCAACAACTACCGCAACATGGTGGCAAAGAACCGCTGGTGCACCTGGTGGGGAAATGAACTCATCCATCAGGACATCGAGGCATGCTATCTCGTAAACAAGACTACCGGAAAGGAGACAAAACTCTTCGGTATCAACGATATCAACCAGTGGATCGCTCCTACCAAGGACATCAAGGTAAG
>ERZ773229.2504-NODE-2504-length-10840-cov-67.227260_pt1 | contig 10840 bp, 8 predicted proteins | sample MGYA00580992_ERZ773229 | MGnify/ENA primary metagenome ERZ773229 (study PRJEB29015, sample SAMEA2737795) | human gut metagenome | biome: human gut; feature: human-associated habitat; material: faeces | place: China | collected 2012 ... | reverse complement strand
ATTCGTGGATAAGTGACAAGATATCAAATTATAATACCGATTTTTATTATCAGCCACGAGACTACATTGCAGCTTGTTATGAGGAAGGAGATGTCCTGTAAATGGGAGTAGGTGTAAGAGTTAAGGTATGGGGAGATTATGCATTATTCTCACGACCGGAAATGAAGGTTGAGAGATGCTCATATGATGTTATGACTCCATCGGCAGCAAGGGGAATACTTGAGGCGATATATTGGCATCCGGGATTGAGTTGGGTGATTGATAAAATCTATGTGAAAAATCCAATCAGATTTACCAGTGTCAGAAGAAATGAGATAAAAAGTAAAGCTTCCGCAAATAATATATTACAGGTATATAATGGTGCGGATAAGCCTTTGTACATAAGTACAAAGGATGATATTGTACAGAGGGCATCTCTTATTTTGAAGGATGTGTCTTATGTTATAGAGGCACATTTTGAGATGACGGAAAAAGCAAATAATACAGATAATCCCGGGAAATTTAAGGATATTATGATGAGAAGACTTAAGCGTGGGGAATGTCATCATATGCCATATTTTGGCTGTCGTGAGTTTCCGGCAAATTTTTGCCTTTGTGAAGAGAAAAATATACATACATTTTATGATAATATTCCGGAGAAAGATTTGGGATTTATGCTATATGATATGGATTATAGTGATTGTGAAAGAGGCAATATTAGTCCAATATTTTTTAGAGCAGTGATGAAGCGTGGAGTAATAGATTTAAGGGACTGTGAGGTGATAAGATGATCTTACAGGCATTAGTGAAAGAATATGAGAATCTTGCAGAGAATAATCTGGTGCCGAAGAGAGGCTGGTGTCAGGCCAAGGTTTCTTATGCAATAGATTTAAATCCTAATGGGAAAATCAAAGAAATTTATCCACTAAAAACAGAACAGACTAGTGGAAAAAAGAAGGTTTTTCTTCCAGTTGCGAAGAGTGTTCCTGAAATGGTTACACGTTCATCGGGCGTGGCAGCTAATTTTCTCTGTGATAATGTAAAATACATGCTAGGGATTGATCAAAGCGGAACTAATGCAAGGGTGCAGGAGTGCTTTCAGGCAGCGAAGGAAAAACATTTAGCGTTGTTAAAGAATGTTGATGAGCCTATGGCAAATGCAATTTGTAATTTTTTTAATTTATGGAATCCAGAGACGGCTTATGATAATGCATGTGTAAGAGAAAAATCAGATGAATTAAATGAGGGTGGTAATGTCATCTTCTGTATGGGAAATGATTTCGCACAGGATAATGATACAATTAAAAAAATTTGGGACAACTATGTTGTACATCAGACAGAAAATACCAATGATGGTATTTGTCTTGCAACTGGTGAAAAAACGGAGATAGCAAGAATTCATCGTGGAATAAAAGGTGTTCCAGGAGCACAGACAAGTGGAGCTGCTTTGGTTTCGTTTAATGCACCTGCATTTGAATCTTATGGCAAGGAACAGAGCTATAATGCACCTGTAGGAAAATATGCAGAGTTTGCATATACAACTGCATTGAATTATTTGTTGAGTAATAGGGATAAGACATTTCAATTAGGTGATTCCATGGTGGTTTATTGGGCTGAAAATGGCATGGAAGAATATCAGAAAACATTTAGTTTTGTTATGAATCCTCATATAGATAATGAGGAACAGCTTCAAAGAATATTTGACAGCTTGAAAAAATCAAGATATGTGGATGTAGATAATGTTCAGATGGACTTTGAGCAGTCATTTTATATTTTATGCCTTGCACCGAATGCTGCGAGGTTATCTGTTCGTTTCTTTTATCAAAACACATTTGGTGATATTTTAAAAAATATAAAAGAACATTATAAACGGTTGGATATTGTGAAACCGTTGTGGGTGGAAAAGAAATATCTGAGCGTATATGAATTGTTAAGAGAGACTGTCAATCCTAATTCAAAGGATAAGACTCCAATCCCTAATATGTCTGCAATGGTACTTCAAAGTATTTTATCGGGAAACAGATATCCTGCAAGTCTTTATACAGACACTGTTATCAGAATACGATCTGAGCAGGGAAATGTTACATGGGGAAGAGCTTCAATTATCAAGGCTTATTTAATAAAAAATTATTCATGGAAGGAAGGAGAAAACTACATGGGATTAGAAGAAACATGCAATGACACTGCATACATATTGGGAAGATTATTTTCAGTTTTGGAGTCAATCCAAAAGGAGGCGAATCAGGGAATAAATGCTACAATTAAAGACAGGTATTTTAATTCAGCATGCGCTACGCCTGCATCTGTTTTTCCAATTTTATTTAAATTAGAAAATAGTCATATAAAAAAACTTGAGCGTGAAAAAGGTAGCGGTTCTAAGATTTTTTATGAAAAAATAATAGGAAACCTTATGAAAAAATTAGTATTATTTCCACGGAGTTTGTCTTTAGAAGAACAAGGAAAATTCATGTTGGGATATTATCATCAGACACAAAAGAAGTATGAAAAAAAGGAGGACAAATAAATGGGAGAGGTTATTAAAAACAGATATGAGTTTGTTGTTTTATTTGATGTTGAAAATGGAAATCCTAACGGGGATCCTGACGCTGGCAATATGCCAAGAATTGATCCGGAAAGTGGCTTAGGAATTGTAACTGATGTATGCTTAAAACGTAAGATCCGAAATTACATAGAGACTGTGAAGGAGGACGAAGATGGATATAAAATTTATATCAAGGAGAATGTTCCTCTTAACAGAAGTGACAGGGAGGCATGCAAAAGTCTTGGTATAAATGATGATGAAGATAAAAAGGTTACAGAAGCATTAAAAAAACTAAAAAAGTCAGATAAGGATGCAGATATAAAATTAAGGGATTATATGTGCAGAAATTTTTATGATATTCGTGCATTTGGTGCTGTAATGACGACTTTTGTTAAAGCTTCATTGAATTGTGGGCAGGTAAGAGGTCCTGTACAGCTTGGATTTGCAAGAAGTATTGATCCTGTTATTAGTCAGGAGGTAACTATTACGAGAGTTGCCATTACAACAGAAAAAGATGCTGAGAATAAGAGTAACGAGATGGGAAGAAAGAGTATTGTTCCATATGGCTTGTATCGTGTAGAAGGTTATATTTCAGCAAATCTTGCAAGAAAAGTTACTGGATTTTCTGAGGAAGATCTAGAATTGTTATGGAATGCAATAATAAATATGTTTGAAAATGACCATTCTGCTGCAAGAGGAAAGATGGCAGTTCGTGAGCTTATTGTTTTTAAGCATAGTAAAGAGCTTGGTGACTGTCCTGCTTATAAATTATTTGATGCAGTTAAAGTGCAGAAAAATGATGATATACAATATCCAAGAAAATATCAGGATTATACAGTTACTATTAATGATGATGAGATACCGGATACGGTAGAAGTGAAAAGGATGATTTAATGGAATATTCTCAAGATGATTATCTGATGATTTCTGGAATACAGCATTTTAAATTTTGCAGAAGACAATGGGCGCTTATTCATGTTGAGCAGCAGTGGGCTGAAAATGAACATACTGTTATTGGCGAACTTATGCATAAAAAAGCGCATGATCCATATCTGACAGAAAAGAGAAAAGATATTCTGGTTGTCAGAGCTCTTCCTGTATCCTCAAGAAGCATGGGTGTGAGTGGGGAGTGTGATATTGTTGAATTTCACAAATGTGAAGATGGAGTGAAGCTCTATGGACATCGTGGAACCTATTCATTATATCCAATTGAGTACAAAAAGGGGAAACCCAAAGCGTCAAACGAAGATGAACTTCAGCTAATGGCGCAGGCTATGTGTCTGGAAGAAATGTTTTCAACAAAAATAACGGAGGGTGCTATATTTTATGGTGAGACAAGAAGACGCAAACCGATAGTGTTTACAGATGAACTTCGGGATGAAGTGAAAAAAATATTTGGAGAAATGCATGATTATTATGATCGAAATTATACACCTAAGGTCAAAACGTCGAAAAGGTGTGTATCTTGCTCTTTAAAAGATATTTGTATGCCAAAGATTGATAAAAGTGGTTCGGTGAAATCGTATATCAATAAGATGCTGGGGGAAACGTTATGAAGAAATTATTGAATACATTGTATGTTACATCGGAAAATAGTTATCTGGGGTTGGATGGAGAAAATGTTGTTGTATATGATGATAAAAATGAAATAGGCAGATTACCTTTACACAATCTCGAAGCAATAATTTCATTTGGATATAGAGGAACAAGTCCGGCATTAATGGGAGCTTGTGCGGATAGAAATATTTCTCTTTGTTATCTGACACCACAGGGAAAATTTCTTGCAAGAGTTTCAGGCAAAGTTAAGGGGAATGTCGTGCTAAGGAAACAACAATTCCAAAGCAGTAGTGAAGATATAAAGTGCCTGGAAATCGCAAAAAACTGTATTCTTGGAAAAGTGTATAATTCAAGATGGGTTCTAGAAAGAGCAATTAGAGATCATTCAATGCAGATAGATGTGGATAAGGTAAAAAAAGCATCTATAAAACTGAAAGAATTTCTTGATTATATCCAAAATTCACAGTCTATGAATCAGTTAAGAGGATATGAAGGTGAAGCAGCAAGTATATATTTTGGCGTATTTGATGAGTTGATTTTACAACAAAAGAAAGATTTTTTCTTTCAAGGGAGAAATCGGCGTCCGCCTCTTGATAATGTAAATGCAATGTTGTCGTTTACGTATACATTGCTTACAACTCAAATTACATCAGCGCTAGAGGTTGTAGGGTTAGATCCCTATGTTGGTTACATGCACACGGAACGTCCCGGTAGAGTATCACTTTCATTAGATCTTATAGAAGAATTGCGAGCAGTCATGGCTGATAGATTTGTTTTATCATTGATTAATAAAAAGATTGTAAATGGCAAGAGTTTTACAAAAAAAGAAAACGGTGCTGTATTGATGGATACAGATATTCGTAAAAAATTACTATCAGAATGGCAAAACAAGAAAAAGGAGATTATTACACACCCATATCTTAATGAAAAGGTGGAATGGGGAATGGTTCCATTTGTACAGGCAATGCTGTTGGCAAGATATTTAAGGGGAGATTTGGATGAGTACCCTGTATTTTTATGGAAATGAGGTGATGGCGTGCTTGTATTGATTACATATGATGTGAATACTGAAACTGCTGAAGGAAAAACCAGGTTGAGAAAAGTAGCTAAACAATGTGTAAATTATGGGCGAAGAGTTCAGAATTCTGTGTTTGAATGTATACTAGATAATGCTCAATGTGTGATGCTAAAGGCCATATTAACGGATCTTATTGATAAAGATGTGGATAGTCTCAGATTCTATTATTTAGGAAATCGTTATCAGACGAAGATAGAACATGTTGGTGTTGACCGTGGGATTCCTGCTGATCAGACATTGATATTATAAAATGTGGTGCGAAAGATAAGTAAACATGAATGTACCGGTTGTCTCGCACCTGAAATTACTTGTAAATTTGTACAATAAAATGAATAATAGGTTTTTGGTTTTACTTGTTATTTATCTTATTATATATTTATTGTCGGTATTGTATAAAAATAAACAAATTTTTTGTGCAATATTGCTGTCGCTCCTCTCGTGGGAGCGTGGATTGAAATCAAATATTATGGGTAATCCTTTACTTTTTGCGCTGTCGCTCCTCTCGTGGGAGCGTGGATTGAAATCCCAAAAATTTGCAATAAAAAAGCCGGTCATAAGTCGCTCCTCTCGTGGGAGCGTGGATTGAAATACTAAAGCCATTAGAAACATACCACTGCTCGAAAGTGTCGCTCCTCTCGTGGGAGCGTGGATTGAAATCAAAGAGAAAGCGTATAAGGCCATGGAAATGCTAGTCGCTCCTCTCGTGGGAGCGTGGATTGAAATCGGTTTAGGTTCAGGTTCCGGAGTCGGATCTACTGTCGCTCCTCTCGTGGGAGCGTGGATTGAAATTCATAATATACCCTCTTTCCCCTAAGTTTTACCGTCGCTCCTCTCGTGGGAGCGTGGATTGAAATCTGAATACAAAGTAATCATACTATCACCCCACTACTTTGTCGCTCCTCTCGTGGGAGCGTGGATTGAAATGCTATTATCCATGTAAATATAAAAGCCCTTACGGTCGCTCCTCTCGTGGGAGCGTGGATTGAAATATCAACCCTCTTTTCTATTCGTGCATGGTTTATGTCGCTCCTCTCGTGGGAGCGTGGATTGAAATTTTCACAATGTTGGGAATACGGAGAGTATTTGAGTCGCTCCTCTCGTGGGAGCGTGGATTGAAATCAATGATACCGAGTGCGTAAGGCGCACAAGTTGGTCGCTCCTCTCGTGGGAGCGTGGATTGAAATTCGAAGATAACTGCACCAAAGCAGAAGCAAAGAAGTCGCTCCTCTCGTGGGAGCGTGGATTGAAATATCTACAACCGATAAATTATCACGACAGAATTTAGTCGCTCCTCTCGTGGGAGCGTGGATTGAAATATTCGAACCGGGGGAAACGGATGCGGATGAAGCTGTCGCTCCTCTCGTGGGAGCGTGGATTGAAATACAAGAGATTAAGGAAATTGGAAAGGAACTGCGTCGCTCCTCTCGTGGGAGCGTGGATTGAAATAGCTGGTGAGGCTTCAGCTCCACATCAGGTGTCGTCGCTCCTCTCGTGGGAGCGTGGATTGAAATCAATTCCTTTAATCCTCATATTTACACCTCCTTAGTCGCTCCTCTCGTGGGAGCGTGGATTGAAATAACACCGAATAGCTTCTTGGCGGTCTCTTTGTCGTCGCTCCTCTCGTGGGAGCGTGGATTGAAATACTCATTCTATCTCCTTTTAGGGGAGCTGCCAGAGTCGCTCCTCTCGTGGGAGCGTGGATTGAAATTATTTAGCAAATAGTTGATAACCAATCGTCCTCCGTCGCTCCTCTCGTGGGAGCGTGGATTGAAATTATAGCAGGATGTTGGGTTCATATGAGACGCCGCTTCGGTCGCTCCTCTCGTGGGAGCGTGGATTGAAATTTTAATATCCTGCGTAATACTTTCTTCACCTTGGTCGCTCCTCTCGTGGGAGCGTGGATTGAAATTGCGCAGGCATTGTTGGCATTGCTATCGGAGTAGGTCGCTCCTCTCGTGGGAGCGTGGATTGAAATTGACTTAGCGTAGAGCTGAACATTAGCGTCAGTCAGTCGCTCCTCTCGTGGGAGCGTGGATTGAAATACACATGCTATTAGTATCAGAGCCAACTCTAAAAGTCGCTCCTCTCGTGGGAGCGTGGATTGAAATTGTGAGCTTTCCTCACGCATGACGGATGCAGCAGTCGCTCCTCTCGTGGGAGCGTGGATTGAAATGTAATATAATTGTAACAAAACGCAACGTGTAACAAGGTCGCTCCTCTCGTGGGAGCGTGGATTGAAATACTTACTCCAAGGCATCCAAGCGCAGGAGCATATTGTCGCTCCTCTCGTGGGAGCGTGGATTGAAATAATAGAATCAGCCGAACGATTAAGCTTAAGACTGTCGCTCCTCTCGTGGGAGCGTGGATTGAAATTGATGATATGTCACGAGAAAGTCGTTATCAGCGTGGTCGCTCCTCTCGTGGGAGCGTGGATTGAAATTATAAATCGGTTTTAAGCTGCACAGAACTACTCGTCGCTCCTCTCGTGGGAGCGTGGATTGAAATTACGCTGATTATTGAGCCATACACGACATTTTTGTCGCTCCTCTCGTGGGAGCGTGGATTGAAATTCTCACATCATCGTCAAACACAACATCATCTCCTGTCGCTCCTCTCGTGGGAGCGTGGATTGAAATACCCGGTCACATTGTTTTGCGACTACAGAGCTGGTGTCGCTCCTCTCGTGGGAGCGTGGATTGAAATTCGAAAGCTGTAGAGAGTGCCTGCATTGATGCATCGTCGCTCCTCTCGTGGGAGCGTGGATTGAAATAATAGTCCGCAAAGCCTTGTAAATAAAGGGTTTGTCGCTCCTCTCGTGGGAGCGTGGATTGAAATTCAAATGGTAAAACAGCCGTAGCAAACAACCAACGTCGCTCCTCTCGTGGGAGCGTGGATTGAAATCAACGTATCATCAAACATCATCAAGCCATTAGAGTCGCTCCTCTCGTGGGAGCGTGGATTGAAATCCAGCTACATCCGGAATATCAATATTAGGAATTGTCGCTCCTCTCGTGGGAGCGTGGATTGAAATTCTGCAGGAGTTTCGTTCGGCTCGTCGAAATACTGTCGCTCCTCTCGTGGGAGCGTGGATTGAAATATTAAGCTTATACTGATCGCCAACTTTAACAAGGTCGCTCCTCTCGTGGGAGCGTGGATTGAAATTAAGTCTGAAATATACAAGGTCTTATATGTCTCGTCGCTCCTCTCGTGGGAGCGTGGATTGAAATTACTGATCCACCACAATCAATTTTATTTACATCTCCGTCGCTCCTCTCGTGGGAGCGTGGATTGAAATTACAAAGAGGTGCCGCAATACGAACTCTCATACACCGTCGCTCCTCTCGTGGGAGCGTGGATTGAAATTAACGCTTATAAGTGGCAAAGAATACCGCCGGACGGGTCGCTCCTCTCGTGGGAGCGTGGATTGAAATATAGCCACCATGCCGGTCTCGTCTGATGTCATAGTCGCTCCTCTCGTGGGAGCGTGGATTGAAATAATGTACGACTTAAACTCATCTGGAATATAATTGTCGCTCCTCTCGTGGGAGCGTGGATTGAAATCAATGCTTAACTTATATTCCGTGGCTTTTAACGACGTCGCGCCTCTCGTGGGAGCGTGGATTGAAATTGAAGAACCTGAATACGAACGATTGTGTAATATGGTCGCTCCTCTCGTGGGAACGTGGATTGAAATTCTGCAAGGTTAGTGGCTGTGCCTGTACCTGCCGTCGTTCCTCTCGTGGGAGTGTGAATTGAAATATCAGCATATGAATCTATACACAATCATAATATGCTGCGTTATTGTAGAATTAGTAGTTAAGTCTATTTTTATAGCAATAACGTTGCTTATCAATAATACAATAGATAAATATTGTTGCAAACCAGTAAATAGCAGGTATAATATAGAGTAACATATTAAAAGGGAGGCATATTCATTGGGCATTTACGTTAATCCGACAGGAAGATCGTTTGAGCTTGCGATAAATTCAGAGATTTTTGTTGACAAAAGCGGTCTGATTAAAGAAACGAATAAGTGTATAAATACATTACAAAGGTATATGTGTGTAAGCCGTCCAAGGCGATTCGGAAAGTCAATGGCCATGGATATGCTTTCAGCATATTATGGTCGAAAGACTGATGCAGAAAATTTATTTAAAGGCCTTAAAATAAGTCATGATGAGTCGTATGACAGACATATTAACAAGTATGATGTACTCAAAATTAATATGCAGGACTTTTTGAGTGTTACACACAGTGTTGATGATATGCTTAAAATGTTGTGCGAATACATTACGGATGATTTTTCAATAGAGTGTAAGGATATTATTTTTCGGGACAAGTCAAATATTGTGAGAGTAATGCAGGATGTTTTTATGTCTACAGGCAGGCCGTTTGTGATTCTTATTGATGAATGGGATTGTCTGTTTAGAGAATTTACGCAGGATAAAGAAGCGCAGAAGAAATACCTTGATTTTTTGAGAGGCTGGCTTAAGGATAAAGACTATATAGCGCTTGCATACATGACAGGTATACTGCCGATTAAAAAATATGGTTCACATTCTGCTCTTAATATGTTCACGGAATATTCCATGACAGATATGGGAGCTTTGGCAGAGTACTTTGGCTTTACAGATGATGAGGTCAGAGAATTGTGTGACAGATATGATATGGACTTTGAAGAGGCAAGGGCATGGTACAATGGATATAAGCTTGTGTCCCATAGCAAATATGGAGTAAAGAAATATGCGATGTACAGTCCGAAGTCTGTAGTAGAAGCCATGCTAAAGCATAAATTTGGTACTTATTGGAATCAGACTGAAACTTACGAGGCTCTCAAGGTTTATATTCAAATGAATATGGATGGTCTAAAAGATGCCGTGATTAAAATGCTTGCCGGTGAAAGTGAGAAAATAAATACAGGCACATTTGAAAATGACATGACATCATTTGCCACAAAGGATGATGTGCTTACACTTTTAGTACATCTTGGCTACCTGACATATGATAGTGAGACGGAAGAGGTTTCAATTCCAAATCGAGAGGTGTCAAAGGAATATCTTAATGCAATTAGTACAATGGATTGGGATGAAGTATCAAAATCAATAAAAGCATCACAAAAATTGCTTGAGAGTTTGTGGAATATGAATGGTGCTGCGGTTGCTGACGGAATTGATAAGGCACATAATGAGATATCTATTTTACGGTATAATGATGAGAATTCTTTAAGCTGTACAATTAATTTGGCATTTTATTCGGCCAGGGAGTATTACTCAATAGTTCGTGAATTACCAACAGGAAAAGGCTTTGCTGATGTATGCTTTATTCCAAGAGTGAGTCATTTGGATAAGCCGGCAGTTGTTATTGAATTGAAATATGATAAGAATGTTGATGGCGCCATTTCACAGATAAAGTCGAGACAGTATGTGGAAGCCTTGAAGGATTATAAGGGTAATTTGCTTCTTGTTGGAATAAATTACGATAAAAAGACAAAAGAACATCAATGTGTGATTGAAAAATGGAAGCTGTAAAGGTGAAATTAGCAGGGAGTATAGCAACAATTAATGCTATACTCCCTGCTATTATATTTTTGGTTGCAAGAATTTAGTTTATGCTATAAAATATTTATAACTGTATGCAGATATTTAATAATCACAATATCTGTCTGTATAATAAAATACGCATAA
>ERZ773229.2499-NODE-2499-length-10852-cov-8.688525_pt1 | contig 10852 bp, 6 predicted proteins | sample MGYA00580992_ERZ773229 | MGnify/ENA primary metagenome ERZ773229 (study PRJEB29015, sample SAMEA2737795) | human gut metagenome | biome: human gut; feature: human-associated habitat; material: faeces | place: China | collected 2012 ... | reverse complement strand
CATCGAGTAAGTCCTCCTTTGTTTTAATATAATCGTATCGCTGATGGAAAGCAGACCAGCTTGCTCCACTCTCACTACCAACTCATTACGTCTAGTATATCATAATAAAGAAACAGCAGCCAGAGCATTTCTGCCCTGGCTGCCATTCTTTCTAATCTTTCGTTTTCGCTTCACGGTGTTTCATTCCCGCTTATCCCTATATCACCGGATTATCTTTCTTCGCATCTCCTGAATACAGGTCATCCAGCTTCTGATTTGCCACTGGTACCTTGTCATCATCAGATTTAAGCACTTCCTTAATCTCTGCAGCTTTCTCTTCTACCTTCTCCTCACTTGGTGTAACGGCATTCTCGACAGTTGCATTACCTGTCGACGCTGTTGTACGAGTTGTCGGTCTAGTCGGTCTTGCCGGCGGTGTTGTCGGCTCTGTTGGTGCCGGAGCCGGTGCAGGTGTTGCTGTAAATGTTGCTGTAAATGTCATCTCACCTATAATATCGTAAGTAATTGTCGGTTCTCCCGGTGTCCAGCTTAAGCTTGACTGATCATATCCAGTATTTGCTGTTGCTGCTGCGATCTGGTTCTTTGTGAGATGTCCAACTCCATCTTTCGCCGGTTTTCCATTTTTATCAACCAATGTTACAACTGCTCGGTCAGTAGATACTGTACCATTTACTGCTGCAAATCTTACGACTACCTGGAACTCATCCGATACTCCATCCGGTTTCTCCGGATCTGTAGGATCTGTTCCGATTACATCTTTGTAGTACTGGAATGTTACTGTGATGTCTTTATCGACAACTGTTACATTCTGTACTGATGGATATGCTACATATCCTTTTACAGCTTCTGCTGTGATACTCTTTTCTGTGTTTGGTTTCAGGTTTTCAATCGTGTAATCTTCTGGTAATAATGCAACATCGCCTTCATTATTTGGTGCGAATTCGTGTACAACATTGATGTTGTATACTTTTTCAATCACTACTGGCACATCCGGTGTTACAGGGTTTTCACCCTCACCGTCAGCTACTGCTGCGTTAGTAATAGTGTTTCCACGATCGTCATATACGATTGTGTACTCTACAGTAATTGTTGCTTTAGCTCCCGGTACAAGTTTATCTAATGTTGCCTGTTTACCATTGCTGATTCCGTTAGCTCCATCGATATTTGTGATTCTTGCCTGTTCGGCTGCTTTCATCTGATCCTCTACCAGAATATTCTTCTGAGTAACATTTCCGATATTGGTTACTGTAATCTCATATGTAACAACTTCACCGATCTGGTATTCTTCCTTCGGGTCTACAACCTTCTTGTCGATTGCCAGTGCAGGTTTCTCTTCTTCTACAGGATCTTCTGTCTCTCCAGGTGTTACATCAGGCTTCTCGATGTCCGGATCCGGTGTTGTTCCTGTTGCTGTTGCCACATTGACAACTGTCTTTCCAAGATCAGATTCTTTTACTGTATAGCTTGCGTCAAATGTCTCTTCCTCACCTGGTGCAAGTTCATCAATTGTCCACTCATCACCTGTCAGTTCGTCAGTTACCTTCACATTTGTAAGTGTAAGGTTACCATCATTTGTAACTGTAATCAAGTAGTTAATTGTCTCGCCAAGTGCGTACTTCTCACCGTTTTCCGGCTCGCTTGTTGTTTCTTTTGATACTGTAAGATGTGAATCTTTTTCTTCTGTATCAACTCTTACTTCGCCATCACCTGTTACCTCTTCGTTTCTTGGATCTTTACCTGTTGCTGTTGCTCTATTTACAATTGTACCTTCAAGAATATCGTCTTCAGTTACTGTATAAGTAGCTGTGAACTGTTTTGTCTCTCCAACTGCAAGTCTGTCAATTGTAAATGCATTGTCTCCAGTATTTCCTGTCAGCTCGTCTGTAACTTCGATGTCGTTGATTGTTACATTTCCGTTATTAGTTACTGTGCATGTAAAGAGCTATTAACAACCTCCGATCTGTCTGTGACACAGATTGCATCCAGCGCCGGTTTTTCTTCTCAGTCTTATTTTTCACAGATCTTTAACAAGAAGGTTGGAATGTCACCGCGACAATATCGTAAATTATATTCACACGAAAAAAAGGAGTAGCATAACTCCTGTTTTCATTTTAAAAGGGTCAGTCTCTCACGACTGACCCTTAATTAATTCAGCATCCCTTTAAGAACTTTGATTATCCTGTTTCTTAAGCTCTGCGTTTCTTTTTTAATGCAATCACAATCGCTGCACCTGCTGCAAGTACTGTCATTCCGAAGAATGGAATCACATCAGTTGCATCTCCTGTCTTAACCGCACCTGGCTTCTTATCAGAATCATTCTTCTTGGAATCATCTTTCTTGGAGTCATCTTTTTCTTCTGTATCAACTCTTACTTCGCCTTCACCTGTTACCTCTTCGTTTCTTGGATCTTTACCGGTTGCTGTTGCTCTATTTACAATTGTACCTTCAAGAATATCGTCTTCAGTTACTGTATAAGTAGCTGTGAACTGTTTTGTCTCTCCAACTGCAAGTCTGTCAATTGTAAATGCATTGTCTCCAGTATTTCCTGTCAGCTCGTCTGTAACTTCGATGTCATTGATTGTTACATTTCCGTTATTAGTTACTGTAATTGTGTATGTAATTGTCTCTCCAAGTTTTACAACACCTGTCTTATCAGATGTCTTAACTACTGCTAAGCTTGGATTTGGAGTTTCGATCGGATCTTCCTTTTCGCCAGGTGTTACCGGTGTCTTCGGCTCATCTGGATCTGTCGGATCTGTTGCTGTACCAGTTGCGTTATTTATAACTTTTCCTTCCAGCACGTCGTTCTCAGTTACTACATATCTTACATCAAATGTCTGTGCCTCACCCGGTGCAAGTATATCAATTGTAAATGCATTCTCTCCAACATTACCTGTCAGTGCATCTTCAACTTTTACATTTGTAAGTGTAAGGTTACCATCGTTTGTAGCTGTGATCTTGTAGTTGATTACATCGTTAAGTTTGTAGATATGACCTTCCTCTGCTCCTACAGTTGTCTTTGTAATCGTCATATGCGGGTTCGCATCTTCAAGCTCGTCTACTGTATCAGTTCCTGTGAACTTATCATCTACTCCACTGAATGTTACTGTTACATTGTTTGTAAATGTTCCGTTTACAATATCCTGCTCAGTTACTGTATAAGTTGCTGTTGCTGTAACTTCTGCTCCAGGAGCAACATTTTCAAATACGTTTGCATCAAGTGCTACGCCTTCAAGCTCTTCCAGAGTGATTGTCTTAGCTTCCTCATAAATGTTCTTTGCAGTGATTGTAAATGTGATAACGTCACCAGCTTTGTATGTCTGGCTCTTATCATGTGTCTTGTTAACAACTAATGTTGGATCAAGTGGGTTCTCCGGTGTTCCGGCTGTTACTACCAGAGTTCCTATACTCTCTGTTACTGTATAGTTTGTCTTCTTAGCTGTGTATGTTCCGGATGTTCCTTCTACCTCACTGTCTGCCCATACCATCTCGTATGTGTTCTGTGAACTACCTACGTATGTCTGGCTTCCAGTTGTCTTGAATCCATAGGTCTCACCAGATACGATGCCTTCAACTTTACCACCTGCTGTCAATGCTGTTCCGTCAAATGCCCTTGTTTTAGACTCTGTAGTGATTGTTACCGGCTTCGGTGTGATCTGGTATGTTCTTGTAATTGTTCCTGCGTAGTTGCCTGCGCCATTGATTGTTACTGTAATGATGCCTGTAACATTTGTGCGGTCTTCATTGTCGTAAGTTACTGTGTAGTCAGTATCTTTAACAAGTGCTTTACCGTTTCCATCTGTTACTGTTGGCAGCCATGTCTGATCCTCTCCGGTGTACTCAACATCTGTCGGTGCGTCGACTGTGATGCCTTTGTAATCTGGGTTCTCCGGATCAATGCTCTGTGCTGTTACTGTTAATGTACCGATTGTTTCAGCTACTGTGTAGTTGGACTCTTTCGCTGTTCCATCCCATGTTAATGAGTATGTATTCGCTGTGCTTCCAACTTCTGTCTGACTTCCGGTTGTTGTAAATGTTGCTGTTTCGCCATTTACAAATCCGCTGATTGTTCCAGCTGCTGTTAATGGTGTTCCTTCATAAACCTTTGTGGCGATTGGTGTTGAAACTGTTAATGTAGCTGGTGTGATCTTCACTGTTCCTTCCAGTTCTACCGGGCTCGGATCATAGTTTGCATTTGTTACTCTAACTTTGATTGTTGTTTCTGTTACATCTTTGTACTGATCCAGATTGGTTGTCCAAGTTTCTCCACCATCATAGCTGTATTCTACAACATCTCCATCCAATACATTATCAACTGTGATCGTATGATCATTTGCATCGTATACTCCTTCATAAGAAGTTACGCCCAGCTGTCTGTCTTCCGGTCTAGTTGCTGCTGTGATTGTCAGTGTTCCTGGGTAATAGGTTACGCTATAGTTACCCTGTGCAGCATCTCCTATTGCCAGAATCTTATAAGTTCCTACATCCTCTCCTGTCTCTCTATTCAGTTTATAATTTACAGTATCGCTTCCAAGTGTTCCTTCTACTGTTGCTGTAAATTCAGGATCAGTAGCACCATATGCCTTATTATAGCTATTTGCTGTTACAGTTACCGGCTTCGGTGTGATTTTCACTGTTCCTTCCAGTTCTACCGGGTTCGGATCATAGTTTGCATTTGTTACTCTAACTTTGATTGTTGTTTCTGTTACATCTTTGTACTGATCCAGATTGGTTGTCCAAGTTTCTCCACCATCATAGCTGTATTCTACAACATCTCCATCCAATACATTATCAACTGTGATCGTATGATCATTTGCATCGTATACTCCTTCATAAGAAGTTACGCTCAGCTGTTTGTCTTCCGGTCTGGTTGCTGCTGTAATTGTCAGTGTTCCCGGATAATAGGTTACGCTGTAGTTACCCTGTGTTGCGTCTCCTATTGCCAGAATCTTATAAGTTCCTACGTTCTCTCCTGTTTCTCTATTCAGTATATAGTTTACAGCATCAGTTCCAAGTGTTCCTTCTACTTTTGCTGTAAATGTAGGATCAGTAGCACCATATGCCTTATTATAGCTATTTGCTGTTACAGTTACCGGCTTCGGTGTGATTTTCACTGTTCCTTCCAGTTCTACCGGGTTCGGATCATAGTTTGCATTTGTTACTCTAACTTTGATTGTTGTTTCTGTTACATCTTTGTACTGATCCAGATTGGTTGTCCAAGTTTCTCCACCATCATAGCTGTATTCTACAACATCTCCATCCAATACATTATCAACTGTGATCGTATGATCATTTGCATCGTATACTCCTTCATAAGAAGTTACGCCCAGCTGTCTGTCTTCCGGTCTGGTTGCTGCTGTGATTGTCAGTGTTCCCGGATGATAAGTTACATTGTAATTACCCTGTATAGCATCTCCACTTGCTGTAATTGGATATGTGCCTACATCTTCCCCTGCTTCTCTGCTCAGGTTATACGTTACTTTATCAGTTCCAAGTGTTCCGACTACTGTTACTGTAAATTCAGGATCAGAAGCACCGTATGTCTTGTTGTAGCTGTTTGCTGTTACAGTTACCGGCTTCGGTGTGATTGTCAACTCTTCTGTTCCTGTCAACTCACCAGTATACTTCTCACTTGTTGCACGAACCTGTACTGTTTTACTATCACTTACGTTTGTTGCTGTGACCTCTGACGGATTTGTTGTCCAGTCCTTTCCATTAAGACTGTACTCAATCTTCACACTTGCAGTATCAGCGCCCTCAACTTTACCAGTTACTTTTGCTGTCCCTGCCTGAAGCTCTGTTCCATCATATGGTTTTGATACATCCTTTGGTACCAGTGTAAGAAATTCCTTAATCTTCTGCTCTTCCCATTTTGCAGTAAGTGTTACATCTCTATTTGGCATTGTGAAAGTTTCGCCACTATCTAAAGTAGTTGTTGTACCCAAACCTTCAACTGTCCAACCTATAAATTCGTAACCTGCACGTGTAGGCTCTTCCTTAACAGTAACGGTTGTATCTGCATTATGTTTTTCTTCTGCACTAGTTGAATCATCACTAAATTTTCCACCTGCCAGGTTATATGAAACCTTATATTCTGCAGTATATTTTGCGTAATAATTAACAGAACCTGTAACCTTCGCCGGGAATTCTGGTGCACGCTGTGTCAAATTTTCATCTGTATACCATCCAGAGAATTTATAGGTTACACCGTTAACCGTCTTGGTTTCTGGGAAAGTTCTACTTGTGACATCACCAGGTTTTGTTGTAGATGTATCTTTAACTATATAGTTTTTAGATCCTAACATCTCCCAGTTTGTTCCATTGGCATCAAATAAATAATATTTAACCAATGCAACACTCTTACATTTAATATTAACATTACAATCTAGATGCAGATCTGGATCTGTTCCGTTATTTTTTGAAATTTTCGCCGGAACAAGTGTAATTTCCTCTACATCATCTGCTGTAATCTTTACTCCTCCCAACTGTGTTTGAATAGAAGCCTTATATTCATTAAATATTGCATTCCAATGTGTACTGTTTTTAGGAATTACATTTGTGTTATTTGGCCATGATACAACACGCTGACTCAAACCATTAAAACAGTTTTTATCATTAACCCATTTGGCACCTTCTACATTGACAGTTGCATTTCCGTATGCATCTCCCCAATGACCAGTATCGTTTGAATTTGCATCTTTTGTAGGATCTTTCAGATAATAAACGATTGCCGGCTTTACAGTTACTTTTTCTGAAGAAGTAACACGAACCGTATAAGTGATTGTTGTATGGTATAAACTATATCTGTAAATCCAATCAGAAACTGTTGCTGTTCCTTCTTTCAATCCCTCTGCAGTAACTTTATATCCTGATCCTGTAAGTTTAATAACATCATTTCCTGATGTAATCGACCATATATGAGAATATTTACGACTCTTGTAATCGCTACTTTTTAGACTTGCTGTCTCCCCAACCTTGATTGTTTTCTCACTATCCGCTACTGTCGAGATATTCTCATTCAAACTTGCTGTACTAATACTGTTATCTTCTGGTTCCGCTACCGCCGGCTCTTCAACCTTCGTCTCGTCCTCTGTCTTCGGCTCCTCAGCTGCTTTTTCCTCTGCCGGAGTTTCTATCTTATTATATGTAACATCGATAACCTTTTCTTCGTTGATTCCGGCTACCTTATATGTGATTACATTTCCTTCTGTGTTTGCCGGGTCGAATGCATTACCGTTTACTTTAACCTGTGCGATCTCGAAACCGTCATTTAATGTAATCTGGAAGTTGAATTCTTCTCCTTCTTTAACTTCCTTCACATACTGATTGTTACCATCATACTCTGTCACATCAACCTTATTGTTATCAGAACCCCAGGCTTTAATCTGGCCTCCGTCCAATTCTGATTTATTGATCTTAACATTATATGTCTGCACCTCTGGTGCTGTAGCTTCTCCTTGTTGTCCTGCACCTTCGGATGCTGGAACTGCCGTTGCCGGAGTTGCCGTTGTTGGAGCTACCGTTGCCGGAGCCGCTTCCGGTACATTTGCTTCGTTCTGTCCCTCCTGTGCTGCCGCCTTTGGGACATTGGCTGTCTCTGCATCCTGTGCAGACGATTCGCCACGTTCCTCCTCAGGCGTTACTCCTTCTACAGTTGCTTTGCCAGTATCTTCCTTCGTTTCTTCTGCCTGTTCTACAACTGCATCTTCCTTTGGCTGCGCTTCTTCTGTAGTTTCCAACTCGCTGGCGCTAACAATCGTTCCAAGCTGACTTACGCCATTTGAACATAAAAGTGTAACTGCTAAAAGAATTGCCAAGCATCGTTTTGCGTTCTTCATATGCTATTCCTCCTTTCTGATGATCTCCAATTTTATAAGAATCTAACATATGTAGTTCATATATTGTCTATCATCTTGGTGCTTCTTATATATAAAGACAAAAAAACTAATCGAAGTGGCTCATTTTTACAGAAATTTTTTCATATTTTTTTTCATTTTTTATTCATTTTTATGATATACTACCGTTAAGCCTTATTTATTAAGACCTGTTTACTGCGTTAGATTGTGAGGTATTCATATGAAAAATTTAGTACTTTTAAGATTGTTCAGCTCTCTTTACTTGTGGTATTAACTCTTATTTCTTTCTATTTGTTAATGAAACCTGAGGTAAAGCAATATGTATTTTCTTCATTAGCAGCAACCATTCTATTTATAGTGATCTGGATTTTGTTGATAGCAAGTTTTATATTTCTTTTAATAGATTTTAATTTGATTTCATCCATCAAGATCAACTACCACAATTTATATGATGTCGCTTATTCTGATCAATTATCTGGCATTCCGAACCGATTCAGTTGTGATAGAGTAATTGAAAAATATCATGACAAGGAACTCCCGGATGATTTATCCTGTGTTATGATCGTTTTGTCCAATCTTCCGCAAGTGAATTCTTTATACGACCACACAACCGGCAATAAGCTTTTGAAAGATTTTTCCATTATTCTTTCTTCTGCAGCCCTATCACTTTGTTTTGTAGGAAGAAACGGTGGCAATAAGTTTCTTGCCATTTTTGAGCACAGCGAGCGACAGAAAATAGATACCTTCCTTGCACGAATCGAAGATCGTGTGAATCAGCATAATCAATCATCCACAGCTATTTCTATTTAATATCGTACCGGTATTGCAGTAAACAGTAAGGAACATATGGATCAGATTACAGAATTGATCGCGCTCGCTGATAAGCGGATTTTTGGTTCCAAAAGAGAAGAGGACATTTCCGCAAATTAAATCTGATAAAATCGGATATGGTGTGTCTCGAAAGGAGTGAGAGGATGGCTGAGCTTAATTATGACTACATTGCAAAACTAGTTCGAAAGACCCAGGCGGGAGACAGTGATGCATTTGCCGAGCTCTATGCCGCCACTTATAAAAAGCAATACTATTTCACTTATCAATATGTAAAAGATTCTTATCTTGCGCAGGACATTTTACAGGATGTCTCTATTTTGGTATTAAAAAATATACGCACATTGAAAAATCCAAGATTATTTATCTCCTGGCTGAATCAGATTAATTTTCGTGTCTGCTATAATGTATGCCAACAGCGTCTCCGTCACGAACAGGAGCTTGAGCTGACAGAAAATATAAACCCGGAGACGCTCCCCGAGCATAATCTGGATCTTATTTCTTCTAATCCGGAAAAAGAAGTTGTAAATCATTTTCAACAGACTGAACTAATGGCACAGATTCTATCTCTTACGCCAAATCTGTCTCAGACAATTATTATGAGATACTATAATGATATGACACTTGATGAGATTGCGGATGCTATGAATTGCAGCCGAAGTACTGTAAAACGCCGTCTTGTACAGGGAAAGCTTGAACTCAAAGCTAAACTTGGCAGCTTGAAAGGAGGTGGGTTCTTTGAAGAATAATTCTATACCTGATTTTCCACTTGATACCACTACTTTGAATAGTACTGAGATTCCTAAACTGGATACCCAGACCGCAAACCAGTTTTTGAATAATGTTCTTGAAGCCTGTGACATGGAACCAAGACACTTTTTTGAAGTTGCTAAAGGCAGAATGAAATTCAAATGTCCTAAGATCAGTCACACTGGTGGCTGTATTTCCTGTACATACGAAAACCCTTGCTCAAATGCTAAATACGGACGCACAATCCATCTGGTTCTGAAAGATAATCCAAGATTGTTCAATAATCCACCAAGAAGCAGTAAGGAATGGAAACCGGAATACAATGCAAGAACTTCTGCTGAGCGTTCTAACAAACGCGAGAAATTAGACTTTAAATTAGAAGACGGCAGACACCGCTCAACTAAGATGTGGTACTGCCGTCTCTATCTCATCCTGATGTTACAGCATCTGGATGCTTGGGATCTGCCATCTGAAGTCACTCCGCGAAAGTTGATTTTGGATGTAGCATAATCCTATAGATTATTATATCTCATTTTTTTAACATAGCGACAGTTATGTTTATTTCTTGCGCTCATTTTTTCGTTCAAGAATAATATTTACTTTTCAAAGTTCAATGCCAGAGTTTCGCTGGCATGATCACTCAAGATTCCGAGAGATCAACGATATCCACATACCATGTGTAATTAGGAATCTTGCACTCTACCGTAAGGCTGTTCTCAGGCACATGTTCCTGATTTTGAGCCAGAACGATCCGGTCATCGGTATTCTCATCGTTCGTCCATATCTCATAACAATATGATGCTTCGTTTAGCCGTTCCAGGCCAATTTCATCTATAAATTTATCCCGGTCGATGACTATGATCACACCCCCAAAAAGTGTCTTTTCCTAAAATTCTGAAAGTTCAACATACTGATCTAATTGTGCATTGATCCGCTTTACTGTACTTTGTGCAGTATAAGCAGCTGCTGTCTTTTTTTCTTTTGCTATGTTATTTACAATAATACAGCCCAAAAGAAGTGCTGTTATAAAAATAAGTAAGCCAATGATCCAACTGTATCTTTTTGTCCGTTTAGAAACGGTACTTCCTTTTTCATTGTCTTGTACCCAATCAGCACTGTCCATACATACGCGCATGTTTTCGGAATCATCAGCATTCCGATCACCATCAATGCCACTCCACAAATACACAGCATTGAAAATGATGTATTCATGATCGCTTCTGCTTTTTTTATGTTCCCTTTGCCTCGGTTAATTGAAAATAACGGGGCACCGCCACTTCCAAATAAATTGCTAAATGCAGTGATGATCACAATGATCGGAAAGCATAACCCCACTGCCCCAAGCGCTGTTGTTCCTACTGATGGAATCCTGGCAATATAAATCCGATCCACAATGTTGTACAAAAGACTCAGTATCT
>ERZ773229.2495-NODE-2495-length-10870-cov-11.657883_pt1 | contig 10870 bp, 10 predicted proteins | sample MGYA00580992_ERZ773229 | MGnify/ENA primary metagenome ERZ773229 (study PRJEB29015, sample SAMEA2737795) | human gut metagenome | biome: human gut; feature: human-associated habitat; material: faeces | place: China | collected 2012 ... | reverse complement strand
GTGGTGAAGGGCCGCAAGACCGACAAGGAGAAGTTCGCCGGCGCCGAGGCCACCTACACCATCGAGTGCATGATGAAGGACCACAAGGCCCTCCAGTCCGGCACCAGCCACTTCTTCGGCGATAAGTTCTCCCGCGCCTATGACGTGACCTTCACCGGCCGCGACAACACCTTGCAGTACCCGTTCCAGACCAGCTGGGGCGCGTCTACCCGCCTGATCGGCGCCATCATCATGACCCACAGCGACAACCACGGTCTGGTGCTGCCCCCCGTCATCGCCCCCACCCAGGTGGTGGTGATCCCCATCGCCCAGCACAAGGAGGGCGTGCTGGAGGCCGCCGCGTCCCTGCGCGACCGGCTGACTGCCGCCGGTATCCGCGTCAGCATGGACGACAGCGACCAGTCCGCCGGCTGGAAATTCGCCCAGTACGAGATGAAGGGCGTACCCCTGCGCGTAGAGATCGGTCCCAAGGACATGGAGAAGGGCCAGTGCTGCATCGCCCGCCGCGATACCGGCGAAAAGACCTTTGTACCCCTGACGGAGCTGGAGAGCGCCGTGCAGAAGCTGCTGCAGGATGTCCACGACAACCTGTACGCCATGGCAGCCAAGAATCTGGAGGACAACACCTTCGACATGACCTCCTGGGAGGAGGTCAAGGAGATGGCCCAGGGCAAGGGCGGCTTCGCCCGTACCAAGTGGTGCGGCAGCCTGGAGTGCGAGCTGGCTATGAAGGAGAAGGCCGGCGTGTCCAGCCGCTGCATGCCGCTGAAGCAGTCCGGTACCACCGGCAAATGCGTGGTGTGCGGCAAGGAATGCACCACCGACATCTACTGGGGTGTGGCGTATTAAAAGAAGAATAAAAAGAGAGGTGACGCGGAGCGTCACCTCTCTTTTTATTCGAATGTAAGCGCCGTGTGGTCGCAGATCTCCTGTATCTTCGCCTGCAGGCGTTTCAGATCCTCGAAGGTCTCCGGCTTTTTCCGGGGATCGCGCAGCAGCGCGGCGGGGTGATACAGCGCCATCATCTGAATGCCGTTCTTCTCGAAGAACTGCCCGTGCTCCTGGGTGATTTTGAAGTCCTCCTTGATGATCTCCATGGCGCTGATGCGGCCCAGGCACACAATGATCTTGGGCTTCATCAATGCCAGCTGCCGCGCAAGATACCCATGGCAGGCGTCCTTCTCCGTGTTCAGCGGGTCGCGGTTCTGGGGCGGGCGGCACTTGACGGAGTTGGTGATGTAGATGCGGCTGCGGTCCAGCCCGATCATGGCCAGCATGTCGTCCAGCAGCTTGCCGGCACGACCTACAAAGGGCTCGCCCTGTGCGTCCTCATTGGCCCCGGGCGCCTCGCCGATAAACAGCACCTCCGCGTTCTCGGAGCCTACACCAAACACCACGTTGGTCCGCGTGGCCGCCAGCGTGCAGGCCTGACAGCGGAGACATTCCTCTTTCAGCGTTTCCCATTCCGTCATCTGTCGTTCCTCCCTGTATCGTTCCCGCCGCCGCCGCGCACACTAAGGCATATCCGCAGGGGAGGGGGTATCTCATGTTCTTCTATACGTTCTGGTTGTTTCTGCTGTACAGCTTCGGAGGCTATCTGCTGGAGAAGCTGTACGCCTGGGCGCGGCGGTCGTCCCACCGCGTCCGCAAGTGTTTTCTGCTGCTGCCGCTGTGTCCGGTGTACGGCCTGGCTTTGCTGGCGGTGCTGGCTCTGCCGCCGGATATGACCGGCAGCTTCTGGCGTCTGGCTTTGTACGGCGGCCTGACGGCCACGGCGGTGGAGTACGCCGTCCATTTCCTCTATGAGCGGCTGCTGGGTGTGCTGTTCTGGGATTACAGCAGTACCAAGATGGACCTGAACCGGCGGGTCTGCATGCCGTTTGCCCTGCTGTGGGGGCTGCTGGCGGCACTGACGGTGCGGTACGTCCACCCGTGGATCGCGCTGGCGGCATCGGTGATGCCTGCACCCGTCACCTACGGCGCGCTGCTGCTGTTCATTGCGGACGGCTTTCTGTCGGCACGGGTGCTGCGGCGCGGCGGGAACGTGGACCTGATGTCCCTGCCCCGCCTGATCCGCGCACTGTCACATTAGAGCTTGGCGGCGAGCCACAGGCCGATGTCGCGGAAGATCTCCCGCTGCCAGCCTTTTTCGTTGAGGATCTCGTGACGCAGACCGGGATACAGCTTCAGCGTGCAGTCCTGCATACCGGCGCGGAGGAACTCCTGATACGTCCGGCGGACACCGGCGCCGTTGGCGCCCACGGGGTCCTTGTCGCCGGCGATGAACAGCACCGGCGTCTGGGCGTCCATCCGCCGCAGATTGCTGAGCCGCTGGTTGAATCGGATGCCCAGCAGCATCTGGCGGAACAGCCCCACCGTGGCGTCCGCGCCGCACAGGGGATCGGCCATGTAGGCGTCCACGTTGTCGGTGTCAGCGGACAGCCAGTCGCAGCTGGTGCGGTTGGGGGCGAACTGCTTGTTGTACGCGCCGAAGGCCAGCTGCGTCACCAGGTCGCTGGTGCCGCTCTCGCCCACTACGGCGGCTGTGGCTCTGGCCACCGCCAGCCCGCCGGCAACGACGGCCTTGGGCTGCCAGCCGGTGCCCATGATGATGGCGGCCTTCACCGTGCCGGGGTAGCGGATGAGGTAGGTGCGGGTCAGGAACGAGCCCATGCTGTGACCCATAATGCACAGGGGCACGTCGGGATACCACAGCCGGATGCGCTGGTGCAGCACGTAGATGTCGTCCACCACGGTGTGCCACGTGTTGCCCTCCCCGAAGTAGACGGGGGTGCCGCCCTCCGGCAGGGAGCGGCCGTGGCCCAGATGGTCGTGGCCCACCACGGCGATGCCCAGCTCGTTGAGATAGCGGGCGAAGGCGTCATAGCGGGCGATGTGCTCCGCCACACCGTGACAGATCTGCAGCACGGCGCGGACGCTGCGGCCCTCCGGCTCCCAGCGCATGCCGTGGAGCTGCGTTTTCCCATCGGTGGACAGGAAAGTGAATCCGGTGATATTCGTCATGGAAATCCCGCTCCCTTCGTGGTATAATCCATAAATAAGCTGATGTGGTCATAGTGTACCACAGAAAAATGAAAAAGAAAAGAGGAGAAGCCATGTCCGATCACATCCTGGCGCTGGATCAGGGGACCACCAGCTCCCGGGCCATCGTTTTCGACCGGCAGGGCCGCATCGCGGCCATGTCGCAGCACGCCTTTTCCCAACACTATCCCCAGGACGGCTGGGTAGAGCACGACCCCATGGAGATCTGGGAGACGGAGCGTCTGGCCGCAGCAGAGGCTATCGCGGGCTTTCCGGAGGGAAGTATTGCCGGTATCGGCGTTACCAACCAGCGGGAGACCACCATCCTCTGGGACAAGGCCACGGGCCAGCCGGTATACAACGCCATCGTCTGGCAGTGCCGCCGGACGGCGGAGCTGTGCGAGGACCTGAAGCGGCAGGGGCTGGACGAGCGCATCCAGTCCGCCACGGGCCTGCTGATCGACGCCTATTTCTCCGGCAGCAAGATCCGCTGGATACTGGACAACGTCCCGGGCGTCCGCCAGCGGGCGGAGCGGGGGGAGGTGCTGTTCGGCACGGTGGAGACCTGGCTCATCTGGCAGCTCACCGGCCGGCACGTTACAGATTACTCCAACGCCAGCCGCACCATGCTCTTTGACATCCACCGCCTGTGCTGGGACGAGGAGCTTTGCGGCATATTGGGCGTGCCCATGGCCATGCTGCCCCAGCCGGTGCCCAACTGCATGATATACGGCACGGTGCGCCCCGGTATCGAGGGGTTGGAGAAGCTGGCGGGAGTGCCGGTTTGCGGCGCCGCCGGCGATCAGCAGGCCGCTCTGTTCGGCCAGACCTGCTTCGCCCCCGGCGAAGCCAAAAATACATACGGCACCGGCTGCTTCACCCTGATGAACGTGGGTGATACGCCGGTGCGCAGCCGCGCGGGCCTTGTGACCTCCGTGGCGTGGCAGGTGGGCGGCAAGACCACCTACGCTCTGGAGGGCAGCGTCTTTAACGGAGGCAGCACCATCCAGTGGCTGCGGGACGAGCTGCGCATCATCAGCTCCGCACCGGAGATCAACAGGCTGGCGGCCTCGGTGCCGGACAGCGGCGGCGTGGTGGTGGTACCGGCCTTCACGGGGCTGGGCGCGCCCTATTGGGATATGTACGCCCGCGGCGCGGTGCTGGGCATCACCCGCGGTACCGATCGGGGCCATCTGGCCCGTGCCGTGCTGGAGTGCATCGCCTATCAGGTCACGGACCTGATGCTGGCCATGCGGCAGGACGCCGGCTGCGACATCACCATGCTGCAGGCCGACGGCGGCGCCAGCGTGTCTGACATCCTGCTGCAGATGCAGGCGGATCTGCTGCGCATCCCCGTGGACCGGCCGGAGATGGTGGAGACTACGGCCTTCGGCGCGGCGGCACTGGCGGGCCTGAGCTGCGGCCTCTGGCGGGACATGGAGGAGCTGAGGACCCTGCGCCGCAGCCAACGGGTGTTCCTGCCCCAGGGTACCCAGGCCGACTGCGACCGCAACTACCGCCTGTGGAAGCGGGCGGTATCCCGCGCGGCGGACTGGATCGAGCATTGAGCGAGGCAGTGAGATGAACAGTGTGTAAATTTCGCGATTGTTTGCTTGCAACGGCGGACAAAACGCGCTATACTATGCACCAAGAAGATCATAAATTGAAAGGAGACCGATCACATGAGCATTTTGGATAATCTGAACAACCTGGGCAAGAAGGCGCAGGAGTATGCCGGCGTTGCCGTGGATAAGGCCAAGGATCTGGCGGAGGTCGCCGCCGACAAGGCGAAGAACGCCACCGATACCGCCAAGCTGAATATGGCCATCCTCACCGAGCAGCGTGAGCTGGAGAAGAATTACCGCGCCATCGGCGAGTGGTTCATCTCCGAGTACACCGGCGAGATCCCCGACGCCGTGAAGGATGTGGTGGCCGCCGTCAACGCCTCCAAGGCCCGCATCGCCGAGATGGAGGCCGAGAAGGCTTCCAAGTCTGCCGCTCCTGCGGCCGAGCAGACGGCGGAGAAAGAGGACACTGTCAGCGTGAAGGTTTGCCCCGTGTGCGGCGCGGCCAGCGAGGACAAGTTCTGCCCCCACTGCGGCGCTCCCATGGGCGAGTAAGAGGCGTAAAATACAAAAAACAGCCCTGTCCGATGGAAGTGACCCCAAAAAAGTTGGACAAATATTCCTAATAGAAATTGTTCAAGCAGCTGAAAGGGCTTGCTGTCTGTGTAATGCAGGCGGCAAGCCCTTTAACTTTACCTTGCTCCTGCGGCTGTTGCAGTGATCCGGATAGTCAGCGAGTTCCTGCTTGAAATGTTCCATGGAGCGGAGATCCCGCAAATACAGAGGTTCACTGCTGAGGGCGGCGGTTTGCCGTTGGGAGTTGCTATTTGCCTGAAAGTGTGGTATAAGTAATATCCGCAGGCGCGTCCGGTCCACGCCGGACGGCGGCGTACATCAAAATTTTACAGGAGGCTCACATCATGAAGAAGATCATCGCTACCAATAATGCTCCGGCTGCCATCGGCCCCTATTCTCAGGCTATCGACTGCGGCAGCTTTCTGGTCACCTCCGGCCAGGTGCCCTTTGACCCCGCTACCGGCGAGTTTGTGCCCGGCGGCATCACCGAGCAGACCCGTCAGGTGCTGACCAACGTGAAGGCTATTCTGGAGGCCGCCGGTCTCACCATGGACAATGTGGTCAAGACCACTGTGTTCCTGCAGAATATGAGCGACTTTGCCGCCATGAACGCGGTGTATGCCGAGTTTTTCACCGAGGGCCAGTATCCCGCCCGCTCCGCGGTGGAGGTAGGCGCTCTGCCCCGCGGCGCACTGGTGGAGATCGAGACCATCTGCGTCAAGTAAGTACACATAACAGGGAGGAATACTCGAGTGGGAGATACCAAGTACTTATCCATCGAAAGCATCTCAAAGGAAAACACCGGCGGCAAGGTCACGCTGACTGCCTCCCTATGCAGCTCGGCGGGCATCCGTGCAGACCTCTGGTACAGCTTTGACCGCGAGTTTGACGATGCCGTCTGCGATGACCGCTGCGACGCCGTCGTTACCACGCTTCTGCTGGCCGCCATGAAATTCGGATACGAGGAGCTTCGCTGCTGTTATCCCATTTCCAGAAAGCTGTATTACAACCTGACCTATCATGTGATCCCGCAGCTATACCACGGCGGCAACTCCCTGTCCCGCATCCGTATCGCTGCCCCACTGACGGACACGGTCTTTCACGGAGATATGGTAGCCACCGGCATGTCCAGAGGCGTCGACTCCTTCGCCACCATGTATGAGTACGGTCCGGATTTTGAGCTGCTGGACTACCGCATCAATGCGTTTACCTATTTTCAGGCAGGCGCCCACCACGGCTGGGACGCCACTGTGGGCCGCGGGGCCGAGTCCAAGCAGGAGCTCTATGTCCACCAGATGGAACGTACCCGGGAGTTCTGCCGGAAGTACGGCTATCCACTGATCGTGGTGGACTCCAACATCGACGATATCCTTCAGGACCGGCGGCTGTTCAGGGAGTGGTCCTTTGACCGGACGCACACGTTCCGCAATCTGTCCATCGCCATGCTGCTGCAAAAGCGCATTTCCCGTTACTACTATTCCTCCACCTATCTACTGGGTGACTTCAGGCTGTCCCTCAACTGTGACATGGCCCACTATGAGAGATGGCTCATCCCGCTGCTTGACACGGGGAGTATCGAATTCTACCAGTCCAATCAGGACTGGACCCGCATGAATAAGGTGGAAAAGATCGGCAGCTTTGCGCCGTGCTATGACTACCTGCAGGTCTGCCTTACGCAGTCAGGCAACTGCGGTCTCTGCATGAAATGCAAGCGGACGCTGATGGAGCTGGATGCGCTGGGCGACGAGGTGCTGGACCGCTTCGGCAATTCCTTTGACATACAGCACTATCGCCGGGAAAGCCGCGCCAAATGGTTTGGCAGCATCATGACCGACAAGGAAAAATCGAATGATGAGGCTACCTATCTTGACGAAGCTTTTGTCTGCGCCGCCGCGCATCATCCCGAACTGCTGCGCGATTTGTCCCCCGAAAAGCGGCATGGCGTCCGCACCGCCCGCCTGCTGTACGACGGCGTCAACGTCCGTCCCCTGCCCAGCACGCGGTCTACCGTTCTGTTTGCCGCCAAAAAGGACGATACCTTTGCCTATCTCGGTGAATATCCCAACTGGGTCTGCATCCGGACAGCAGATAGAAAGACAGCGTTTGTATTCAAGAAGTACGTAAGTCTGCAATGACCGCAGCACACCGGCGAAAGCCGGAGCAGCCTGCGGCAGGCAGATATAAGTCCCGTGCGGCGGAGGCCGCGAAGAAAGCTATGCTATAACGAGAAAGAAGGTTTTTCAATATGAAAAAGATCACCGCGTTCCTGCTGGCGCTGGTCATGGCCCTGAGTCTGGCCGCCTGCGGCAGCAAGGATGACAGCAAGCAGCTGGTGGGCACCTGGCAGTGCGCTCTGGATCTCACCGAGAAGATGGATGAGGAGATGGCCGCCAATCTGGGCACTGAGTACACCTCCGAGGTCCCTGTGTCCCTGTACCTGACCACCGTGTTCAATGAGGACGGCACCTTCAGCATGTCTCCCGATCTGGACGCCACCACCGAGTCTCTGAACGCCTACATTCAGGCGCTGAAGCCCGCTCTGGTGGAGCTGCTGTACAAGGAAGCCGAGGACCGCGGCATGACCCGCGACGAGTTCGACAGCGCTCTGGCCGACAGCGGCCTCACCGTGGAATCTCAGGTGGACAGCGTTCTGGCGCTCTTTGATGTCAGCACCCTGCTCAGCGACGTAGAGTCCGAGCTGGATTCCGGCAAGTACAAGCTGGAGGACGGCCGCCTGTATCTGGCGGAGACCGACGGCAGCTTCACCCAGGCCGATTCCATTGGCTGTACCGTCAGCGGCAGTACCATGCAGTGGACCGACGATCAGGGTGCTCTGGCCGATCTGGAGACGGAGCTGGGCGTATCCCCCGATCTGTCCTGGACAAAGCAGTAAGCCTGTATACACAAAAAGAGACAATATATCGAATGGTGCTTACTTTCCTGATCTGACCCCGATGGCTCGGCGGCGATTGCTGGAAGCTCAAGAGTTCTCCTGCGCAGAGAATGGGGACTACGATCCGGATATCGTCCCGCTCTTTCTCTGAAGGACGTAGCAGAAGCCCGCCGCACAAGGACTGTGACAGAGGACTGCCGCGTGACAACATCAGCCTCACCAAGCACGGCTTGAAAATTCCTGTAGATGCTGCGGATTACGCTGGGTTTGTGCTGCGAATGAGTATTTGTGAGCAGAAAATGTAAGCGTGAGCTAACTGGTTGAGCGTCTCAAAGGAGAGGGCGTCATCTCACACCCCCTGCGCCGCAATAGACAAAGAATAAGAAAAGCCCTCTGAAATCAACGATTTCAGAGGGCTTTTGGCCCGAGTGAGGTGACTTGAACACCCAACCTCGACATCCCAAACTTTTGAATAAAAATTTTTCTACTCTTTCCGACGATTTATAGCCGCTTTTGCTTTATTATGGATGCTCTTCGCAACTCTTGACTCCACTGTTTCCGCACACTCCACGGCTGTCTGTAGTCAAACATGTGGTCAAAAACCGCTTTCTGAACACCCTCGTGACAGGGGACAGAAAGCGGTTTTTCATAGTTTGTCGGAGCGCTGCGGACGGATGATTTGCCTCTCCAGTCTGTCGCATTGTACCTCTGCTGGAGAGGTTAAGCAAGTTCTTTATGTAGGGATAGGCGGCGCAGAATTTGCATCGCTATAGACAAAGAATAGGGACTTTCCCTTAATACGAGCTGCGTTTTAAGGGAAAGCGCACCAGAAGTAAGGGAAAGTATCTGCGCCCTGCGAGAGAAACGCCGTTGACTTTCGTGGTAATTTTATCATGAATATTTTTCGATTGGCGCTCAAAGCGAGGACTACCTGCAGGTCGGGCCAGACATAATCTTCCTTGCCTGACGAGTAGCACGTTCTCTCTGCTCTGTCTCAAGCGCACATAAAAGGTTCTGCCAAAGATTCAGATTCGGTTCATGCTCTGCGTAGTCTTCAAGGTGTCGGCGGATATCATCGGCAGCCAACGCAAGAAACTTATCGTCCAGAAACCGAATGTGGCGCTTAATATAACCGGAAACTACCGCGGGCATATATGTATTTCTGCCCATCGCATACCGCATTGCTGACAGCAGGACCAAGCGAAAATCAGAATCGCAAATCGGAGCGAGCAGGTCCTGAGAGAACAGCAGAAACTCCTTGCCGTTATTCATGCATACGCGCAGCGGGTGCTGTTCTTCTGTTACCCGGTCCAGTAAGTTGTTGGTTTGCTCTTTCAGCTCATCAATGGTGATGGATTCATAGTCCTGAAATGTGTCTGATTCGTAATTCATCATCTGACCTCCGTTCACTTTGTCCTCGCTATCAGGTGTTGGCATTGTAGCTCTGACGGAGAGGTTAAGCAACTCCTTTGTGTAGGGATAGGCGGAGCAAAATTTGTATCGCTATAGGCAAAGAATAAAAACTTTCCTTAATTCTGATGGCATCTAAAGGGGCAGCTTGTCAGAATATGGGGAAGAGGCTTGAACACGCGAAATGTAATTGACTTTAATCGTGATTTCAGAATAAATATTTTACGATTGACTCCCAAAGGACGTTGACTTTTATCATAACTGCAAATATAATATTATTGAATCGTTGTAACCGAGGTGATTGTGTGGATTACATGACTGAGCTCTCCGCTATTGCCAAAACACATGGTGGAATTATCGAGACGAAAATAGCTGCACAGAGAGGTATCTCAAAAGCAGTGCTTTACAAACTGTGCAAGGAAAATAGAATTCATCGTATCGTGAAGGGCCAATACATTCTGCCCGATGACATACAGGACGAGCTGCTGGCCATCAGCAACCGTTCCAACAAAGTTATTTTTTCGCACGAAACGGCCCTGTACCTTCACGGTATTTCCGACCGCACACCATTTGAACATACGGTCACTGCACCGTCTGACTGTATTCCGTCTGCGGCAATCAAGTCGGAATGTAAGGTGTATTATATCAAGCCTGAATTGTTTGAACTCGGTAAAACAATGCTGAAAACACCTGCCGGAAACGAAGTCCCCACATACGACTTAGAGCGCACGATCTGCGACGTAATTCGCAGCCGCAACAAACTCGGAACAGAAACGTTTCACGCTGCCTTGAAGTTATATGCGGCAGATCCCCAAAAGGATCTAAACAAACTGAACTTTTATGCAAAACAGATGCGGGTGGCCAATGTCCTGCGCCAGTATTTGGAGGTGCTTCTATGAGTAATGCAATGAGCTTGAAAGCGAAAATCCGAAACATTGCAAAAAAGAAGAATATTCCTGCACAGGTCATTTTGCAGAACTATATGTTCGAGCGCCTGTTGGTGCGCCTGTCTGTCTCTGATTACAGGGAAAAGTTCGTGTTGAAGGGCGGTATGCTGGTGGCTGCCATCGTCGGGCTGGATAATCGCGCTACAATGGATCTGGATACCACTCTGAAAAACCTGCCTCTCACACCGGATGCCATCCACAGCGCACTGGAGCAGATCTGCGCAATTCGCTTTGACGATGGTGTCTCTTTTGAGATCGGAACCATTTCACCCATCCGCGAAGATGACATATACGGCGGATACCGGGTTATGTTGAACGCATGGTTTGACACAATTGTTACTCCGCTGAGTATCGATGTGTCCACTGGCGATGCCATCACGCCTCATGCAGTACAGTACAACTTCTCTGAGATTTTCGATGACGAAAAAACCTACGAG
>ERZ773229.2492-NODE-2492-length-10878-cov-4.134159_pt1 | contig 10878 bp, 7 predicted proteins | sample MGYA00580992_ERZ773229 | MGnify/ENA primary metagenome ERZ773229 (study PRJEB29015, sample SAMEA2737795) | human gut metagenome | biome: human gut; feature: human-associated habitat; material: faeces | place: China | collected 2012 ... | reverse complement strand
TTTGACGGAAAAGAAAAGAACAGGGATAAATCCGTCATTTTCGCATCGGTAGCGACACTCGGAAGACCGGAATATTTAAATGAGACATATTTTCCGGCAGATTATTTTGACTATGTGATCATCGATGAATTCCATCATGCGGTTACAGATCAATACCGGAGAATCGTAGATTATTTTCAGCCGCAATTCTTACTGGGATTAACAGCAACACCGGAAAGAATGGACGGGAAAAATATCTACGAAATCTGTGATTATAACGTGCCATATCAGATTTCATTAAAAGAAGCGATCAACAAAGGAATGCTTGTACCATTTCACTATTACGGCGTGTATGATGAGACGGATTATTCCGGACTGCGAATCGTGAAGGGGCGCTATGATGAGCAGGAGCTGAATCAGGCTTATATCGGAAATGAGAGAAGATATGATCTGATTTACAAATATTATCGAAAATATCGTTCTTTACGTGCAATCGGATTCTGCTGTTCCAGACAGCATGCAGAAGACATGGCAAAAGAATTCTGTCAGAGAGGAATCGCATCCGCAGCAGTATACAGCGGTGAAAATGGAGCATATGCCGAGGAGCGTAACGAAGCTATCCGCAAATTGAAGAACGGAGAGATACGGGTGATCTTCTCTGTGGATATGTTCAATGAAGGTGTGGATATCGCTTCCCTGGATATGGTAATGTTCCTGCGCCCGACGGAATCTCCGGTCGTATTCCTGCAGCAGTTGGGACGAGGACTTCGTCTATATAAAGGAAAAGAATATCTGAATGTATTGGATTTTATCGGGAATTATGAGAAAGCGGGGAAGGCACCGCTATTGTTAAGCGGAGAGCAATTATTTAGCAAGAAAGGATCCTGCGAGTATCAGGATTTGGAATATCCGGATGACTGCATCGTTGATTTTGACATGCGTCTGATCGATCTGTTCAAAGAAATGGATAAGAAAAAATTAACACTGAAAATGCAGATCCGGCAGGAATATTATCGTGTGAAAGAATTACTGGACGGAAAACGGCCGAGCAGAATGGATTTATTCACTTATATGGATGATGAGATTTACCGGATTTGTGTCAGCGGCAGTCATGCGAAAGAAAATCCATTCCAGCATTATCTTGATTTTCTGTACGAACTTGGTGAATTGTCGGAGGATGAGCAGAAGTTATATGCGGGAATCGGACGAGAATTCATTCAGACAATCGAAACTACGGAGATGCAGAAAGTGTATAAGATGCCGATCCTTTACAGCTTTTATAATCACGGAAATATCCGGCTTGCGGTTACGGATGAAGAGGTATTGGAGAGTTGGAAGGAATTCTTTGATACCGGGACGAACTGGAAGGATTTCCCGAATGTGAATACTTATGAGGATTATAAGAAAGTGACGGATAAGCAGCATCTGAGTAAGGCGAAGCGGATGCCGATTACACGCCTGAAAATGTCAGGGAAGGGATTCTTTGTGGAGAAGGATGGATATGCGTTGGCGTTGAGGGATGAGATTGAAGACGTTGTTGGTAATATGGCGTTTGGCGAGCAGATGGGGGATGTGCTTGGGTATCGGAGTTTGGAGTATTATCGGCGGAGGTATGAGAAGGAGTAAGAACAAGGTGAATTACAAATGTCCTTTCTTTTCAGTTTTAACATTTAGTAGAAAAACGACAAAATGCGACAGTTTTTTAGCGTTATGTGTATGTATATATGTAAGGTGTTTGATATCGAGATATGGAAAGACTAAAAGAGGTAACTAATTATGTAGAAAAAAACATCAATTTGTAATATTATAAAGGTTTCAAATTGAAAAAAAATTTATAACGCCATATAATAAAATAAGATATGTGGACGAATATGAAAAATGGTGATTTACAAATTACAATAATGTTTTTGGGGCTAAACAGAAAATATGATTTTTAAATAATTAAGAAAATAGAAAGGATCAGAATGATATGGAAGTAAAATATCAGTTTGGTTATCCAATAAATAAAAGGATTTTGATGATTGCAGATGCATTGGATAACCCGATTACATTTGAGACACAATATGAAGAATATAGAGGAAAATATAGGCCATTAAAAATAGTAGAAGTTCCAATTGAATTATTGGTATATCGAATTGAGAATATTAGAACTAAAAGTTTACAAAAGCAATGGTTAGTTACACATCCTGAATGTGAAAAAAATTTCTTTAGTGTTGATTCGGAATCAATTGAAGTTCAAGAAGCACAACATCAAATCCTTCAATCATTAGCAAATAAAGAAGGCTTATTAAATGCATTTAAAAATGGAAATCTTCAACAAAAGGAAGCTTTAATTGCAACAGATGAGGGTGTTGTTGTTAATGGAAACCGTCGTTTATGTGTATGGCGTACATTATATTATTCTGACCGAATTAAATATAATCATTTTCAAACTGTACGGGTTGCTATTTTGCCGGATCATGATCCACAAGGAGTTTATGATTTAGAAGTTGCATTACAGATTCATTCGGATATGAAAGCTGAGTATACTTGGCATTCGATTGCTGCTGATTATAAGGAAAAAGTTGAAAGTGGAGTTGATATAACAAAATTTGCTCAAAAACAAGGAAAAAATGTAGAAGTAATTAATCGTTTAATAGAATGTTATGAATATGCAGAAGAATATTTAGAAGCGACTGGACATAAAGACGAATGGTCGTTAGTTGACAAACAAGAATTTGCGTTTAAACAAATTGTTATTCATAGAAAAGGAATTACTAATCCAGGCGATAAAGAACTGTTTCAGGAGATTGCCAAAGCGATGTTACAAACACCAGCTAGCGGAGAACGTTTGTATGGACAAATTCCGCGAGTGGCTAAAAATTTATCTTCTATTGCATCAAAACTATCAGAAGTTTTTGACATTACTGCTTCAGAACAAGCAGAGGATGATTTGAATTTGTTTTTTGAAGGTGATGATATTGATAGCGATAATATAAATTCTCAAATTGCTGCTGGAATTCGTCTGGCAGATGAACCAGAATTAGTTGTTAGAACAGTTAAAAATGTATTAGAGACTACAGATGAAATAGAAAAAGAAAAAGAAAACTTTTGTATATGAGCAGGTGAAAAAAGCGGCGGAAATATTAACAAATACGATTTCAAATATGGACTCTTCTATGAGTAAAGAGGGGGTAAAAAAGCAATTAGAAAATATTGAAATAGTATTAGGTATATTAAATGACTGGACAAGAAAGTAAAATGGAATTACAAATTGATTATTTAAAAAACAATGAGCAAGTATATATAGAAAATAAAGCTTCTGGGAATAAACTTTGGAGGTCTTTTTATGTTTTTATTTGTGATTATATTCCTGCTACAGTTGTTTCCTATTCTGAAAGTAATATTTCTTTTCCTTGGAGATATTTTATTTCTATAAAAGGATATATTGGAAATTTTATTACAGCTCATAGAGAACAACTTAGAGTGGAATTTACAGAGCAAGCAAAAATTATGATGAAAGTAGCAAATAATAATTCTTATGCTACGTCTATTGCGTGTATGAAACGCTCAGAAAAAGACATTCAAGAGAAATTAAGAATGGAAGGCTTTATAAGAAAACTTACTAATAATCAGATGGATAATTTAAAAAAAATATCACAACTTCCAGGAGCGGCTACTTTTTCGGTACCAGGAGCAGGGAAAACAACAGAAGCATTAGCATATTTTTTTGTTAATAGAAACCAACAAGATCGCTTGTTGGTTGTAGCACCTAAAAATGCATTTGGTGCATGGGATGAACAACTTGATTCATGTATAAAAGAAAATAAAGAATGTTTTATGAGACTTAGAGGTGGGGAAAGTGCTATTCGGGAAATGTTAGAGAAACATCCACGATTTATGCTGATTACATACGATCAGTTACCAAGAGTAAAAAAATTAATAAGCAGTTTACTTGCAGAAGGAAATATATATATGTTTCTTGACGAAAGTCATAGAATTAAAGGGGGAAAGCGTGCTAAGCGTGCTGAAGCAATTTTAGATATTGCGCACTTGCCTAAAAAAAAGTTGGTGATGAGTGGGGCACCAATGCCTCAAAGTCCTAAAGATTTAATACCTCAATTTTTATTTTTGTATCCGACCAAAAACGTTGATGAAAAAAATGTGATAGATATGATTCAACCGATATATGTCAGGACAACAAAAGGACAACTGAAAATACCAGAAGTAAAACATATTGTAAAAACCGTTAAAATGAGTCGGCTTCAACGGGAAATATATATGACCTTAAAATCAGAAATAAAACGTCAAATGAATCCAATGTTATCAGATTCTTCGAGATATGAATTACGTAGGATTGGAAAATGCGTTATGAAAGTTATGGAATTTGTTTCTAATCCTGCATTGCTATCAAGTGACATGAATTATGTTTTTGATAAACGTATAGGATCATTACTTGTAGCAACTGATGGACCTAAGATTGAATATGTTTGCAGACGTGCGAGAGAACTTGCAAAAGAAAAACGTAAAGTGATTATTTGGTCATGTTTTGTACAAAACGTGGAACTTATTGCATTGAGATTGAAGGATTTAGGTGCGGAATATATACATGGTGGTGTTGATGCTGGAAATGAAAATGACCAAGATACACGAGAAGGAAAAATTAAACGATTCCATAGTGATCCTAAATGCATGGTTTTAGTTGCAAATCCGGCAGCTTGTTCAGAGGGAATTAGTTTACATAGAATTTGTCAGTATGCTATTTATTTGGATCGATCTTTTAATGCAGCTCATTACCTTCAGTCTGAAGATAGAATACATCGGTTGGGGTTATCCTCAGATGCAAGACCAACAGTTGAATTTGTCGAATGTGAAGATAGTATTGATCAGGTTGTCCGAGAAAGACTTACTTTAAAAGTTGCGATTATGGCCTCGGCATTAAATGATTCTTCTTTGAAAGTTGAACCAGATATATATGAAGAAGATGAAGAAGATGAAAGTGATATGGATAATATTGCAAATGATTTATCAGTTGATGATGCAAGGGCAGTAATAGATTATTTTTTTGATGGTGATAGCGATGCTTAGATTATCAGTGAATATTTTATGGTCATTGCAATATTTGCTAAAAAAAATAGAAGAAAATAATTTGCACAGGATAAAAGAGATATATTTCATAAATATTTCAGCGGCAAATATAGATGCATTAATCGAATTAGCAAAAACATGTGAATGGATTAATGTGGACGAATCGGAAGTAAAAGTAAATAAAAAAGGATATGATATAATTGATGCGGGAAATTTTAAAAGTCAAATACGAAAAATACTAGTAGATTATATTGTTAAAGTTAATCCTATATGGTCTAAACGAATTCCGTATGGGAGAAAAGAAGCTTTTATTTTTATGAATAAAGATGAACAAGCGTGCTTTTCAGAAGCAGGGTTAATGAAAGATGATTTAGATATTGATGATATAAAATGGTGGGATCAACTAGCAAATTATATTCGTAGTCAGGATAATTTGCATAAAGATGAGATTGGTCGAAAAGGAGAATGGTATACAGTTTTATATGAAGAGGATAGGGTTGGGAAAAAACCTCAATGGGTTGCTATAGAGAGTAATTTATCCGGTTATGATATTATTTCATGTGTTTCAAGAAACAATATATCTGATTTGTTAATAGAAGTAAAAGCTACTGAACAGTGCATAAAAAGTGCGGAGTTTTATATAACCGCAAATGAATGGAATATTGCATGTAATGCTGATAACTATTTTTTTTATTTATGGAGCTTTTATAATAGCAAAAAGTGGTTGGCTGTAATTAAACCAATAAATATAATGCCGTACATACCAACAAATAATAAAACAGGAGAATGGGAAAAAGTTAAGATTCCGTTTGAAAGTTTTGAAAAAGAGTTTGAAGAAATAAATTTGGGAGGGAAAAATGGCGAATATTAAGAAATATATTTCGGATTTATTGTTAGAATTCGAAAGATTATCATATGATGAGATGAAAATGTGCACTAAAGAGGAACGTTTGTTGTATTTATATACATATTATCATTATTTCAATGCTGATAGTAGCAAAATATCTGATATTTCGCAAGGGGATGTGTTTGATGAAAATTCCTCAGACAGAATTGCAGGTATTTATATTGATAGAGATTCGGATTATGAAGATGTAGATATTATAGTTGTAAATTATTTGGAAGATGAAGAGTTTGATTTTCCGGGGATATTAAAGGTTTTTAGAGATGTAGAGAAGACAATTTTTGCATATGCAGAAAATAGAAATATGTGTAGAAAAAAGATTGCTGTGCTTTTAGGAGATGATGATTATAAATTTACAGAGGAAAGACCTTTGAAAATTAAATTGATTACAAATTTCAACCCTAAGACAGCAGTGAGGAAAAGATCGATTTTAAATGCTCTTAATAATATGCAGCCAATTCATGATTATGTTACATATCAAATATCGTTTGGGTATGATATCGAGTATGAGATATTAGAAATAGAAAGCCCAAAAGAATATGTTGACGAGGGGATTATTACAATTGATCAAGCAGATAATTTTGTGTCTTTTGGTAAGGAAAGTTCTGTAATTGTGAATATATCTGCAAAATCGTTAAAATCATTATATGAATTGTATGGGTATAGGGGGTTGTTTTCTCAAAATTTACGCTATTATGTCAAAAGTGCTAAAGTGGATGAAAATATTATTGAATCTATGCAGGAACATCCTGATAATTTTTGGTATTTTAATAACGGAATTATTTTGATTTGTGAAGACTATTTAATTTCTGAAACGAGCATTATTTTACGTAAGTTTTCGATTATTAATGGTGGACAAACCACAAAATTAATTGGTGAGACTGAATTTAATAAAGACTTTTTTCTACAATGTAAGATTATTAAGAATAAGTATCTAGATGAAGATGAACGTTTGGAATTTATTTCAGATGTAGCTGAAGCAAGTAATACTCAGAAACCAATTAAAAATAAAGATTTAATAGCTAATAGGATAGAACAAAGGTTATTAAAAAAACAAATGGCTAATGAGGGAGTTTACTGCCAAATTAAAAGAGGAGAAAAAATTAATAAAAAATTATATCCTAATGCGTGGCAGAATACAACTAATGAGGAATTAGGCCAATTTTTACTTTCTTTTGTATATCAAAAGCCAGGAACAGCCAGAGGCAGCAAGCAGTCAATATGTGGAAATAAAGAGCGATATGCTCTTTTATTTGGGAAAACTTATAATAGTAAATTTTTATGTGATTTGTTAAAAATTAAAGCGTATTATAAGTTGTGGGTGAAAAAAATTAAAAAGACAGATGATGGATATGACCCATATAAAATTGGATTGATTAATAATGGAATGTATTTTATGACAGCAATTATTGGTGTAGTTAGTAAAATTTATTATCATCCAGAAATTGTTGAAAATATTAATGAATGTGTATTGTCGGAACAAAAGTTAGAGTTGGTTTCACAACATGATATAGATCATTCGATATTTCAATGTTTTGAAGAACCGAAGAATCAATTTTTTGCATTTTTTGAATATTGTTATAAACATTTTTATGGACCAGGTTATGAGCTTTTTAAATCTATAAAAAATGGGCAGAATAATTATTCGAATTTTACAAAAATTAATAATAATTACTCAACATATATTTTTTCTCAAATAGTTCGAGAATATCGCAATGGAATTAATGGTGCAGACAGAATTTTTTTGGATTCCATTTTTTATTCGGCGTCAGAGGAAGATATTATTCGAGATAGAAATTTATTAGAGAAATATGTGAATGTGATTTCGGCAGAGATGAATGGCTCATCTGATGTTCCTGAGGAGTTAATTATTAAACTTAAGGATGAATTAATAATTTATCGTACAAATATATGCAAAGAAAAACATATAAAAGCATATGAAGTTTTTAGAAATTTGTCGTGTGATAGAATTGCAAAATTTGCTCCAACAACTATTGCTGAATTAAAGAAACTAAGATGTTTAGATGAAAATCAAATTAATAGATATGGAGAAGATATTATTTCAATTGTTTTAGATGTTATTACTAGATAATAGTATTTATGAAGATAAATTATATAAAGAAAGAGAATATAGTATTATGGAAATAAGAGAAGAGTACTCTTTGGAAAATGAAATTTCGATATTTAAGGGAGATTGTTTAGATTTATTAAAAAGTATGCCAGATGAATCTTGTGATTTGATTATTACTTCACCACCGTATTGTATTGGAAAAGAATATGAAAAAAAGAATACAGATATTGAATCATTTGTTAAGCAGCAAGAGAGAATAATTGAAGAGGTTTATAGAGTGCTTAAAGTAGGCGGGAGTGTATGCTGGCAGGTAGGATATCATATTACTGAAAAAGAAGTGATACCATTAGATTTTTATGTTTATCAAGTATTTAATGAGTATAGTAAGGATAAGATATATCCGTTGAAATTAAGAAATAGAATTGTATGGACATTTGGTCATGGGTTGAATCCGACCAGTCGATTTAGTGGGCGACATGAAATGATTTTGTGGTTTACTAAAGGTGATGATTATCCTTTTGAATTGGATGAAGTTCGTGTTCCCCAGAAGTATCCTGGAAAGAGGTATTATCGAGGTGCTAAAAAGGGACAACTTAGTGGAAATAAATTAGGAAAAAATCCTTCTGATATATGGAGAGATATAGAATTTTCACAAATATGGGATATACCAAATGTTAAAGCAAACCATGTTGAAAAAACAGAGCATCCATGTCAATTTCCAGTGGCGCTTCCAACAAGATTGATAAAAGCACTATGTCCTATGGATGGAGTTGTCTTGGATCCATATATGGGAGCGGGAACTACCGGAGTAGCTGCAGTCTTAGAAAAAAGAAAATTTGTTGGAGCTGAATTGTCAGAAGACTACTATAAAATAGCAAAGAAACGAATACAGCAGGCCATAGATGGCACAGTACGAGTAAGACCGGATAAACCGGTTGCTGAACCAAATCCTAAAATGGAAGTGGCTAGGTTACCTGAAGAATTTCGAATAGCAAGAGAAAAAGCGTTGAAAAATAACAATTGAAAGGATGAAAGATGTCTATTGTTCAGATAAATCAAATTGTAAAAAAAATAAAAAATACATATGAGTCGTTTTTAGATTTTTCGGATATTAATAATTTTGATTTTTCAAAAAAAGAACATATGGATATGGCAATAAGCCGCGGAATGAATGCATATGTAATAGAACATATAACTGGATGTACTCCTCAAGAAGCGGCTGCGGCGGTTACAGATTCTGGAGATGATAATGGGATTGATGCTATTTATTATGATAATGCAACAAATTGTCTTTATGTTACCCAAGCAAAGTATGATCATGATGGAAAAGGAGAACCGGATTTAGGATCTGTTAAAAAATTCATAGATGGTTTTAATGATCTTTTGGAGATGAGATTTGAAAAATTTTGTCCCAAAATTCAAAGAAGACAAACTGAAATAGAAACAATTCTTGAAAAAACATCATTAACTGCAAAATTACTTTTGATATATACAGGAGTGAATAAAAATAAAAAAAATATAAATGAATTCGAACAATTAAAAAAAACATTAAACGATTATGGTGATGAATGGGTATCATATGAATATTATACACAGAAAGAATTATATGATATTTTGACATCAAAAAATACCTCATCTATAGATGTTCAACTAGTTATTCACAATTATGGCTATACAGAAGGAAATGCACCTAAAGCATATTATGGTCAAGTTGCGGCTTCTGACATAGGAGAATTATGGAAAGAATATGGATCCAAACTATTTGCATCTAATATACGTAACCTTTTAACTAAATCAGATGTTAATACCGCTATGTTGCAAACGTTAGAAACTACAAGTCGACTGTTTTGGTATTATAATAATGGCATTACTATTATATGTGATAATATTGAAAAACAAAAAATAGGTGGAAGAGACCGAAGTACAGGGATTTTTCCAATAAAAAATCTTTCAATTGTAAATGGAGCACAGACAACTGGTACTATTGGGGCATATTATGAGGCTTTGTCGGATGATGAAGTTGAACAAATATTTGCTGATGCATATGTTCAGGTTAAAGTAATTCAAACAAAGAATGCCGATGGAAAAGAGTTTGAAAAAGATTTCGCTAAATCTATTACTATTAACAATAATATGCAAAATAAAATTATTGCACGTGATTTTGCGTCGCAAACCGATCTACAAAAAAGATATAAAATTGAATTGGAACAGGAGGGAATTGTATATCATATTAGTAGAGGAGATGATGAGATTAGTACTCCAACCCATTTTTCCATAAGTGAGGCAGGTAGAGCAAGGTGTAATACTATAGGTATTAAATATATGATGATTGCTCATCGAGGAACAAACACTTATCTTTTCAAAAATATAAATTCTAATGAATATAAAGCTGTATTTAATGATACTTTATCAGGAATAGAGATTTGGAATACAGTATTAATACAACGTGCTATAGATGAAGTTTTATTGAAAGAAAGAAAACGTAATCCAGATATTAGGGAAATATTAATATATGGGAAGGATTATCTTTCTTACTTAATATTCAATAAAATGTGGCGGAAAATTTCTAAAACAGATATTATTGAGATAAAAGATCACAATAAAGAAGAAATCCGTACATATGCATTAAGTATTGCACAAAAATTATCGCCATATGTAAAGAATATAGATAAAACAACTCGTAATATTTTTCAAAACGGAAGTGATATTGAAAAAATTCATGCACAGATAAAGAATATTATTTAAAACATATAGGAAATGAGTTGCTATTATTTCAATATGATGCTAAAAGGAGTACCATCTAAATGACCACCCCACACATCACCACCCTACGAACCGCCCTAGAAACCGCCTACAT
>ERZ773229.2489-NODE-2489-length-10895-cov-3.726107_pt1 | contig 10895 bp, 9 predicted proteins | sample MGYA00580992_ERZ773229 | MGnify/ENA primary metagenome ERZ773229 (study PRJEB29015, sample SAMEA2737795) | human gut metagenome | biome: human gut; feature: human-associated habitat; material: faeces | place: China | collected 2012 ... | reverse complement strand
TATTTTATTCAAGTCATCTCTGGCGTCTGCGCCGAAGAATTTCAGCGCCTCCGCGTCATCCGCGGCGGACGATCCTGCTCATCGTAGAGGGTGAAATCGCCGCCCGCATCTGATACCTCATACGCGGCATAGTTGCGGTTTATCGTATATATGCCCAGTGTTGAGTCGTTGACGTAGAAGATGGTGATTTCATGGTTGATTGCATATTGCGTATAAAAAGTTATATCCCCATCGGTTTGACCGATGGGGATAGTTCATGGAGCGGATAATGGGAATCGAACCCACCTCTACGGCTTGGGAAGCCGTCGTTCTACCGATGAACTATATCCGCGTATTTTGTTTACTGATGTACTCTACCAAAATATGCCTGAAAAGTCAAGCGACAAAAAAGGATTCATAGCTTGTGACTCGTCCGAATACGCTTTGGCAGGAGTGTGATTTGGAATGAAACGTGCAAAACGCGCAACCATCTATGTGGCAGCGGGACTGTTTGTTGCGGCGGCCGCCGCGAAGCTGCTCTTCCCTGCCCGCACATCCGAAACGATCCGTACGGTCGAAGAATCTTTCCACAGAGCAGACTATAGGACGGAGGAAACCGTCGCAGGTGTGACGGAAGCGGCGGACGATGCTGCGATGCCGGTCACGGTCACGATCAACGCCGCGGAGTTTCTCGGACTTACGGAACCAGCCGGCACGGAAGAGCTGTCCCCCGCCGTTGAAGAGGCGATGGCAGCGTTTATGGAAGAGCAGCAGCCGTTCGTCGATCTCGGCGTTCCGGCCAATGTCTCCTACGATGCGCCCATGCCGAAGTTCTCCTTCGTTCAGCCGCTTTCCGCCAGAGTATCCTCCGATTTCGGCTACCGGCTGCACCCGATCGACAACGAGACAAAGTTCCACTACGGCATGGATTTCGCGGCAAACTCCGGCGACGATATCGTCTGCTTTGCGTCCGGAACGGTGACGGAAGTCGGCGAGAACGGCACGAGCGGCAAGTTTCTCCGCGTAGAGCACGAGGACGGCTACGCGACGATGTACGCCCATTGCGGCCAGATCTATGTAGAAGAAGGGCAGAAGGTCAATGCGGGGGAAAAGATCGCGCTTGTCGGCGCGACAGGCAAGGTCACCGGCCCGAATCTCCATTTTGAACTTACGCACGACGGCGTTTATCTGAATCCGGCGTTCTATATGGCGGCAATTTGAGCCGCTGTCGGGTAGAGATCACCGCCGGAGCTGCCGTTGTCTTCCCCCTGCTCTTTTATCTGGACGATTCCGGCATTTTCTCCGCGGTTCTGCCCGCTGTGTTCTTTCACGAGATCGGCCATTGTATTTCCGCATGGATGTACGGTGGCCGGATCCTTTCTCTCCGCATGAGTCTGAGCGGGCTGTGCCTCGATACGACACCGTTTTCGTCGCCGCTTCCGGAGGCAGTGTGCGCGGCGGCAGGGCCGGTGTGCGGTTTGCTGTGGGCGGCGCTTTGCTCACGCTTTCCCGGCGAATGGTGGGCGCGGTGCCGGGACATATCGCTGTATTTTTCGGTATGCAATCTGCTTCCTGCGCAGCCGCTCGACGGCGGACGGATCCTCTATGCGCTCTGCAGCGACCGCAAGGCCGTTCGTATCGTTTCGGCGTGTACCGGGGCAATATGTCTTGCTGCGGCAATGCTCACGCGCCGCTGGGGTCTTGCACTTCCGGCGGCATGCATTCTTGCCGCACAGCTCAGAGCATAACGGCGCGCAGATTTTCCATTGCCCGGCGTTCGAGGCGCGATACCTGTACCTGCGATACGGAGAGGATCCGTGCGCAGTCGCTTTGCGTCAGGCCGTGGAAAAAGCGGAGATTGATCACCTGCTGCTCCTTTTCCGGCAGACGCTCGATCGCCGTACGGAGCGCGACGCTCTCCAGTACGCGATCCTCCTGCCCATAGTCACCGAGCACGTGTTCAAGCGTAAAGCCCTCGTCTCCGCTCTCGCGCTGCAGACTCTCCGCCGGAGCGGCCGCGGTCTCCGCCTCGGCGATCTCTTCCACGCTCACGCCGCATTCCGCGGCGATCTCGGAAAGCGCCGGCTCCCTGCCGAGCGTCTGCTCCAGACGGCGCCGTGCCGCATGGATCTGCTGCGCGCGCTCTTTAAGCCCGCGGCTGACCTTTACCGCGCCGTCGTCGCGCAGAAAGCGACGGATCTCCCCGGCGATCTTCGGCACGGCATAGGTAGAAAACTGTGTGCCGAACCGCTCGTCGAAGCCCTCAATGGCCTTGAGAAAACCGAGACAGCCAAGCTGATAGAGATCGTCCGCATCGACCCCGCGGCCAAAATACCGACGGGCGACGCTCCAGATGAGGCCGGTGTTTTCCTCGATCATCTGCTGCACGGCATCCCGGTCGCCGGAGTGCGCGCGGGAGAGAAGCTGCGCGCGGCTTTCCATCAGCGGTCGCGCACGCGGCGCGGGAGCGTGCGGAGCATGATGACGCTTGTCCCCTCGCCCGGCGTGGAGCGGACGGTGAGCTTATCCATAAAGCTCTCCATGATCGTAAAGCCCATGCCGCTGCGCTCCTCGCCGCCGGTCGTATACAACGGCTTTCTCGCCTTGCCGATATCTTCGATGCCGCGGCCCCAGTCGCGGATGACGATCTCCAGCCGGTTATCCTCAAGGATCCGGCAGCGCATGAGGATCTTGCCGATGCAGTCCGGGTAAGCGTGGACGATACAGTTCGTCACGGCCTCGCTGACCGCTGTTTTGATATCGCCGAGCTCCTCCATCGTCGGGTCCATCTGCGAGGCAAATACGCCCGCTACCGACCGCGCCAGTGCCTCGTTGCAGCTTTTGCTGGGGAATTCCAGCTTTATGTAGTTTTCATATTTCATCTTGCGGCCTTTCCCTCCGTAAATTTGATTGCGACAAAACGTTCGATCCCGGACGTGCGAAGAACTCTTGCGCATTGCGGCGCCGGATCAAGCAGAAAGACATCCCCGTCCGTTTCCTCCATCCGTTTTTTCACGCGAAGCACAACGGCAATGCCGGAGCTGTCCATAAACGAAACGCCGGAGAAATCAAGAATGCACCGCCGCGGCAGGAAACGGTCGATAAATGCTTCTGTTTCGCGAAACGCCGCGCGCGCCGCGTGATGATCGAGATCTCCGGTATATCGGATACAAAGGCAGCCGTCGGTATAGGCGCTCTCCAATTGCATGACACTCATCCCCCTGAAAAAGATATGGCGCTGTGGTTGTCCACAGCGCCATTTTAACGGGCGTATTATGAAAAGATTGCCGAAGCGGGGCGGTCAGAACAGAAAAGATGCGGCACTTTCGAGCGTGTCCGGCAGATAGACGAACGCCTCGCGGCGGTCCGCGATGCAGAGATAGCCGTTCTGCTCAAAAGCGCGGGCGTTCCAGGCCCAGTCGGTCAGGAATACGCTCAGGCAGTATTCGATCTCTCCGTTGTTTTCGGCATACAGGCAATAGCTGTCGTCGGCGGCAAAGCCGAGAAGGTTTTTCTCCGGCAGGACGATATAGCTTTGCAGACTTTCGAGCGTGCTGCTGTAGTCACTGCCGAACGTGCGCTCCGCGGTTTTCTTCAGAGATGAATCATAGAGCGCAAGCGCCATTTGTCCGGCGCTCTCATGCCGGAAGGCAGCATAGCCGCCGTTTTTCCACGGAAGCAGCGCATCCGCCAGGATCGCATCGCCGCCGGGCACGGCGGTGATCGTGCCGGGAACGGAGAGATCGGCGGTGCAGGATCCGTTCTCGCCGGAGAGCAGCACGGTTTCCGGCGTGAAGCCCGCCCAGAGTATACTGTCGCCATTTGGAAGCGCGGAGAGCTTTGCCGTGACGGTAAGAGCGGCGTCGAGCGTATAAAGCGCGCTGCCGGTCTGCTCCGCGGCCGGAGCGGGACCGCCCTTGCCAACATACATATTTGTATAAGAGCCCGAGACTTCCGAAAGGCAGACATACCCGGAACCAAACGGCGCAATGGCGCTCTTTTCCGGAAAAAGTCCGCTCACGACGCCGGAGGCCGCCGGACGGATGCCGGAAGCATCAAAGTCAAAGCGGAAAAGATCGGTGCAGAGGAGCTCAACGTATTCCGTATAATCGCCCATGCTGTCGCTCATGCGGCGGGATTCGGCGGATACGGAGCGTGTGTCGGTCAGGAAAAGACCGCCGGGTACAGGGTATACGTTTTTCGCCTCGATGCCGTAGACGGCGACGGCGTTTTTCTGTGCCGCCTCGTCGAGAGAGTAGCCGCCAAGCACGGTGCAGCCCTCGCCGCCGTTCGGCAGCGCGAAAAGGCTTTCGGTCTCAAGCTGGCGGCTGTCCGCGGCGGTATGTACGCGCGGAACGAACCTGTCCGTATCTGCAGCGTCGGCTGCGTCCAACACGGAGAAGTCCGTCGCAACGCAGAGAGAGCCGCCGCTCATCCACGCATCGGAGTATACGCCGCTCTGACCGGCGCTCGCGAGGAGCACAGGCGTGTGCGGATCGGAAACATCGTAGAAATCGACGCCGACATATTCCGAATAGCGCATCTCGCCTCCGAAGCTCTCGTAGCCGTATACGTCCAGAAGAACGGCGAGCCGTGAGCCGCGAAGGAACAGCGCGAGCGGCGTACGTTCGCTTCCGGCAAAGCTGCCGGAACCGTCTCCGGAGCTGCTCCAGGCGGTACCGACCGGCGTAGTGGAAATAAGCTCCCCCGCCTCGCCGCTCAGATGAAAGATCGTGAGATTTTTGTCCGTAAGCGTATAGATATACTCACCGTCAACACGGAGGATGTCGCTTTCCGTAAGATTCTCCGGCGATGCTGCGGCGCGCAGCGCGGAGGAATGCGCCGGAACGTCCGCGCCGTCTCCCTCGGCTTTGCTCTCCTGCACGGCGGAAAAAACACTCCCGTAATCCGAAAACGTGCGCAGCTCCGCGCGATTCGCCTCAGCCGCAGCCTCGAATGAGATCGGCGCGGGCGTGGCCGTCGGAGAGGGCGTCGCGGTCGGTGCTTCTGTGGCGGCGATCTCCGGCGCGGGTGCGGAAGCGCAGCCGGCCAAAAGAGCCAAAGCGACGAAAAAGGTGCAGACGATCAAAAATTTTTTGAGATTTCTCATGGCAACTCCTGCAAAATGTGCTTTTTTTGACTGACGCAAATAGAATAATTGCAAAAATCGAAAATTAAATCTTTACAGACAAACGGTATTGTAGCATAATATCGGCGGAAATCCAATACTTCGGAGGTTATTTCGTTATGAGAACTGTTGGTGCTGTTGTTCGCGGCATCCGTACCCCCATCGTCCGGGATGGCGACGATCTTGTCACGCTGGTGCGCGACAGCGTCATGGCCGCCTCCGAGACGGAGCATATCACCTTCCACGACCGCGACATCGTCGCCGTGACGGAGTCCGTTGTGGCCCGCGCCGCCGGCAACTATGCGACGGTGCAGAACATTGCCGATGACGTGAAAGCGAAATTCGGCTGCGACCATATCGGCGTCATTTTCCCGATCCTCTCCCGGAACCGCTTTGCCATCGTGCTGCGCGGCATCGCCACCGGTATGAAGAAGATCACGCTCATGCTCAGCTACCCTTCGGACGAAGTCGGAAACCATCTCTTTGACGAGGAGCTGCTGGAGGATTCCGGTATCAATCCGTTCAGCGACGTACTGACCGAGGAAGAATACCGCAAGGCGTTCGGCTACGCGCTGCATCCGTTCACCGGCGTGGACTATGTGGACTATTATAAAAAGCTCATCGAGGAATGCGGCTGCGAGGCCGAGATCCTCTTCGCCAATCAGGCGGAAGCCGTCCTCACGCGCGTGAAGAATGTCCTCTGCTGCGACATCCACACCCGGTTCCGCACAAAGCGCCGTCTTGCCAAAGCGGGTGCAGAGAAGGTCCTCGCGCTGGATGATCTTCTCACCGCAAGCGTCAACGGCAGCGGCTATAACGAGAAATACGGTCTGCTCGGCTCCAACAAGTCCTCCGAGGACAAGGTGAAGCTCTTCCCGCGCAACGGAGCGGAGTTTGTTGACGCGCTCGCCGCGGCCATGCGCAAGGCAACCGGAAAGAACATCGAGTGCATGATCTACGGCGACGGCGCCTTCAAGGATCCCGTCGGAAAGATCTGGGAGCTCGCCGATCCCGTGGTCTCCCCTGCCTGCACCGCCGGTCTCGTCGGCAAGCCGAACGAGCTGAAGATCAAGTATCTCGCCGACAACGATTTTGCCGGTCTCAACGGCGAAGAGCTGCGCTCTGCCGTGGAGGATTCCATCCGCCACAAGGATGCCGATCTCAAAGGCAGCATGGCAAGTCAGGGCACCACGCCCCGCCAGCTCACCGATCTCATCGGCTCGCTCTGCGATCTTACGAGCGGCAGCGGCGACAAGGGTACGCCGGTCGTGTTCATTCAGGGTTACTTCGACACCTACGCCGAAGAGAAATAAGCAAATGACAAAATACCGTCGGATGGGTGAGCCCCATTCGACGGTGTTTTCCGTTATGCACAAAATATCGAAATATATTTCTCCGAAATTCACAAGATATATGCATTGCAAAACCGGAACAAATTCGATAAGATGAAATCAAGTTAAGCCGTGGGGGTGATACGGATGCAACTCCTCGAAGATAGGATCCGCTGCGATGGTGTAGTGCGTGACGGCGGCGTTTTGAAGGTGGACAGTTTTCTGAACCATCAGATGGACGTCGTGTTCTTCTCCGAACTTGCCAAAGAGTTTGAGCGCCTGTACCATAACTGCGGTGTCAATAAGATTCTTACGATCGAGGCATCCGGTATCGGTATTGCGTGCATAACGGCGCAGACCTTCGGGTGTCCTCTTGTTTTTGCCAAGAAAAGCAAGACGCTGAATATCGCAGGAGATGTATGGACGTCGAAAGTCCGCTCCTACACCCACCAGAGGGTATACGATATCATCGTTTCCAAGGATTTTCTCGGCCCGAACGACCGCGTACTCGTCATTGACGATTTTCTTGCCAACGGCGCTGCGCTCAGCGGTCTCATCGAGCTGGTGGAGCAGTCCGGCGCAACGCTCGTCGGCTGCGGCATCTGTATTGAAAAAGCGTTTCAGCCCGGCGGAGACATGCTCCGCAGCAAGGGCGTCCGTGTGGAATCTCTGGCCCGTGTAAAATCCATGAGCGAGGAAAACGGCATCGAGTTCTGCTGACGGCGCTTTCCTTACAATTTCATATCTGTCGATATAAATCAAATGATACGGTTTTGAAGTCTCTACCCGGTCACCGTAAAGGACCGGACTATCGACGAGGGACAAAGCAGCGTTTTCTTCTGCTTTGTTTTTCGTTCGTTTGCGGAGGCCGTTGACCGGTTTCCGCAATTTCTTTTTGCTTTCTTCCGGCTTGCCGGCGGAAATAAACAGTAACAGTAAAAAAAACAAAAAATTACTGGAGGAAAGAAAACATGAAAAAGTTCGTTGCTCTGCTGCTCGCTCTGACGCTGTGCATCGGCCTGTGCGCCTGCGGTGCTCAGCCCGAAGCTCCCGCGGCCACCGATGCTCCCGCGGCCGAAGCCCCCGCGGAAGAGACTCCTGCCGCCACCAGCGAGACCGAAGCCACTACCGGTTCCAAGGACATCAAGGTCGGTTTCATCTTCCTGCACGATGAAAACTCCACCTACGACCTCAACTTCATCAACGCTGCGAAAGCCGCTTGCGCCGAGGTCGGTCTCTCCGACGATCAGGTCATGATGAAGACCAACATCTCCGAGTCCCAGGCCTGCTACGACGCCGCTGCCGAGCTGGTTGACGCCGGCTGCGATCTCATCATCACCGACAGCTTCGGCCATGAGTCCTTCGCTCTTGCCGCCGCCAAGGAGTTCCCCGAAGTGCACTTTGTTTCCTGCACCGGTGTCAAGGCCCACACCGAGGGTCTGAGCAACTTCCACAACGCTTTTGCCTCCATCTATGAAGGCCGCTACCTCGCCGGTGTCGCTGCCGGTCTCAAGCTCAACGAGATGATCGAAAACGGCGACATCACCGCCGAGGAAGCCAAGATGGGCTATGTCGGTGCGTTCCCCTATGCCGAAGTCAAGTCCGGCTACACCTCCTTCTTCCTCGGCGCCCGCAGCGTCTGCCCCAGCGTCACGATGGAAGTGACCTTCACCAGCTCCTGGTATGACGAGGCTCTCGAGAAGGAAGCCGCCAACAAGCTCATCAACAACGGCTGCGTCCTTATCAGCCAGCACGCCGACTCCATGGGCGCTCCGACCGCCTGCGAGACCGCCGGTGTCCCCAACGTTTCCTACAACGGCAGCACCGTTGCCGCCTGCCCCAACACCTTCATCGTTTCCTCCCGCATTGACTGGACTCCGTTCTTTGTCTACGCCATCAACTGCGTCGCTTCCGGTGAGGACATCGGCTACGATTGGACCGGCACTCTTGCTACCGGCTCCGTCGTTCTGACTGACGTCAACGAGCAGGCCGCTGCTGCCGGCACTGCCGAGAAGATCGCCGAAGTCATGAAGGCTCTGGAAGACGGCTCCGTCAAGGTGTTCGACACCGCCACCTTCACCGTCAACGGCGAGACCGTTACGACCTACCTCGCCGACGTTGACGATCTCGGCGACTACGTCGGTGAGACCGAGGCCATTTCCGACGGCGTGTTCCTCGAGTCCTTCTACCGCTCCGCTCCGTACTTCGATCTCGACATCGACGGCATCACCAACCTCGACGCCTGATTTTTATCTGATCCTGCTTAGGGGAAGGCCCGATTTCCGGGCCTTCCCCATATGTACTGTAAAGGGCAGCACAGCAGCTCGCGGCCGCCGCGCCGCCCTTTACAGTACAGTCTGCCGAAATCCATACAATCTGTCAGGGAGTGAAAGAATGGAAACAAAGACCGCAGCAATTGAAATGCGCAACATTACCAAGCGCTTTGGCCCGGTTTTAGCCAACGATAAGGTATGGCTGAATATTTACCGCGGAGAGATCCTCGCGCTGCTCGGCGAAAACGGCAGCGGCAAGACGACGCTTATGAATATGCTCTCCGGCATCTATTTCCCGGATGAGGGCGAGATCAAGATCGACGGAAAAGAAGTCGTCATCCGCTCCCCCAAGGACGCCTTTGACAACGGCATCGGCATGATCCATCAGCATTTCAAGCTCGTGGATGTGCTGACGGCGGCGGAAAATATCGTTCTCGGTCTGCCCGGCAAGCTCGATCTCAAAGCAGCCTCGGCAAAGATCCGCGAGATCTGCGACAAATACGGCTTCAGCGTCGATCCTGCGCAGAAGATCTACGATATGTCCGTCTCCCAGAAGCAGACGGTCGAGATCGTAAAGGTTCTCTACCGCGGCGCGGACATTCTCATCCTTGACGAGCCGACCGCCGTTCTCACGCCGCAGGAGACCGACAAGCTCTTCGCCGTACTGCGCAACATGCGCAACGACGGAAAGGCGATCGTCATCATCACGCACAAGATGCATGAGGTCGAGGCGCTCTCCGACCGTGTGGCGATCCTCCGCCACGGCCAGTTCATCGGCGATATGCTCACGGCGCACACGAACGCGCAGGAAATGACGAACATGATGGTCGGCCATGCAGTGTCGCTGAACATTGAGCGTCCGGACCCGGTCGATCCCAAGCCCCGCATTGAGGTCAAGGGACTCACGGTACGCAGCGTGGACGGCATTGTCAAGCTGGACGACGTTTCCTTCACCGCCAACAGCGGCGAGATCCTCGGTATCGCCGGTATCTCCGGCTGCGGCCAGAAGGAGCTTCTCGAGGCGATTGCCGGTTTGCAGACCGTTGAATCCGGCAGCATTTCCTATATTGAAGATGACGGTTCCCGCGAAGAGCTCATCGGAAAAGATCCCCTGAGCATTGCCGAGCTCGGCGTCTCCCTTTCCTTTGTTCCGGAGGACCGCCTCGGCATGGGACTCGTCGGCAACATGAATCTTGCCGACAATATGATGCTCCGTTCCTTCCGCCGCGGCAAATCGATCTTTACCGACCGCCGCTCGCCCCGCGCACTGGCAGAATCCGTGGTGCAGGAGCTGAGCGTAAGCACGCCGAGCGTGGATACGCCTGTGCGCCGTCTCTCCGGCGGCAACGTGCAGAAGGTGCTTGTCGGCCGCGAGATCGCAAGCGCGCCGACCGTGCTGCTCACGGCGTATGCCGTGCGGGGTCTGGATATCCATTCGTCGTATACGATCTATGACCTTATCAACCGCCAGAAGAAAGCCGGTGTCGCCGTCATCTTCGTCGGCGAGGATCTGGACGTGCTGCTGGAGCTGTGCGACCGTATCCTTGTTCTGTGCGGCGGCAAGGTCAGCGGCATCGTCTCCGGCCGCGGCGCGGAAAAGCGCGAGGTCGGCATGATGATGACTAAGCTGGGAGGACAGAGCCATGAATAAGAAAACAAGATCGCCTCTCTTCCACATTACGAAGCGGGACGCTCTCCCCTGGTACAAGTCCTGGGGCATCCGCGCGGCGGCGATCCTGCTCGCGCTCATCGTATGCTCCATTATTACAACGACGATGACCGGCGAAAATCCGCTGCAGGTGTATGCGACCATCTTTAACGGCTCATTCGGCTCGCCCCGCAAGGTCTGGGTGCTGCTGCAGAATATCGCGATGCTTCTCTGTATCGCGCTCGCCGTGACGCCGGCCTTTAAGATGCGCTTCTGGAACATCGGCGGCGAAGGTCAGGTGCTTGCCGGCGCGCTCGCAGCGGCGGCGTGCATGATCTGCCTGCGCAACACGCTGCCGAACGCCCTTGTTATCATGTGCATGTGCGTGAGCAGCATCCTGGCCGGTGCGCTCTGGGGCTTCATTCCGGCGTATTTCAAGGCAAAATACAATACGAATGAAACGCTTTTCACGCTGATGATGAACTACGTTGCCACGCAGCTCGTGGCCTATTTCGTCATCGTCTGGGAAAACCCCA
>ERZ773229.2488-NODE-2488-length-10897-cov-3.039384_pt1 | contig 10897 bp, 8 predicted proteins | sample MGYA00580992_ERZ773229 | MGnify/ENA primary metagenome ERZ773229 (study PRJEB29015, sample SAMEA2737795) | human gut metagenome | biome: human gut; feature: human-associated habitat; material: faeces | place: China | collected 2012 ... | reverse complement strand
CAATATGGACCTGATCATGGGACTTCCGGGGGAAGATCTGGATGATGTAAAACATACATTAGAAGAGATCGAAGCCTTAAAACCAGACTCTCTGACCGTTCATTCTCTTGCTATTAAACGTGCTGCAAGACTGAACATGTTTAAGGAAGAATATGCGGACTTAAAGATCAACAACACACCGGAAATGATTGCTTTAAGTGAAGCCTGTGCCCGCAGAATGGGTATGGAACCATATTATCTCTACCGCCAGAAAAACATGGCAGGCAACTTTGAAAATGTAGGTTATTCTCTTCCAGGAAAGGCATGTATCTACAATATCCTGATCATGGAGGAGATGCAGACCATTGCTGCCTGCGGTGCAGGAACTACTACAAAAGTAGTATTCCCATCTGAAAACAGAAGGGAACGCTGCGAGAATGTAAAGGAAGTAGAGCAATATATCAGCCGGATCGATGAAATGATCGGGCGCAAGGAGAAGATTATTCACTAAAGGACTTGCAAAATCGGGAAAGTTCATTACAATAAAAAAGGAATAGTACAGATAGAGAACAGATAGAAAACAGGGAGAAAAATATGGCATTAACAAAGAAGCCGGTTACCGGCATGAAAGATATCACTCCTGCAGAGATGCAGATCCGCGAATATGTTATGAACCAGATCCGTGAGACCTACAAGGGCTTTGGTTTTTCACAGATCGAAACTCCTTGCGTGGAGCATATTGAGAACCTGACCAGCAAGCAGGGCGGTGATAATGAAAAGCTGATCTTTAAGATCTTAAAGAGAGGCGATAAGCTGAATTTAGAGACAGCAAAGGAAGAAAATGACCTGGCAGACAGCGGTCTTCGTTATGACCTGACACTGCCTCTGTCCCGTTATTATGCAAATAATGCGGCAAACCTTCCAAGTCCTTTTAAGGCATTACAGATGGGAAGCGTATGGAGAGCAGACCGTCCCCAGAAGGGCCGTTTCCGTCAGTTTACCCAGTGCGATATTGATATTTTAGGCGATCCTACCAATCTGGCTGAGATCGAGCTGATCCTGGCAACTACTACTGCATTAAGCAAGATCTGCCCGGACAATGCATTTACTGTAAGAATTAACGACAGAGGCATCCTTTTTGGCATGGCACGTTACTGCGGTTTTGCAGAAGAAGCTATGGACAGCGTTCTGATCACTCTGGACAAGATGGACAAGATTGGTTTTGAGGGTGTTGAGAAAGAACTTCTGGAAAATGGAAACGCTCCTGAAAGCGTAAGCCGTTATATGGAGATCCTTCGCACTGTTACCAATGATGCAGAAGGTGTTAAGAAGTTAGGAGAGACTTTAAAGGATGTAATGGATCCATCTGTATGCCAGGGATTGGTACACATTATGGAGACTGTAAAAGACGTAGCAGAGGCTGAATTTGGCCTTGTATTTGACCCGACTCTGGTACGTGGCATGTCCTACTATACAGGAACTATTTTCGAGGTTTCCATGGAAGGCTTCGGCGGTTCTGTAGCAGGCGGCGGAAGATATGACAAGATGATCGGCAAGTTTACCGGTATGGAGACACCTGCATGCGGCTTCTCCATTGGTTTTGAGCGTATCGTTACCATCCTCTTAGACAATGGATTTACGGTTCCTGGTGCTGGTGAGAAGAAAGCATTCCTCTTTGAAAAGGGAATTGACTCCGCTTCTTTAGCAGCTGTGATCCGTGAAGCAATGGAAGAGAGAAAGAAAGGCGTCCGCGTACTGGTAGCCCAGATGAACAAGAACAAGAAGTTCCAGAAGGAACAGCTTGGAAAAGAAGGCTATCAGGAGTTTAAGGAATTCTATAAAGAAAGCCTGAAACATTAATCGTACTTATATACAGTAGGGTAATTTATTAGTTAATAGCTATAAAGGAGAAAAATCATGGCAGAATCAATGGTAGGACTGAAGCGGTCCCACAGATGTACAGAAGTAACTTCTGCCCAGATCGGCGAGAAAGTAACCGTTATGGGCTGGGTTCAGAAGAGCAGAAACAAAGGCGGAATTATTTTCGTTGATTTAAGAGACCGTTCTGGTATCCTTCAGATCATTTTCGAGGAAAATGACTGTGGAACTGAGAATTTTGAGAAAGCTGAAAAATTAAGAAGTGAATTCGTTATTGCAGTAGAAGGCCGTGTAGAAGCACGTTCCGGCGCTGTAAACGAAAACCTGGCTACAGGTGCCATCGAAGTAAGAGCAGAGTCCTTACGTATCCTGGCTGAGTCTGAGACTCCTCCTTTCCCAATTGAAGAAAAGAGCAAGACAAAAGAAGATCTGCGTCTGAAATACCGTTTCCTGGATCTTCGCCGTCCTGACATCCAGAGAAACCTGATGCTGCGCAGCCGCGTTGCTACTCTGACCCGTGCATTCCTGGCAGAAGAAGGATTTTTAGAGATCGAAACTCCAACTCTGATCAAGAGTACACCAGAAGGCGCAAGAGACTACCTGGTACCAAGCCGTGTACATCCAGGTTCTTTCTATGCACTGCCACAGTCTCCACAGCTGTTTAAGCAGTTACTGATGGTTTCCGGTTATGACCGTTACTTCCAGTTAGCACGCTGCTACCGTGATGAGGACCTTCGTGCAGACCGTCAGCCTGAGTTTACCCAGATCGATATGGAGCTTTCTTTCGTAGACGTAGATGACGTTTTAGACGTAAATGAGCGTCTGTTAAAGAAGCTGTTCAAAGAAGTCTGCAACTATGATCTGCAGCTGCCGATCCAGCGTATGACCTGGAGAGAAGCTATGGACCGTTTTGGTTCTGATAAGCCAGACCTTCGTTTCGGAATGGAATTAAAGAACGTTTCTGAAGTTGTTAAGGACTGCGAGTTCGTTGTATTTAAGAGCGCTTTAGAGAATGGTGGTTCTGTCCGCGGTATCAACGCAGAGGGACAGGGACATATGCCAAGAAAGAAGATCGATGCCTTAGTAGAGTACGCAAAGGGCTTCGGCGCAAAGGGCCTTGCTTATATTGCTATTAATGAAGACGGCACCTACAAGTCTTCCTTCGCTAAATTCATGAAGGATGAGGAAATGGCTGCTTTAGTTGCTGCTATGGATGGTAAGCCAGGTGACTTATTACTCTTTGCAGCTGACAGGGACAAGGTAGTATTTGATGTACTTGGCAACCTGCGTCTGGAACTGGCAAGACAGTTAGACCTGTTAAAGAAAGATGACTTTAAGTTCCTCTGGGTAACAGAGTTCCCGTTATTAGAGTACTCCGAAGAAGAAGGACGTTTCGTAGCAATGCATCATCCATTTACCATGCCTATGGATGAAGACCTTCAGTACATTGACTCCGATCCGGGAAGAGTACGTGCAAAGGCTTACGATATCGTATTAAACGGCGTAGAAATGGGCGGTGGTTCTGTCCGTATCCACCAGGCAGATATCCAGTCTAAGATGTTTGAAGTACTTGGCTTTACACCAGAAAGAGCAAATGACCAGTTTGGCTTCCTGTTAAAGGCATTTAAGTACGGAGTACCACCTCACGCAGGTCTGGCATATGGTTTCGACCGTATGATCATGTTAATGGTAGGCGCAGACAGCATCCGTGACGTAATTGCCTTCCCGAAGGTAAAAGATGCCTCCTGTCTTATGACAAAGGCACCAACTCCTGTAGATCCAAAGCAGTTAGAGGATCTGGGAATTGAAGTAATTCCGGAAGAAAAAGAAGAGTAAAAAGTTTGTGTCCATAAAACTCATGGATTATAATTAAAGAAAAATGCTGTACCCGGAACAATGATTTTCGTGTTGGAAAAAGAAGTTTTGGGATGCTATAATCCGTTTCAGAAAAAGAATCCAGAAAACATGAAACGGCAAAGAAGCCTCTGAAGAGTTAGATCTTCGGGGGCTTTTTCTGTTCTGTGGGGTCCATATATTATGGAAAACAAATCAGGATCAGATCAAAGGGAGGCAGCAGATCATGAGCGATCAGAAACAGACAAAAGAAAATGAAACAATGAATGCAGCACAGGTGTTAGTAAGATGCCTGGAAAATGAAGGAGTAGAATATGTTTTCGGTATTCCGGGAGAAGAAAATCTGGAGGTAATGCGGGCGTTAAAGGACTCTAAGATCAAATTTATCACAGTCCGCCATGAGCAGGGCGCAGCTTTTATGGCAGATGTTTACGGTAAATTAAAAGGCAAAGCTGGTGTGTGCCTGGCAACCTTAGGCCCTGGTGCTACCAACCTGGTAACAGGTGTGGCAGATGCCAATACAGACGGCGCACCGCTGATCGCCATTACCGGCCAGGTAGGAACGGAGCGTATGCACCTTACATCCCACCAGTATCTGGATCTTGTAACCATGTTTACACCGATCACAAAGCGCAGCAAACAGGTGGTAAATCCGGATACTGTAAACGAGGTAGTCCGCATTGCCTTTAAATACGCAGAAAGTGAGAAACCAGGCGCCTGCCACATTGACCTGCCCTGTAATATTGCAGCTATGCCTGTAGAAAGTGAAGTGGGACGCCAGCCTTTAAAGCATCACAAGCCAAATCTGGAAATGGCAAGTGTAGAAAGTCTGGAAGAGGCAGCAGGACTGCTTTTCCAGGCAAAACGTCCAGTGATCCTTGCAGGACATTCTGCTATCCGGAATAAAGCATCTAAGGCTTTGACGGAATTTGCGGAGAAACTGCATATTCCGGTGATCAATACTATGATGGCAAAGGGCATTATCCCCTGCGATAACCTATATTCTTTATGGACTATCGGTATTCCACAGAAAGACTACCAGAATATTGCTATTGAAGAGGCAGATCTGGTGATCGCAGTAGGCTATGATATTGTAGAATATGCACCTAATAAATGGAACAGCAAGGGAAATCACACCATTCTCCATATTGACGCAAGACCATGCCACATTAACAAGCTGTATCAGCCGGATGTAGAGGTCATCGGAGATTTGTCCTATTCTTTAAATCATATTGCCATGCGTTGTCATAGAAATGATAAACCTGAGTGGGCATTTAAGCTTCGTGATGAAATGCGTAAGGAGCATGAGGCTTATGCCAAAGATATGGAATTTCCTATGAAGCCCCAGAAAATCTTAAATGATGTGCGCAAGGTAATGGGAAAAGAAGATATCGTTATTTCTGATGTAGGTGCCCATAAAATGTGGATCGCAAGGCATTATAACTGTTATGAGCCAAATACCTGTATTATTTCCAATGGCTTTGCCACCATGGGAATTGCTGTTCCGGGTGCATTGGCAGCCAAGCTGATCAACCCGGATAAAAAGGTACTGGCGATCACTGGTGATGGCGGTTTTATGATGAACTGCCAGGAATTTGAGACTGCCCTGCGCACCGGAACTCCTTTTGTAACCCTGGTCTTTAATGATTGCAGCTATGGCCTGATCAAATGGAAAGAAGAAGACCGGTATGGAGAGAACTTCTATGTAGACTTTACCAACCCGGATTTTGTAAAATTCGCAGAAAGTATGCATGCCATCGGATATCGGATCAACAGTGCCCAGGAACTGATCCCGACTCTGGAAAAAGCATTTGAACAGAAAGTACCGGTTATCATCGACTGCCCGGTAGATTACCGGGAAAATACAAAGCTTACGGAGCATTTAAAGGAATTAATAAACTCATATCAGGCGCAGCAGCCTGAGGCATGATTCCAGAAGATATAAAGAATCATGGTCATTTAAACTCAGGCCTGTTAGTTCTTCAATTTTCTTTAAACGGTATATAAGGGACTGCCGGTGGAGATTTAACTCCCGGGCAGTCTCGTTTTTTGTTGTAATTACAACGGATGTATTGGGATAAAGTCAGCAGCAGTTCCTAGACAGAAATACTTTTGATCATTATGCTGTTTAAAGCAATAAATCTTGCCATTCTTTCGGATAATTAAGTATAATATATGAAACGATGTACTAGTACATGACAGAAGATAAAAAAGTCTCAGCACACAGGAGGCATGATCATGAATCTGAAGGAACAGGAATACGTCTGTGCACTGGCAGAAAACGGAACGATTACAGCAGCGGCAAAGGAGCTTTTTATTTCCCAGCCAGCATTAAGCATATACATTAACAATCTGGAAAAATCCCTGGGAGTCCAGTTATTTGAGCGGGTGGGAAAGCAGTTTATCCTTACTTATGCAGGAGAGCAGTATGTGGAAAAGGCGAAGCTTATTTTACAGCTGAGCCATGAACTGGATGAAAAATTAAAGGATATTACTGGAAATTACAGCGGACGCATCCGCATCGGGGTCCAGATGCGCCGGGCAACCGGATTTCTGCCCCCTGTTATTGCCTCTTACGAAAAGGAGTTTCCGGGAGTGGAAGTGATCCTTTGTGAGGGAACCATGAAAGAATTAAAAGAAAGTATCCAGAATTTTAAAGCAGATCTGCTTTTATGCAACAGCGTAGACCTGCCTCCCTATATGAATAGTTTTGTGGTATTTAAAGAACATCTTCTTATTGCTGTCCCAAAAGACCATCCCATTAATGAAAAGGCAGTCTGGGAAGAAGGGAAAGCCTTTCCAAGTCTGGATCTTTTCTGGCTGAACGGGGAAAAGCTTATACTGGCAAAACAGAACCAGAGCATCCGCAGGGATTCAGAACGTATATTAAATAAAAATGGAGTAAGGCCGGGAAAAATACGGGAGATACGCAGCATAGAAACTGCCATGCAGATGGTAGGAGAAGGACTGGGGATCGGATTTAACCGGGAAAGCTATGTGATGTATATGAAAAAACAGGAAAATGTGCGGTATTATTGTATGCGTAATATTGACAGTGCCACTGATTTTGTGCTGGCATACAGGAAAGAAATGCCAGTGACCGGCTATATGCAGCGTATGATCGATATGCTTATGGCGCATGGAAGAGAATGTGAGAAAATTTTTCCACAGGTGATCCGGCAGCATGGATGTCAAAATGCCTTTTAATCCCAATATCGTCATTATTTATTAAATTTATATAAAGAATAAATAAAATCAAATGTACTTCCGTGCTTTAGCGTGATAAAATAATAAAAAAGTACGGAAGGAGTATTAAAAATGGCAGAAAAAAACAAAAAGACATTTAAAATGCCTCACACATTTGTGATCATGATGGTCATCATCTTGTTCGCAACCTTACTAACCTGGATCATTCCAGCAGGACAGTATGTGCGTGTGGAAAACGCAGACGGAGTAAAGGTAGTAGACCCGAACCAGTTCTCCTTTATTGACCGCTGTCCAGTTAACCCACTTCTGATCCCTCTTTACATTGTAAATTCCATGTGTAAGAGAGTGGATCTGATGTTAGTCATCATCTTCTCAGGCGGTGCGTTTGACCTGATCAGCAAATCCGGCGCTCTTCATTCTGCAGTAGCCCGTGTTGCAAAGGTATTCCAGAACCGTCTGTATATCTTTATCCCGATCATGACTACCATCTTTGCGTTGATCTGTACCACTCAGGGTGTAAACCAGTTCATCGCATTTGCTCCTGTAGTTGTAATGATTACACTGGCAATGGGACTTGACTCCATTGTTGGTGCGGCGATCATCCTGTTAGGCGGCGCAGTTGGTTTTGCAACCGGTACTGTAAACCCAAGTACCACTGTTGTTGCCCAGAAGATCGCAGAACTGCCGCTGTTTTCAGGAATCCAGTACCGTGCAGTCTGCTTCGTGGTATTCCTTATTATTACAAACATTTATCTGGTAAGATATGCTTTAAAGATCCGCAAGCATCCAGAGTTAAGCCCAATGTATGACCTGGACAGCCAGAATGAGCAGAAAGACCTGGATATTGACTCTTTCGGAACCATGGATGTAAGAAAAACCCTGATTATCATCGCTCTGGTTGCAGCTTTAGCCGGTATGGTAGTTGGTTCTGTTAAGTTTGGCTGGGATATGCCGGAGCTGGCAGCTGTATTCGTAGGACTTGGTATTGTAGTTGGATTTATTGCAGGAGAAACACCTTCTAATATGTCTAAGGTATTTGTTGAAGGCTGTAAGAAGATGCTGACTGCTGCTATGATCATCGGCCTTGCAAGTGCAATTGCAAGTATCATGAGTGCAGGAAAAATCGTAGATACTGTTGTATATGCACTGGCTTCCTGCCTGCGTCACACACCAAGCTTCTTTATGGCTCCTGCAATGTATATTGCAAATACACTGATCAACTTTGTAATTGTATCTGGCAGTGGACAGGCGGCAGCGATCATGCCGATCATGATCCCGGTATCTGATCTGTTAGGCGTTACCCGTCAGACCAGTGTTCTGGCATACAATTTCGGTGATGGTTTCTGTAACTATATTCTGCCTCATTCTACTGCTCTTATGGGTATCATCAGTGCTGTTAACATCCCATATGACCGTTGGATGAAGTTCATGTGGAAACTGTTCCTGATCTGGGCAGTTACAGCATGTATTATGATAGCAATTGCCCAGGGTATCCATTTAGGACCGATGTAATGTCCGGAGGGAAATTTTATGACAACGAAAAATGAATTATTTGAAAAAATTGAAGCACAGAAAGAAAAACTGTGGGAAATGGCTGATTTTATCTTTGATCATCCAGAATACAGAGGCAAAGAATACCAGGCATGTGATCTTTTAACAAAATATCTTACAGATAATGGTTTTTCTGTAGAAAGAAGTGTAGGTGGATATGAAACTTCTTTCCGTGCAGAGTGGAAACATGGGGAAGGCGGTCCTGTGATCGGTATCCTTTGCGAGTATGACGCTTTAGAGGGCTTAGGACATGGATGCGGCCATCATATGCAGGGACCGTCCTGTTTAGGCGCAGCAGTTGCTTTAAAGGAATGTGCAGGAGAAGAGCCATTTACACTGGTAGTTTATGGCACACCGGCAGAGGAAACCCTTGGTTCTAAGTGTGATATGATCAAGAACGGCTGTTTCCACGAGCTGGATGCAGCGTTTATGATGCATGGAAGCCCGACTACCTGTACAGATGTAAAGTGCCTGGCAGACCAGTCCTTTAGGGTTACTTTCCATGGAAAACGTGCCCATGCAGCACTGGCTCCGGAACAGGGACGCAGCGCTTTCGATGCTCTTTTAGTAGCATTTAACGGTATTGAATTTTTAAGAGAGCATGTGCCGGATGATGTGCGTATGCATTATACCGTAGCAGAACTTCCGGGACCGGCTAATGTAGTGCCTGTAAAGTCTGTAGGTAAGTTTTCCCTGCGCTCTTTCTCAAAGGAAGAGTTAAAGGGTGTTGTAAGCCGTTTTAAGGACATTGTTAAGGGCGCAGCACTGATCGCAGGTGTTGATTATGAATTAGAGCAGACCAGTGATTTCTACAATAAGATCCCGGTTTTTAAGTTAAATGAGCTTCTTATGGAAAATGCAAAACTGGCAGGTGCTCCAAGACTGGCACCACCGAGAGAAAAGACCGGTTCCACTGATTTTGGAAACGTTATGTATGAGATCCCAGGTTCCTGTATCCGTGTAGCTTTCGTACCGGAAGGTACATCTTCCCACTCTCAGGAATTTGTAGATGCAGGAAAGACACAGGCTGCAAGAGACTGCATCCTCTATGGTGCTAAGTCCATTGCCGGAGCTTCTATGGATCTGATCACAAAGCCGGAGCTGATGGATGAAGTAAAGGCTGAGTTTGCAGAAAACAAGAAAAAGTTCAAATAAAAAGAATAAGTAAGAACATCATATTGATCCCGGTAAGACGGGCTGCTAAGAAAAGCAGAATGTCTTACCGGGATTTTATGATACCAGAGTCAAAATTTCAGAAAACATATTGACATTTATATGGGTTGTATTATAATGCAAATATAAACATATGAACAATTATTCACACAAAACATTTATGTGAATACAAAGGAAAGGAGCACCGCCTATGGCATTAAACGATGTAGAACACTGCGAAGCATGTCAGATTCACGAAGATGTGGTAAAAGCAGTGACAGACCATATGCCGGATGAAGACCAGCTGTATGATCTGGCGGAGGTTTTTAAAGTATTTGGGGATTCTACCAGGATAAAGATCCTTTATGTGCTGTTTGAGGCAGAACTGTGTGTCTGTGATATTGCCCAGTTGCTTAATATGACCCAGTCTGCTATTTCCCACCAGCTGCGGATTTTAAAGCAGAACCGCCTTGTAAAAAACCGCAGGGACGGAAAATCCGTTTTTTATTCCCTTGCAGATGGCCATGTAAAGACGATCATCAGTCAGGGAATGGAGCATATCCAGGAGTAGTGAAAAAGCTGTTTTATTACAAAGAATATTTTATATCAGGAGGAATAAAACTATGAAGAAGAAATTTAAACTGATGGATCTGGACTGCGCTAATTGTGCTGCAAAGATGGAGGACGCTATTAAAAAAATTGACGGCGTAAATGATGCAACAGTCAGCTTTATGATGCAGAAACTGACTTTGGATGCAGATGATGACCGTTTTGATGAGATCCTGAAAGAAGCAGCAGAGATCTGTAAGAAAGTAGAACCGGATTGCAAGATCGTTATGTGATCTGCGGTATAAGGAGATAGCCATGACAAAGAAACAGAAAAACATGCTCACACGTATTCTGGTGACTGCAGTGCTGTATGCAGCACTGGTGGCAGCAGATCATATGAAAATGATCCCTGCTGTGTTTGAAGGCTGGAAGCTGCTGTTTTTGTATCTCATCCCTTATTTTGTGATCGGCTGGGATATTCTTTATAAGGCAGTGCGGAATATTAAAAACGGCCAGGTTTTTGATGAGAATTTTCTCATGGCAGTAGCGACCATTGGTGCCTTTGGAGTAAATGAATATTCTGAGGCAGTGGCTGTTATGCTGTTTTATCAGGTGGGCGAGCTGTTCCAGGGTTATGCAGTAAACCGTTCCCGCCAGTCTATTACGGATCTGATGGATATCTGCCCGGAATATGCCAATATTGAGGAAGATGGGCAGTTAAAGCAGG
>ERZ773229.2480-NODE-2480-length-10924-cov-3.844512_pt1 | contig 10924 bp, 8 predicted proteins | sample MGYA00580992_ERZ773229 | MGnify/ENA primary metagenome ERZ773229 (study PRJEB29015, sample SAMEA2737795) | human gut metagenome | biome: human gut; feature: human-associated habitat; material: faeces | place: China | collected 2012 ... | reverse complement strand
ATCGGCCATGTCAGCCCGGAAGCCGCCGCAGGCGGCCCCATCGCACTGGTGGAAGAGGGCGATATCATTGAACTGGACGTGGAGGCCCGCCGCCTGGAGATCACCGGTGTGAAGGGCGAGCACAAGACCCCCGAAGAAATGGACGCCATTCTGGCAGAACGCAAAGCCAACTGGAAGGGTTTTACAAGCAAATACACCCATGGCCTGCTGAAGCTGTACAGTCAGCACGCAGTCAGTGCCATGAAGGGTGCTTACATGGAGTAAGGAGTGTAAAAACTATGGCAGAAGCAAGAAGTCTGGCCGATATCAAACTGGATAACGCTTACAAGTTCGGCGCTGGCCGTTACCTGCAGGAAGCAGGCGCCCTGAACCTGCTGGGCGGCGAGGTGGCACGTCTGGGCAAAAAGGCCCTGGTCATTGCCGGCCCCCGCGCCTGGGCAGCCACCGAAGGCAAGGCAGAAAAGAGCCTGAAGGATGCCGGTGTGGAGTTTGAACTCTCCCTGTACCCGGATCAGAACACCTATGAGCGCGCCAAGGAGCACGCCCTGCAGGCCCTGACCACCGGCTGCCAGGTCATCGTGGGCATCGGCGGCGGCCGCATCATGGATCAGGCCAAGGCTACGGCACACTTTGCAGGCGACCTGCCCATCGTGGAGGTGCCTACCTCCATTGCCACCTGCGCGGCATTTGCCCCGCTGAGCGTCATGTACACTGCCGAGGGTGCCTCCCTGGGCAGCCTGCGCTATGACCACGAGGTCAACGCCATCGTCATGGACATGGATGTGATCTGCAAGGAGCCCCCGCGCTACGCAGCCAGCGGCATCATGGACGGCATGGCCAAGATGATCGAGATCCAGAACGGCCGCAGCGAGATCCTGCTGGACGATGTGAGCATCGGTCTGTTCACCGCTTACACCATCGCAGAGATGGCTTACCATGTTTACGAGAAGGAGGCCCATCAGGCCTGCCATGACATTGCCGAGGGCAAGCTGACCAAGGCCGTGGAGGATATCGCTTACCTGAACGTTGCCGTGGCCGGCATCGTCAGCGGCGTGAGCAAAGGCTTTGGCCAGACCGCTCTGGGCCACGAGACCTACGAGCTGGTGCGCACCCACTTCACCCAGGAGGCAAAGCCCTACCTGCACGGTGAGATCGTGGCCATCGGCGACTGCCTGCAGCTGGCCTTCAACGGCCATCCGGAGCAGGTGGCACCCTTCCGTGATTTCATGCGCAGCATGGATATGCCCCTGACCCTGGAGGACATCGGCATCGACCCGAACTCCCCCAAGATGGAGAACCTGTTCCAGGATCTGTTCCACAGCCCCTTCATGGAGCCCACCGCAGAAAATGAGGCACGCCTGCGCAAGGCCATGCACTATCTGTCTGCAGACTGATCCCCGCAGCATTCCCTGAACCGCAATGACAGCGCCCCCTGAACCGTCTCGGACGGCGCAGGGGGCGCTGTTTTGTCTTTTTGGCACAAAGAAGCCCCAAAAGCCTCTTTTTCTTTTGTGATTTTTCCGCTATACTAGAGGTGTAGGAATTCCAATGGGCACGGCCCATGATAAGAAGAAAGTGAGGATGTCTGTATGAAAATGCAGGAAGGCTTTTTGTGGGGCGGTGCAACCGCTGCCAACCAGTGTGAGGGCGCATACGATGTGGACGGCCGTGGGCTGTCCAGCGTGGATGTGGTCCCCTTCGGTCCCGACCGCGGCCCGGTGGCGCGCGGCGAGATGAAGATGCTGGAGTGCGATGCAGAGCACTTCTACCCCGCCCACGAGGCCATCGACATGTACCACCACTACAAAGAGGATATTGCCCTGTTTGCGGAGATGGGCTTCAAGTGCTATCGTCTGTCCATTGCGTGGACCCGCATCTTCCCCAACGGCGACGATGCCCAGCCCAATGCGGCTGGCATCGCCTTCTACCGCAGCGTGTTCGAGGAGTGCCGCAAGTACGGCATCGAGCCGCTGGTCACCATCTGCCACTTTGACACCCCCATTGCGCTGATCAAGAAGTACGGCGGCTGGAAAGACCGCCGCATGATCGACGCCTTTGTGCGCTACTGCGAGGTGCTGTTCGACAACTTCGGCGGGCTGGTCAAGTACTGGCTGACCTTCAACGAGATCAACATGCTGCTGCACATGCCCTTTATGGGCGCTGGTCTGGTGTTCGAGCCGGGCGAGGATGTGCAGCAGGTCAAGTATCGGGCCGCACACCACGAGCTGCTGGCCAGCGCCCGCGCCGTGAAGCTGGCCCACGAGAAGATGCCGGGGGCCATGGTGGGCTGCATGCTGGCCGCAGGCCAGTATTACCCCTACTCCTGCGCCCCGGAGGACGTGTACAAGGGCATGGAAAGCGACCGCGACAACTACTTCTTCATCGACGCACAGGCCCGCGGTGCCTACCCGGTCTGGGCTGAAAAGCGCATGGAGCGCGCCGGTGTGCAGCTGGACTGGGAGCCCGGTGACCGGGAGACCCTGGCCGAGGGCACGGTGGACTTCATCTCCTTCAGCTACTACTCCAGCCGCTGCGTCTCTGCCGACCCGGTCATTTCGGCCAAGCACGCCCGCGGCAATGCCGTCATCAGCAGCGTGGTCAACCCCCATCTGGCCTCCAGTGAGTGGGGCTGGCAGATCGACCCGCTGGGCCTGCGCATCACCCTGAACACCCTGTACGACCGCTACCAGAAGCCCCTGTTCATCGTGGAGAACGGTCTGGGTGCCAACGACACCGTGGAGGCCGACGGATCCATCCACGACCCCTACCGCATCGACTACATGCGCAAGCACATCGAGGCCATGCTGGACGCCGTGAATCTGGACGGCATCCCCCTGCTGGGCTACACCTGCTGGGGCCCCATCGACATCGTGTCCGCATCCACCGGCGAGATGAAGAAGCGCTATGGCATGATCTATGTGGACAAGCAGAACGACGGTACCGGCACACTGGCCCGCAGCCGCAAGGACAGCTTCTACTGGTACAAGAAGGTCATCGCATCCAACGGCGAGGACCTGGACTGAACCTGAAACTTCAAACGCTGGCGGGCGTTCCCGGTGTGAGGGCTCCGCTTTGGCGGGGCCCTTTGCGTTCTGCCCGGCAGGTTTTGGACGAATCGGCTGAAAAACAGCAAAATTCGGTCAGAATGCGCTAGAATGCTGGACAGCATCCTGTGAATTGTGGTAGAATTGCAGTAGAATGCGTGGAAGCGCAAAACCGATGCTGCGCGGTGAACGCAGCAAAGATGAAAGATGAAAGAGGTCGTTTGTGATGAAGATCATTCGTGCAAAGGATTACGCAGACATGTCCCGCAAGGCGGCAAACATTATTTCCGCACAGGTCATCATGAAGCCCAATTGCGTGCTGGGTCTGGCCACCGGCGGCACCCCGGTGGGGGCCTACCAGCAGCTGGTGGAGTGGTACAACAAGGGCGACATTGATTTCTCGGAGGTCACCACCGTGAACCTGGACGAGTACCGCGGCCTGCCCAAGGACCACCCGGAAAGCTACTGGAGCTTCATGCACCGCCACCTGTTCGACCACGTCAACATCAACCCCGCCCGCATCAACCTGCCGGACGGCACCAACCCCGATGCGGACGCAGCCTGCGCCCAGTACAACCAGATCATCCACAGCGTGGGCGGCATCGACCTGCAGCTGCTGGGCATCGGCCACGACGGCCACATCGGCTTCAACGAGCCAGGCGAGGCCTTTGAGCTGGAGACCCACTGTGTGGACCTGACCCAGGAGACCATCGAGGCCAACAAGCGCTTCTTTGACGGCAACGTAGACCTGGTGCCCAAGCAGGCCTACACCATGGGCATCAAGACCATCATGCAGGCCCGTAAGGTGCTGATGGTGGTCAACGGCACCGGCAAGGCCGAGATCGTGAAGAAGGCTTTCTTCGGCCCGGTCACCCCGGAAGTGCCCGCCAGCATCCTGCAGATGCACCCCGACTTCACCCTCGTGGGCGACGAAGAGGCCCTGAGCCTGATCTGATCGGTTCCCCAAAGCATATTTCTGCCGCCGCACGGCCCTGCCACCGTGCGGCGGCTTTTTTCTGAGCAGGGGAATTGTAACGCGGCAAAAAATACAGTATACTGGAACAAAAACCACCACGAGGGAGGGGCGGCCGATGTTCAGCGAAGAGATGATCTGCAGCCTGAATGATCTGGAGCTGGAAGTTTATAAGTATGTTGTGCGGAACGCGGACAAGGTGTGCTATATGCGCATCCGGGAGTTTGCGGATGCCGCCCATGTGTCTACCTCCACCATCCTCCGGTTCTGCAAAAAGGCGGGCTGCGACGGCTACGCGGAGTTCAAGATCCGGCTGCGCCAGCATCTGGAACAGGCAAAGCAGCCGCCGGTCAAGGACGATGTGTCGGAGGTCATCGACTTTTTGAAAAAGACCTGCTCGGCGGAGTTTGAGCAGAAGCTGGACATGTTGACCAGGGTCATCTTTCAGGCCCGGCACATCTTTTTTGTGGGCAGCGGCATGTCCGGCATCGTGGCCAAGTACGGGGCACGCTATTTTTCCAGCATGGGCAAGTTCTGCCTGTACATCGACGAGCCCCATTATCCCACCGAGAGCCGATTCGTGGAAAATTCGCTGGTGATCGTGTTTTCGGTGTCCGGCGAGTCCCGCGACACCATCGGCCATGTGATGCGCTTCAAGGAGCAGAACTGCCAGATCCTCAGCGTGACCAACACGGAAAACTGCACCATCGCAAAACTCTCGGACTATAATCTGGCCTATTATGTCACCTACGAGCGGCTGGGAGTCTACGATGTGACGACCCAGCTCCCGGCCATGAGCATCGTGGAACGGCTGGGCAAAAAGCTCTACCGCTACACCTCCGAGGGCATGTCCACCCTGACCAAGGACAAACAGAGTCTGGAAGCCATGTACCGCAAGGGCTGGCAGGACGCCGAAAAGCTGGTACAGTGGTACCGCGCTGCCAAAGCGGAAGCATAAGCCGAACACAACACGAAAGGGCCTCCCCGGAATGGGGAGGCCTTTTCTATGCGTTTACGACTTGACGTGGATCACGTTGGAAGGGGAAAGCATCAGTGCTTTTCCTTGTACTTGAGGCTGGCGAATGCGCCTGCGATGGTCAGCAGCATGCCGCTGAATGCCATGCCCAGAGCGGCCATCCAGTTCACGCCGGTCTGCGGCAGGGCATGTGCGTCCTGAACAGCGGGCAGAACGGGGTCAGCGGGCAGTACCGGGGCGTCCGGCTTTGCGTCCTGCACGGGCGGCAGCTCAGGGGTCTCCGGGGTCACGACTTCGTTCGGGGTCTCGTCCTCCACAGGGCCGTCCGGGGTATCGGGATCCACCGGCGGAGTGACCGGCGGGACGATGACCGTCTCTTCGCCGTTCACGGTGACCGTGCGGGTCTCAATGGAGGTATAGTTGTAGTCCACATGAGCGTCGGTGGTGGTCACGGTCTCCTTGGACACTGGCGTGGTGTTCACCTTGTCCGTGGTGCGGTGGGTGTAGGAAACTTTGCCCTCATCGTGCTCCTTGCTGCCGGAGCCGGAGAAGATCTTCTTCAGCACTTCGGTAAAGGTGGTGTAGTGGCCTTTGCCGGTACCGGATCCTTCGACCGTTTCGCTCTTCTTCTGCGTATAGGTACCGTCGAAGTCGCCGGAAGTATTTTCGCCGTAAGCCGTAGCACCCTCACCGGTTTTATGGGTGGTGGTGGTCTGCTTGTTCAGCTCCAGAAGGCGCTTGGCGAAGTCCTGAGAGCTGCGGATGCTCAGCGGGGCGGTGATGGTCTTGATGGTGGATTCGGTCTGACCGACGACCTTGCCCTCACGCACCTGGGTCAGCTCGGAGATCATCAGGTCATAGCCGCCGACGTAACCCCAGGTGCCGTCCTGGCGCTTGTAGGTGCTGTTGATGCATGTGTTGGCATCGCGGGACATATAGCCGTAGGCGGTCAGCTCAGAGGACTTGAGATAGACCTGATAGCCGCTCTCACCGGTGCTGTTGGTGCCGGTGGTTCCGATCTTCACAACGTAGGTGCCGACGATGGCATTGCGCTCTTTCGTGGTCAAGTCCCTATAGGTCTTGTTGCTGCCGGTTGCCTTCAGGTAAGCGTTAATGGCCTCATCCTCTGCGCTGATGCCGGGGTTCCAATAGTCGCCCCACTGACCCTGATACAGCTTGATGCTGCCGTTCTCCTTGATGGGGTCGTAGGCAACGGTGCCGGTCAGCTTGTAGTAGGCGCTCTTGTCGGGGTTTTTATTGGGGTCGCCGCGGTCATACTCGTAGTGGCCGCTGCCCTTGCCACCCTCATCGTCCCAGCTGATCTTGCTGTCCAGGCCGACCGTCTGGTTGTCCTTACCGTTGACCAGTTTTCCGGCATCGTAGTTCCACTCCAGCTTCAGATTCTTGCTCACCAGCACGCAGTCGGTCTGGTTGACCTTGCCGTCCTCATCCGGCAGCAGATCCAGCTTGGAGCCGGAAGCGAGGTCGAGGTGGCCGATGTCGTCGCGCTGCTCTTCGGAGTGCACAGTGTTACTATGAACACGAACTTCCTGGCCGTTAGCGTCTGTATAGTAATAATAGCCGCCCCACCAAGTCCATTTCCAATAGACCTCAATTTTGGAATCATCCGGTGCCTTGCTGAAGTATTTGAATTCATCCGTCTTTTCACCGGAGTAATAGTTCTTCTTGGTCTCTTCGTAATCAGAACCCTTGTTGGCAACGTAAGTGGAGCTCTTGGCGATCCGCTCCTGCTCCTGCAGAGCCTTGATCAGCTCATCCTTGCTCATGTCATCGGGCGAGATGGCCTTGGTGAAATACTTGATGATATCTTCCTTTTTGGTGGTGGAATCGATCTTCGTTTCACCGATCCGGAGTTCCTCGCCGGGCTGAAGTTTGCTCTGGATCTCCTGGATCTGCTTCCACAGCTCGTCGTATGCCTTCTCAAGATCCTTATCGTCCTTGATGATGCCGGTGACACTGGAGGAGGTGTGCACATCCTTCCGGACGGTGAGGGTCTCGCTCAGGGTGCTGTAATCCACGGTGATGGTTTCGTCACCCTTCGTGAAGGTCGCGGTCTTGCCGTCGGCGTTCAGTCGGATGCTGTCAGCGGAGACACTGTATTGGCCTGCCAGTGCGGTCTGGATCTCTTCAGGGGTCAGCGGAGCACCGGCCTTTTTGGTGAAGGTGTAGGTGGTCTTTACGCCGTTTTTGTCCTCGACCGTGCAGGTGTAGCCGTCATCGGTTTTGGTCACATTGCGGTAGATGTTTCCGTCCACCGTAATGGTGCCGGCGTTTTCGTCGATCGACCAGTTCTTGCCGCCGGGGATCACCAGCTTGTCGTTAAGATCCTTGGTGTCCGTCTTTGTGGATTCGGAAAGTTCGTCGATCGTCCATTCCACGCGCTTGATGCCGGAGAAGTCCATGCTGCCGATATCAATGTTATAACCTGCAGCTTTCAGCTCATCTTCGTTCTTATATTCGGGGTGCTGTTTCAGCAACTCCGCCCATGCGATATCTGCCTTCTCCGCATCGCTGAGGGAAGCGGACGATTCCGTGATCGTGCAGGTACGGGTGATCTTGGTGCTGGTGCCGTCGGGCGAGGTCACGGTTTCTTCTTTTTTGTAGGTCGTGGTGCCCTTCTCCGGGTCTTTGCTGGCGATCGTCCAACCATCGAGAGAGGGAAGTTCACCGCTGCCGGGCTTGACGTAGGTGCCGTTGAGGGAACCGCTCTCAGTCCACGTATTCGAGCCGGTCACATAAGCGGTACCGGTGATGACGTTGTCCGTGACATCCTTGCGGGTCTCGGTGTCCTTGCTCGGATCAGAGCTGCCCGGCTGAGGCGCAGAAACCGTTGCACCGTCATAGCGGAGGGTGACAGTATGAACATTGCCGTCTGCATCGGTATAGCTGAGATTGAGCTGGCCTTTGCCGGTGGGATCGATCGTATTCAGTTGGTTCTTGAAATCCTCGCTGTCCACATTGATGCCGGTTTTCTTGGCGGCATCCGTCAGAGCGGCCTTGATGGCTTCCAGCTTGGCAGTTTCCTCGGCACTCTTGATGCTTTCCTGACCGCCTTCGACCTGGCCGGGGGTCTTGGTGACCTCGGTGACCTCCACGGTGTAACTCAAAGTCTTGCGCACGGCTTCCATCTGGTCAAAGGTCAGCTTTTCGCCATTGTAATAAACGCCATCCGCATCACCGGTGAAGCCCTCGCCCAGACGCGCGGCCAACTGCTCGTTGGTAAGCGAATTGGTGTCTTCCGTTTTCTTGACTTTATAGGTATATTCCTTGCCGTTTGTATCGGTTTCCGTATAGACATACTCGCCGGTATCGTTGTTATAGTACTCGTCCTTGAGAATTTCGCCCAGCTTCTCCGAAGAAATCTCGATGACATCCGTCTTGGTCTCGTCGGTGTTCTTGGCAGTGATGCTTGGTAGTTTAATCTCGGTGGTCAGATCCTTATCATCAACATCCACAGTGCCCTTTTCCACCTTGAGCACCAGCGTGGTCTCAGTGGTGGTCTTGACCGAGTTGCCGGTGATCTCGTAGTAGGTGGTGCGGGTGACGGTGTTGCCGTTCTCGTCGGTAGAGGTCTCTTCCTTTTTCAGGGTATAGGTGGTGTTGCCCTCGTCGTCGGTCTTTTTCTCCACGCCGCCCTCGGGGACATCCAGCAGCTTGGCAACGTCCTCAGCGGACATTTCCTTCGTTTCTGGCTCGCTGGTCTTTTTCAGGGTCAGGGTCTTGGAGTTGGGGTCGTCCTTGGTGTCTTCGACCTCTTTCACGGTGTAATCGCCCAGTTTGTCATCCGTCTTGGTTTCCCAGGTCGGCTTATCAACCTCGCCGTCCTTGTTCTTGAGCTCCTTGTTCAGGTCGATCTCTTCGCCCTTCTTGGTGTCGGTGATGGTGGTGGAGGAATCGGCCTTGCCGGTGCCAGTGGTGGTAGTGGTCTGGGTGCCGGTGGTCTCGGTGGGGGTGGTGATGGTGGTGTTGCCGTCCTCGTCCTTGCCCACCACGGGGTCGCCCTTCTTCACTTCGGCGTCAGGGTCCACAACGGTGGTGCTGGAAGAGCTGTCGGGGGTCTCTTCCTTGGTGGCGGTGCCGATCTTGCCGTCCTCGCCGGTGGCTTCGTCCTTCTTGCTGTTGTCGATCACGTCACCCTTCACATAGGTGCCGTCGGGGTTCTCAGTCTCGTCCGTCTCGCCGGGCTCTTCCGGCTTCTCAGCAGGTTTATAGTCAATGGTGATGTCATCGGTCTTGGTGCCGGGGCCGAACGCAGGGGCCTGCTCTTCGCTCTTGGCCTCTTCGTTCACCGGGGGAACAAACTCCTCCTGCTTTTCCTCTTCGCCCTCGACCTCGCCTTCTGCGGTCTCACCTTCCACAGGGGCGGGTTCGGCCTGCGGGGCAGCGTTATCCTCGACAGAGTCGGGGCCTTCCACAGCATGGGCAGCCATGGGCTGTGCAGCGACACAGGCGGTCAGGGCTACGGACATGGCAGCGAGTTTCAGCTTTTTATTCGTCATGATTGATGGCTCCTTTCAAATGGTGTCAAGTCTTTTACGCATTACCACTGTCTCATAGGATGGACATATTTCGAGGCTTACTATCCTGCTTCTTTTATACCATTTTCTGGTGCGGGTTGTCAAGAAAAAAATGTGTAGAAACGCATGATTTGTGAAAATATTCCAAAGTCTGAATTGGATATTTTGCACAAATCACGAGGATTTGTTGCAGAAAAAAGAGAAACTGTTGCGGACGTGAAATGATGCAGTTGCGGTACTGGTGCAGAGTGTGCGGATTGTTGCGGAAAACCACTTTTTGAGGGACGGAATTTCTGGCAAAGAACCGGCTGGAATTTCTCCTGCCGCCCTGCTGCAGACGAAAAAAGGCCCCCGGAAACCTGCGTCTCCGGGGGCCTTGCCCTCTACCTTATATAGGGCAGTCGGCGATCACTGCTTCTGCTTCAGCTGGGCCAGGTAGCTGTCGGCGGCCACGGCGGCAGCGGTGAAGCTGTTGTTCTTCCACCAGTTAATCAATGCGGCCACGGTGGTGATGCCGGCGGTGACCAGCTGCTCCACGGTGGTGCTCTCGATGGGCAGCACGGGCTTGCCCATTGCGCTCAGCACCTGATTGGTCAGGGCCAGCAGGAGCACAGCGGTGCGGGCCAGGGTAGCGGCGGAGATCTTGTTGCTCAGTTCCATAAATCAGTTCCTCTCTTTCATTCGTTCGTGGTTCTCAAGGTCGGCGATGCGGTGGTTGGCCACCTTCATCTGCTCTTCCAGAATGGGCACGCGGCGGGCGAAATTGTTGTGCTCGCGCACCTCGCGGGTCAGCTCTTCGAGCTTTGTGTCGGTCACAGCCTGACTGCGGCTGTTGGCGATCAGCACCCCGATCAGGGTCACGGCACCGGCGGTCAGGGCGGACAGGATGCTTTCCATTGGGTTCACCTCCTTCTTAACCTGTCCAGCGGCTTTTGGCGGGGCGGGTGTCCACATGGACCCAGCCCACAGCCCGCCCGGCCCGGGGCGGGTACCGGCCGATGCCGCCGGTGCCGGGCAGGCAGGTCTCTGCATAGGCGGCCAGCTGCTCCACCGGGATGCCCTGCACCCGGATGTCGGCAGCGCGCCCATACAGATGCTGGCTGTAGGCGGCCCCGCCCACGGATCTGTTGTGGGCGGCGGTGCGGTAGCCGCTGGTGATGACTACGGGGCGGCCGAAGTGGTCGCGGATCTTTTGCAGCAGGGCGGCAAGGCTGCTGTCCACGAACACAGGGTCCGAGCCATCTTTGCAGGCAAACTCGGCCACGGTGAAGTTTGCGCTCAGCTTCCGGGTGCCGTCCCGCGTGCGGGACCAGGCTTCAAGCATCGGCTTCCACCTCCGCCAGCAGGGCTTCCACGGTGCTGCGCAGACGGGCGGGCACCTCGTCCAGCGTCT
>ERZ773229.2479-NODE-2479-length-10928-cov-26.894601_pt1 | contig 10928 bp, 5 predicted proteins | sample MGYA00580992_ERZ773229 | MGnify/ENA primary metagenome ERZ773229 (study PRJEB29015, sample SAMEA2737795) | human gut metagenome | biome: human gut; feature: human-associated habitat; material: faeces | place: China | collected 2012 ... | reverse complement strand
TAGCGGTCCATCTGGATCACGGTATCCGCAATATGGAAAAAGGCACCGGAACTGCCCGCTACCAGGATGGTAGAAATTCCTGCCTGCTCATACAGCTCGCGCGCACGGGAAAGAAACGGCGTGATCGGCTCTTTGTCCGGGCTGACTACTTTCTGCATAAATGCATCCCTTACCATAAAGTTCGTCGCAGACGTATCCTCATCCAGCAGAAACAGGCGGCTTCCCGCCTCCATGCCTTCCACGATCCCGGCTGCCTGCGATGTGCTTCCGCTGGCATCTTCCGTTGAAAAATGATGGGTATCTTTTCCGTTTGGCAGATCATTGATAAACATGGAAATATCGACATCTTTGATAAACCGTCCGTCCTCCGAACGAAGTTTTAAGGCGGTCTCATCCGTGATCACAAACTCTCTGCCGTCCCCTGCGATATGGTTGTAAACGCCCAGTTCGAGTGCAGTTAGAAGTGTGGATTTTCCATGATAGCCGCCACCGACGATCAGTGTGATTCCTTTCGGAATTCCCATACCGGTGATCGCACCTCTGTGCGGAAGCTGCATCGTCACCCTAAGGGATTCCGGAGAAGTAAAAGCCACGGACTGTTTCATCGGACGGGAGGAAATCCCGCTCTCCCGCGGCAGTACCGCATCATCGGCGACAAATGCAACCAGCCCCTGTTCTTTCAGCTGGTCACGGACTGCCTGCTGGTCTTCTGCCAGTTCCACAGCATCCCGGATTTTGCGGGCATCGAGATTTTTATAATAAAATGAGTGCTTTACACATTCCGGCAGATAGGTAAACAGAATTTTCTCCAGTTCCCTGGCATTGATCGTCCGTCCGTTTGCCGGAAATCCTACCGCAAAACGCGCGGTGATTTCTTTTTCATTCACTTCACAGGCTGTCCGGGTCAGAATCTCCTGTCCGCAGTGGGTTACCGAAATCAGGCCGCTTTTGCCCGATCCTTTCGCCTTAAATGTAAAGTGGTTGATCTGTGCGGCAAACGTGCGCAGCAGTTCATCTGCCAGTGCTGTGCGCGTCCGTGTATTTTTCATGGCATATTCCGGAAATGCCGCTGCCTTTGCATCCACGGTCACGCGCACATGGGAAGGCGCCGCAAACGGATCTCCCTGCACATGATCGATGGATAACACATAGTCTGCAAACCGGTAACTTCCCCGCAGGGATTTGTATGCCGGATAACTTTTATGGTCGATACTCCGTAACGTTTCTCGTAAATTGCTGTCTGATTGCATAATGACTCCTGTTTTCTTTTAAACGGAATGATTCCGCTTTTCTTTTTTCTTTAACAGCGCAGAAGTATCGAGTGCCTGGGAAGCCGTTTCCTCCGGTTTTGCTTTCTTTGTCTTTTCCTTTGGTTTTTCTGCTTCCGGCTCCGGCTGCCCGTCTTCTGCTGTTTTTTCTTTTGTCATTATAGCTTTTTTTGCTGGTCTCGTCCAGTGTGGCATTGGCGGAACATAGGCAAACCGCCGCATGGCGATATCTGCCAGAAATACGAAAAGCAAAAGGATTAAAAGCGGATTGGTCAGACAAACCCGTGCCCGCCCGGAAGCTTTTAACTTCTTCCATACATTCTTCTTTGGAGAAAGCATCTTTCCATACTGTTTGATGAACGCACAAAAGCTATCGTTTGTCAGCGCAAATTTGTACTCCTGCGAATACTGTACCACGGCTGCGGTGGTCAGGGCATTTTCGATTTTTTTGCCGTTTTTCCGCTGCACGCTCAGATTGTAGACACCGGAGACTGTCGTATCCAGCTGTGCCTCATAAGTTCCCGGCGCACTTGCGGTCAGTTTCGCCTGATGCGTTTTTCCATCCGGATCCGTGTACACAGCCTCCACCTGTGTCTGCTCTGCGTAGTCTTTGGCATAATAGGTAACTTTTGTTGTTCCGTTTACAGTAGTTACATCCACACGGTCTTCGCCGAGTGCTGTATTTCCCGCACTGTAATCGATGATCCGCTTCCACAGCTGCACGTAATCATTCTGCTGTGCCAGCCCGGCGGTCCAGCGGTTTGTCACATCGGTATTCCACGCAACCGTATGCCCCAGTCCATACTGCATGACAGACAAAATCGGGTCATCCTTTTCGGCAGATGCCAGCAGCACATTGGCTCCGGTTTTCGGAGAGGCACTCACGTACCCTTTGATCTGCGGCCAGCCATCGGCAAAGAGATTTTTCGTGATGGCATTGCTGCTGTTTCCTTTCAGTGAAAACTGTCCGTTCTGCAAATAGGTATCTCCATTTAAAAATACTTCCTGTGCAAAGATTTTCGGGATATCGGTTGAGATATCGGAATAATAATAGCGGCCGTTACACTGCGTTGCCAGTCGTTCCAGAAGCTGTCTGTCAGACGACTCTCCAACCGCTACCGTGGAAAGAGTTACATCGGCATCCTTGCAGTCCTTGATGATATCTTCAAAATTTTCGGTTTCCCCCTGTCCATCCGTCAGAAGGACAATATGCTTTAGCTGCGCCTTGCTCTTCTTGATTTCATTTAGTGCCGCACGCACGGCCGGTTTGATGGTCGTTCCACCGCCTTCGCTGATCGTCTCGATGCTTTGATGGATCTTGTCTTTATCCTTCACTTTTTCCAGCGGCACCTGCCAGGTGTAACCATCATCAAAGGTTACCACACCGACTTCATCTTTCGTATCCAGCTGATCCACAGCCGCTTTGGCAGCCGCGATCGCCAGATCCAGATTGGTGCCTCCTTCGGTCTGTTCCGACATACTGCCCGAATGATCAATCACCATGACCATTGCCAGATTCTGTTTCTCATTCACCCCACGCAGCTGCATATCGACCGGAAGAAGTTTCTCCAGTTCCGTATCCTGATATCCGCCCAGTGCAAAACTGTCCTCGCCGCCGCATGCCACCAGACCGCATCCGTAGTCTTTCACATAAGTTTTCAGATTTTTTAGAAAGCCCTCCGGCAGATCTGTCCGGTACACATTTTCCAGAATGATGCTCTTGTACTGCAGCATCTCTTTTAAAGTATCCGGTGCACTGACTGCGGATACCTGCCGGTAATTGCATCCGGCAGCATCCAAAAGTCCTAAAAACGGTGTGCTGTCCTCTCCCATTCCAGATACAAGCAGAATCTTTGGCAGGGAATCCACCGTCGCATACGTACCATAATCATTGTTTTTTTCACAGGTGTCCTTCGGTGCCTTCACGCGCACGGTATACTGCTGCGCATCGGTACCGACTACCTTCTGTTTCAAAACAAAACGGTTGCTGCCTTTGTTTAAATGCACGCCTGTCTGACTGACCATCTCCGTTCCCTGCAAAAGCTGCAGCTTCGCATCGGTCTCATAGTTGCTTTCCACAGTTACGGTCATGGAATAGGAATCACCCGGATAAAGATACTCCGGCATTTCCACGTTTTCGATATAGGCATCGCTCCCCTGCTTTGTATCTTCATAGAGAACCGAATACAGCTGCACGTTTTTTGCCGTCAGTGCCGATGCCGTATGCTCGATGTTTCCCTTTGTCTGCTTTCCATCCGTAAGCACCACAAGCCGTCCTGCCGCATTGTCCGGGATCATGGAAAGTCCTGTGGAAACGGCTTCCTCAAGGTTGGTTGCATCCGCCTCCGGTGCCGAGAGAATCTGAAAACTGTGTTTCTCACTGGTCAGAAACTGTTCCACAACCGCATTGGCTCCAAACGTTACGATGGCATACTGATTGTTCTTTGGCATGTCTTTAACCTGCCGGCTCATATACTGCTCCATCTGCGTGAGATTTGCGGCATTGCTCTCCGACAGATCAACCAGAAAAACGGTTGTGTCTTTCGCGTGGGAAAGCGGCACCGAAATTCCACAGACAGCCAGCACCAAAAGGGCAAGCCCCACCAGACGCACCGCAAGATAAAACCGCCCACGGTAACGCATCTGCCGGACATAACAGATCCACTCCAGTATCATAAGAAGAAGCACAAGGATAAGGATGACATTGCGCATCTGCTTTCGCACAAGCTGCCGCTGCATCGTGTTGCGGCTGCCGGAATCGCCTGCCGTGATCCGTCCATCCGACTGGCTGCTGCATGCAAATTTTACAATATAGGATTCCTTTCTGCCGCCCGCTTTTACGGTAAACAGTCCTGCCTGATCGGCAGGTGCTGCAATCTGCTGCACGTCCACACCGTTTAATGCATGAAACTGCACGGTATCTCCGGCATCATAGACGTTTTGGGAAAGAAGGGAACTGTCCTCAAGATAGTGCAACGCATGGTTCATAAATACCGGAAACTCCGGCTGCAGGGCAAAATCCGATTCCCGCAGATCAAATCCGAGTACGACCTCCCGGATTCCGTCATGCTCCCCGTAGTATGCGGCGCACTGCTTTCCGTTCCACAGAAAGCCCGTGGCCCAGACCGGCAGATCATACACATACGTCTGATTTACCCCGAGCGCAAAGTCCCGGATTCCGGAAGTCAGTTCGGTATCGCTGGCAGACAGACTGACATTTTTTTCCTCGTTCTTTCCTTCTTTGGCAAAAATCATCCGCGCCTTCTGCTGATTAGATTCCTGCACTGCCGTATCCGCATCAAAAATACAGACCCCCGGATCGTCACTGTCAAGTGCATCCGTTGTTTTTGCCTTGGAAAGATTCTCTCCGGTCACGGCAAGATACGCTTTTTCGATATAGGTATTTCCTTCCCCGATCAGTGTGGCTTTGCTCGTGGAAACCCGGTCTTTGAGTGCATAAGCACAGTTATCTTCTTTTAAGGAATCCTTCTGGCTGCTGCCGGCAAATGTCACTGCGGAAAGTTCGGTATGCAGTGGCTGTTTTCCCCATTTCACCTGTTTGAACAGGCAGGTATACGTCTCGTCTGCGGCAAGGGAAAGTGTACGCACTTCAAGAATTTTCTTTCCCTCATACAGCGTAATCTCCATATTTGCCGCATGATCGCTGTAATTTGTCACGCCTGATGCAACCGTATACGTGTCCCCGCTGCTGTCTTTGGTGCAGGACAGAAACGTATTCGCCACGTTAGAAACGGGACTTCCCACCACGCGGATGGTTGCCTGAAGCTGACTTTTGAGATTTTTCGTCTGTTTTGCCCCAATGCCGTCGGTATAGACGATGACATCTGCCAGATCGTTCTTTTTGTCTTTTTTCTGCACCGTCTGTACGGTTGCCAGTGCATCAGAAAGCGATCCGGCTGTGTCCGTGCCCTTGATGTCTGCCAGCGTCCGATACAATGCTTTTTTCTCGGAAGTATGGACGGCAAGCAGATTGGTTCCCGTGCCGTCACAGGTAACAATGGATATTTTTGCCCCATCCGAAGCGGCAATCTGCTCTTTGATCTCACTTACGGCTTCCCCTAGGCGGGTATTGCCCCCTTTGGTGAGATGCTTCATGCTTCCGCTGGTGTCAATCAGATACACCACGTCCGTACTGCCTGTACCCTTACGCTGTACAAACGGTGCCATCAGTGCCAGAATAAGCATCAAAAGAATCACGATCTGCAGATACATCAGCAGATTGTGCAAAAACTTTTCCCAGAACGTTTTAGACTGTTCATTATAAAAAAGCTTCTTCCACAACAGATTCGAAGACACTGGCGTGTCTGTCCCCTTTGGCACAAGCAGATATAAAATCACAACAACCGGAACCGCCAGCAAAAATGCCAGCGGCCACAAACTCTCAAATATCATAATCCATCCTCAAATTTTTCTCAGACAAACAAAGGTCTTAAATCTTCTAAAATAAGCGCGCGTCTCTCTTTTTCGGAATCACAGAGTATATAGGTGCCTCCGGCAGCCGATGCACTTTTTTTCAGCCGCACAGAAAGCTTTTGCAGTTCCTGTTCATAGCGCGCAATCACATCCGCACGCATCGTCACGCGCAGTTTTTCTTTGGACTCCATATCTATCAGATTGCGCGTACCGTCCATTGTCACACGCAGTTCTTCCGCACACAGTGTCTGAAGCAACACGGGTCTTTGTTTCGTAAAGTCCAGATACTGCATCGTTTTTTCCAGACGATCCTGCGTGGGATCTGTCGCTGCTTCGGTCAGGAAATCACTGACGATCACGGTAACTCCCGCCCCACGCCTCTGCATCTGGCGCACGGCGGAAAAAGAATCCGTCTCTGTCCCCGAAAATGTACGTGCCTGCAGCCATCCAAGTACTTTTGGCAGTGCATTCTTTCCCCCGGAAACCACAAGCGGAGTTCCCATCTGGCTGCTGTCATACAGCACCAGCCGGTCCATATGGTGCAAAGTCAGAAAGGCAATCACCGCGCACAGATCCTGTGCCAGTTCTGCCTTGCTCTTTTTTCCATAGTGCATTGATGCACTGGTATCTAAAATAACCGATACCACTGCTTCCTTTTCTTCGAAATATTCCCGGATATACATGCGCTCCGACCGCGCATAGACATTCCAGTCCAGCCTGCGCAGATCATCTCCCGGCATATACTCCCGGAAATCGGAAAATTCCGCAGAAGTCCCTTTCTGTACGGATCTGCGGTTTCCTGCCATATTCTGGCTGCTTTTCTGTTTCATCGCGATTACAAGCCGCGACAGCTGTTCATAAATTCCCGCATCAAGCATACAGTCCCTGTTCCTTTTCTGTTAAGATCTGCCCAATCACCGCATCTTCCGTAATCCCCTCCGATACCGCATCAAAACTGAGCAGAATCCTGTGCCGCAATACCGGAAGTGCAACACATTTGACGTCCTCAAACGAGACATTCAGGCGGTTTTCCATAAATGCGCGTGCCCTGGCTGTGCGGATCAGTGCCTGTGCCGCACGCGGGCTTGCCCCCTCCCGGATATACGGATTGTCTGCATGAGTTGCCATAACCAGATCCAGAATATAATCCATGACGGCATCCGCAATCGGAATCTGTGCAACGCATGCGCGCGCTGCAAGCAGGCTTTCCCGGTCCATGACCTTTTCGATCTTTGGCGGATGGTTTCCCTCCGTCAGTTCCACGATTCCCCGCAATTCCTGCCGGTCCGGAAATTTTACCAGCACTTTAAACAAAAAACGGTCCAGCTGGGCTTCCGGCAGCGGATAAGTTCCCTCGTTTTCGATCGGATTTTGTGTGGCAAGCACCAGAAACGGCTCCGGCAGCTGATGGCTGGTCGTTCCGATCGTCACGGTGTGTTCCTGCATGGCCTCTAAGAGAGCTGACTGTGTCTTTGGCGTGGCACGGTTGATCTCATCCGCCAGCACCAGATTGGCAAAAATCGGTCCTTTTTCAAACCGGAATGCACTTTTTTGCTCTTCTTTTACGATGATGTTGGTACCGGTCACGTCACTCGGCATCAGATCCGGGGTAAACTGGATTCTCTGGAAACTCAGATCACACACCTGGCTGATCGTACGCACCAGCATGGTCTTTCCCAGTCCCGGCATACCTTCTAAGAGTACATTTCCGCCCGCCAGAAGTGCCAGCATGACCTGGCGGATGACGTCTTTTTGTCCGATAATTCCCTTTGCAATTTCCTGTTCACATGCCATGGTGTTCTGCTGGCATACTTCATATTCTGTCATAAGATCTCCTCTCCATCAGTTCAGATTTTCAAAATAATTCCGGATGACATCTTCCATGCCGGCCGGGTATTTTCCATTGGCAATGCCTTCGTAGGCCTCTTTCGTGTAATCGCCGACCACGGAATCTAAATCCACGTGTTCGCCTTTCCATGCCAGACCATTCTTCGCCTTGTAATAATCGGAATTCTTCGAATCCCCCTTGTCCTTTGTGATACTGCTGTCGTTTCCGAGTTTATTCGGAACACTCACATAATCATGTGTTCCCCCTCCGGATCCGGTTCCGCGTCCACCGCCTGTTCCGTTTCCTGTTCCACTTCCGTTTCCGCTTCCTGTCCCCTTGCCGTTTCCGCTTCCACTTCCATTGCCACTTCCACTTCCGTCCTTTCCACTGCCCGAATCTTCCCCATCCCCGGAATCCTGGGAACTGGTTTCCGAAGACTGCGTGGATTCCCCACGCTGCGTACCGCTTTGTGTAGTGCTTTGTACATCCCCCTGTGCCAGCTGGTTTCCTGTATTGGTATTCACCTGGATATTTTTAAGTACCGATGCAAGGGCATCCGTCCCGGAAATCTGTGCCGCCTGTCCATACTTGTAAGAAAGTTTCTGCCCGGCAGATGCCAGTGCCTGCTTCGTATCTGCCTGCTGCATTTCTTTTTGCGATAAGGCCAGTGACTGTATCAGTTCCTGCAGGGCTTTCTTTTGTTCTTTTGTCATGGAAGAGGTGTCGGTCTGTTTTAAGGCATCCATCACTTTTTGGATTTCTTTTTCCTTTTCCCGGGCTTCCTGCCGGATGGCATGCCGCTGTTTCACCTGTTTATGCGCGGGGGACGGCACAAACGAAAGAACAAGAGCCAGCCCAAGGGAAAGAAAAATTGCCACAAGTTTCCTTCGGTCCGGACAAACACGCGCCTTTTTCCATGCATGGTCTTCCTGTAACATATGCACGGCATCGCTGCGCTGCATCCGGTCGATACTGCCCTCTTTTCCGATACGCCCATATGCCGTCACGATCCGTTCCTGAAACCCGAAACGGTCGATCTGCTGTGCTGCCTGTACCATGGTACATCTCTTCATTACCGTATAAATGCCTCCAGCTGCCGCACCACATAAAACTGCCAAAACAGCCCACACATGCACCGTATAAAAAGGGACAAACACCGCACATCCTTCCAGCACCATGGCGATGGTTCCACCTGCGGCAATTCCTGTGCTTTCATAGCGCAGGAACTTTTTTACGTTCTGTTTTCTTTTGCTGTAACGGATTTCCTGCAACAGAAATGCTTTTTCATCCATGCTGCTTTCCCCCTGCATGTTTTCTTCCATATCCTGCCATCGGATTGATCCGCCGCATCGCAATCAGAAGAAAGACAAATGCCAGTGCCACAAATAAAAGCGTGGAAACGGCCATCCATCCATAATGTACGGCAGCACCCGAAACAGAAAGTGTTTTCCCGTAATTTGTGATCAGTTCTTCCGCCACGGATGTTCCGGTCATACTCCAGGTAAAAAATTCAAGCAGATACATGCCCGGATTGACCAGAAGCACCCAGCAGGATTTTTCCGGTACACCACCTGACATGCGGACAACCGAGGTGACCAGATAGGGAAGAAAACTTCCGATAAACAGCAGGACATAGATACCATACGATAAAATTATGGCACTGATCGTTTTTTTACAGATGGAAGAACACAAAATTCCAATACTTGCAGAAACGAACGAAACCAGTAATGATACCGCCAGAAACCAGAACAGATTGCCCCATGAGAGTCCGCCGATGACAAATGCCAGTGCTACGATCGGAAGTCCTGCCACCACATAAAACATGCTCTGGATCATCGCGGTGAGCACCTTTCCCATAATAATGGAAAATCCGGTCATGCTGGTTGTCATCATAATATCAAAGGTCTGCCGCTCTTTCTCACCCGAAATTGCAGAAGCCGTGCGCACCGGGACTACCACTCCCAAAATAAAAATCTGCGTGACCGCAAGTGCCGGATACAGCCAGACAATGCTGCTGTATATGTTTGCAGACGAATAGGTCATCTGCTGGGAAAACAAAAACATGGCAAAGAAAAATACAACTGCCATAATCGCCTCATAAACAAATATTTCCCAACAGATCCGCATGCTGCGCGCCTGTACTTTAATATCTTTTTTTACCATTGGATTAATTCTCATCTTCCTGCCCTCCTGTCAGCTGCATAAACAGGGATTCGAGATTTCCCTCTTCTTTATAAAATCCTGTCACGATAATTCCATTCTGTATCATCTGTGCGATCAACTGCGCGATTTCTTCCTCTTTCATGGCATGCGAGATATGGATTTCCTTTTCTCCCACCGATTCCACCTTAATCTGCGGGTGTTCCTTAAGCATGCGCACTGCCGGCTCCATCTCCCCGTGAACCGAAACCACGATCCGGTTTCCACCGAAAACATGTTCCATGACATCCTCGATGTTTCCTGCTTCTACGAGTTTTCCGTGATCCATAATACCGATGCTGTTGCACATCTCTGCCAGCTCCGACAAAATATGGGAACTGATCACAATGGTTTTTCCCATGCTGCGCAGATTCTGCAAAAGTTCTTTCATCTCCACACGCGCACGCGGGTCCAGACCGGAATTCGGTTCATCCAGCACCAGAAGGGAAGGATTGTGGATGAGTGCCCGTGCCACACACAGCCGCTGCTTCATTCCGCGGGAAAGCGTATCCACATAAACCTCTTTTTTGTCGGACAGATTGACAAGTTCCAGCAGATCATTGGATACCGCGGTGATCTCCCTGGAAGTCATACGGTACATGGAACCGTAAAAATCCATATATTCGCTGACTTTTAAATTGTCATACACACCAAAGAAATCCGGTACATAACCGATCTGCTTTTTGATTTCCTTCGGATGCAGCAGGGCATCCACGCCATGGATCGTAATGGTTCCTTCTGTCGGCGGCATAAGTCCGCATACCATCCGGATTGTTGTTGTCTTTCCGGCTCCGTTTGGTCCCACAAAGCCAAACAGATCCCCTTTTGGCACATGCAGATTCAGATCCCTGACCGCCTGAAATTTTCCGTAGTTTTTATACAAATGACTAATTTGAAGCATGAGACACCTCCTGACCGGCAATCGTATACAGACAGCCAAACGAAATTTCCGAGCACCTGCTCTCTATAGTTTTTCCGTAGTCTGCGGTTACTCCTTCCACTACAACAGTACCCGACACATCGTTCTGCCGCCGGATCTGGCACAGTCCCAGATACAGTGCGGCTGCCATATCCTTATGCTTATACGAATATGTATTTCCATTCATGTTGTCTTGCGATAACACGCTGTAGACATCATCAAAATAAGAAATCTGCTGGGACAGCAGTGGTTTTTTACTTTTCCCGTCTATCGTTATGGT
>ERZ773229.2475-NODE-2475-length-10944-cov-3.122142_pt1 | contig 10944 bp, 10 predicted proteins | sample MGYA00580992_ERZ773229 | MGnify/ENA primary metagenome ERZ773229 (study PRJEB29015, sample SAMEA2737795) | human gut metagenome | biome: human gut; feature: human-associated habitat; material: faeces | place: China | collected 2012 ... | reverse complement strand
GCCAGTTCGCATTCATCAGTCAGCACCTCCAATGTATGGGTGCAGTAGGGAGGAATGCGCAGCAGCTCTCCCGGCTTGGCAGTGACGGTTTCGTCCGGGGTCGTCAGGCGTACTTCTCCGCAGATGACCTGATACAGCTCCCAGTTGGGATGGGGCGCATTCCATTCCACCCGCAGCCCCTTGTGACCGACGATCCGCCAGACTTCGTACAGTCCGCCGGTTTCCCAACGGCCCACGACCTGACGGAGCACGGCCCCCGGCACTTGGAAGGTCGCCCACGCAAAAGACGGAGTGCGCACCTCTGGCACCTCGGAAAGCTCAGCAGCCCTTGCGGCGGGCTGCTTGCAGGGGAAGGAACCGTTCAGGCCGTTGAACATTTCGCAGAATGCCGGATCGTCCCACACCTGCGGATACCACGCCGCGATACGGTTGCGGTTTTCCCGGCGCTGGTTCACGTCCATTCCCTGCAAAAAGACCCGCCAGACGGTCTTTTTCGCAGGAAAAGAAATACCGTGGGGGAGTCCGGGGGCAATGAAAGCCATGTCGCCCGCCTGCATGGGGACCCGCAGCCCGCGAATGGTGATTTCCACCGTTCCTTCCCGCAGGTAAAAGATTTCGCTGCCTACGTCGTGCTGGTGGTAGGGCTCGCTGTTGCCCTGCTTATACAGGCCGTCCCGTACTTCCAGCATGGCGTTGGGCCCCACCGGGTGGAGCAGACACACGGAAAGCTCGGTCTCGGTCTCCGTGCAGCTGAGCCAGTCCTCTTTTTCGGTGGGGCGGACCAGATAGCGACTTTTCATGGGGCATGTCTCCTTTACGGACGATCAGTACAGCGTCGGCCAGAGCTTAAATTCCCAGACGATCTCACCATAATCCTTTTTGTCGCTGACGCCGCCCTGTTCATCCAGCGTAAAGACACTCAAATGAGCTTGGGGCGTGCAGATTTCGCCCAGCGTGAACAGCACGTTTTCCTCCACGTAAACGCAGTTCCCGGCGCGGAACACCCGGCAGGGTTCGCAGCGGCGGTCGGCCTGCTTGGCCTCATAATCGGCTCGAACAGAGGCGGGCATTTCGCCCCACAGCGCCGCCTTGGCGTTGTACATGGCCGGACGAACGATCTCCTTGCCTACGAACGCATCAAAGCCGGTATATACGTTCATGAAGGTGATCTTTCCTTCGGCGTTCAGGTCGCACACCAGCGCCGTGGGCGTGGCGTAGGTCACTTCCTTGTGATGTTCCTCGTCGTGGAAAAGGTAGGACAGCGTATATTCGCTCACCTGCCGGGACCCGCTGACGCAGGTGCGCTCATGCCGGGCCGTTACGCCAAGGTAGCTGAACCGGCGCTCCAGCTTTTTGACCAGCATGGCGAAAATGCGGTTATTGCTGATCGTCCCGAAGGAAGGAAGGCTGAGGTTGGCTTCGCCGTTCGCAAACAGGCTCAGCAGTCCTTCGATATCCTGATTGATTACTGCGTCGAAGAGGTTTTCCATCGTTACGCTCGTCATCGCGCTCATCCTCCTGCTTATAGTGTGGGCCAGAGCCAGTGGTCAAACGAAGAGTCGCCCGCCAGACGCACGGCGATGATCTTGCCCTCGTCGTTGTACTGATAGATTGCCATACCGGCGGAGGGGGTATTGGGGTTGCCGCCGCTGCGGTGGTTCATGTATTCCACCACCAAAAAATGGGGCGCTTCAAAGGCGGTGCAAAGGCGCAGCTCCGTGTTCTTGCCATCCTTGAACAGGCCGTTGAAGGTTTTGACCAGATCGGGCCCCTGATTGAAGCTGTAGGCCGTGCCCATGAAGTAGGCGTTGTGATCCAGAATCCGATCCAGAATGGGCTTGGAATCACCGGCCCACAGACACTTGAAGTACAGCTTTTCCAGTTCCGGCAGGCTGTCGATCAGCGTCGGATCCTCGTTGAGCATGGCCGGACGGGTGATGTTGTGCCCGGCCACCCAGTGGGTGCTGTAGTAGACCCGCGCCGTCCTGATCTTGCCGTCCTCCATTTCGCACATGACGCTGACGGGAATGTGCAATTCCTTGTGGTAGTCAAACTCCGCGTCGTGGATCATGAAGTAGTACACGCCGTTGATGGCCAGATGCTTCTCGTCCGCACTGGGAACGGTTCCCCAGTACTCGAAGCGCAGGTCGTCCCGGTCGCGCATCCACAGGCGAACCTGCCGCAGATACCGTCCGAAAACGATGTTATTGCCGATCTGACCATAGCGGGGCACGTTTACAGAAATATGGCCGTCTGTGAACAGATTTTCAAAGGGAGCCGTGTCGCCCTGCTGAATGTACCCGGTCAGGTCTTCAAACACTTTGGTCACGTCTGATAAATTCATATCGGTTGTTCACTCCTTTGTTTTTTCTTGGTTTTTCTGAGAAACAATGCGTTTGTACTCGCGGGAAAATGCGTTATAATGAATCATTATCACTGCGAAAGGGGACGGAGGTATGACATTCCTTCATATTCGTTATTTCTGCATGGTTGCCGAGTGTCAGAGCATCAGCCGGGCGGCAAAGGCGCTGATCGTTTCCCAGCCTGCGCTGAGCAAGATGATCCGTTCCCTGGAAGACGAGCTGGGCGTTTCCCTGTTTCTGCGCGAAGGGCGGAAAATGATGCTCACCGCCGACGGACGCTTCTTTTATGAAAGCGCCGTCAACAGTCTTGCCATTCTGGATAATGCGGTAAACGCGCTGACCAACCGCAGCCAGGTGAAGGAAATTCGTGTCTGTATCAATTCGGGCGACCTGTTCATGGAAGAAATGATCGCCGAATACCATCTACAGCACGAGGACATTTTCTTCCAAATCTTTGCGGAAGCGCAGGCGACGGAGCCCCATCGCGGCGGTGCTTACGATCTGGCGGTCTATACCCGGGCGGAAAACCAGCCCCTTCCCGGGAACGTCCATCCGCTGCTGACGGAGAGCTTCGGACTGGCGATTCCCATCCGCGACCCCCTTTCCCAATGCCAAAGCATTGCGCTGGAGCAGGTGAAGGACAGGGCCTTTTTAGCCACCGACACCTACGGCCTCAACTACCAGCTCTGCCGGGAGCACGGCTTTACGCCCCGGCTGGTCATCGTAGGCCAGAACCTGCACGCCTACATGAAAATGCTGGAATACGAGACCGGCATCAGCATCGTGCCTGCCCTGACCTTTGGCAAATACCTGCCGAAGAACTGCCGCTATGTGCCCATCGAGAATTTTATCAAGACCCGCACCTTGGTGATTGAGGAGGCTAACACCTACTCCCGTGACCACGTGCGAGATTTCCTGAATTTCTGTCTGGAAAAAAGCGCGCAGCTTCAGCAGACGGATTCGACGGCGGCTGTTAATTGACCGCCGTCCACGCCGCCGCCTCCTCGTCGGTGGCCAGCAGGGAATGGGTAGCCGACAGGGCATGATAGGTGCCCTTGTTGTAGTCGATCCCGCTGGCGGCGTAGTTGTAGCTCTGAATGGGCCGGTCTTTTTCCAGCCGCGGATTGGGGCGGGGGATGGCCGACAGCAGCGAGCGGGTGTAGGGATGGGCCGCGTGCTCGAAAACGTCCTCCGTCGTGCCCGCCTCCACCAGATGGCCCAGATGCAGCACGCCGATCGCGTCGGAAATATAGCGCACCATGGAAAGGTCATGGGCAATGAACAGAATGGCGCAGCCCGTTTCCTCCTGAATGTTTTTGAGCAGGTTGACCACCTGCGCCTGAATGGAAACGTCCAGCGCACTGATGGCCTCGTCGGCAATAATGAGCTCCGGCCTCATAATCAGGGCCCGGGCGATGCCCACGCGCTGACGCTGGCCGCCGGACAACTGGTGCGGATAGCGGTTGGCGTGTTCGACGGACAGCCCTACTTTTTTGAGCATGGCATAGACCATTTCCTGCCGTTCCGCCTTGGAGGCGGCCATGTGATGGATGTCAACGCCTTCGGCGATGATGTCCATCACTTTTTTGCGCGGATTCAGCGACGCCATGGGATCCTGAAAGATCATCTGCATTTTCTGGCGCAGCATGGTCTTCTGCTCCTTGGTCAGGCCGCCGGAAATATCCTCGCCCCGGAAGATGACCCGGCCTGCCGTGGGCTTGTACAGACGGATGATCGACCGGCCCGTGGTGGATTTGCCGCTGCCGCTTTCACCCACCAGACCGTAAATTTCGCCCTTGTGGATGGTGAAGGATACGTCGTCCACCGCCTTGACCGTAAAACTGCGGCTGATGGGAAAATATTGCTTTAAGCCCTGTACTTCCAGCAATGCTTCCTGTTCATTCGCCATGGTTGACCTCCTCCTTCATCTGATTGATGCGATCCTGCAGCGCCTGAGGCCGGTCGACCTTGGGCGCTTCGGGATGAAGCAGCCACGTGGCCGCGCTGTGGTGCTCGTTGATGGAAAACATGGGCGGCTCCTGCTCGAAGTCAATGCCCAATGCGTAAGGGTTACGGGGCGCGAAAGCGTCGCCCTTGGGCATTCGAAGCAGGTTGGGCGGCGAACCGGGAATGGTGTACAGTTTCGCCTTGGGATTCTCCATGTCCGGCACGGACAGGAGTAGACCCCAGGTGTATGGGTGGGCCGGTTCATAGAAAATATCGTCCGCCGTGCCCTTCTCCACCAGCTTGCCCGCGTACATGACCATGACCTTGTCAGCCACTCGGGCCACCACGCCCAGATCGTGGGTGATGTAAATGACCGTCAGATGGTTGCGCTTTTGAATATCGCGGATCAGGTCCAGAATTTTGGCCTGAACCGTCACGTCCAGCGCGGTAGTAGGCTCGTCGCAGATGAGCAGATCGGGTTCGCAGGCCAGCGCGATGGCAATGACCACCCGCTGCCGCATCCCGCCGGACAGCTGATGGGGATAGTTGTTATACCGTTCCGCCGCATTGGGAATGCCTACTTCTTCCAGTAGTTCAATGGTGCGCTTTTTGGCCTCCGCGTGGCTGGCCTTGCGGCGTTTGATGACGCTTTCGGCAATCTGCGCGCCGATGGTCATGGTGGGGTTCAGTGAGGTAAGGGGATCCTGAAAAACCAGCGCGATATGCCGCCCGCGGATACGCTTCTGCATGTCGCGATCCGACAGTTTCAGCAGATTTTCCGTGCGGTCTTCGCCGTTTTCAGCCCGGTAGGTGAATAGGATTTCGCCCCGGTCAACGATCTCGTTCTTGCTGCGAATGCCCAGAATGGACTTGACCGTGACGGACTTGCCGCTGCCGCTTTCGCCGACGATGGCGACCGTTTCGCCCCGCCGCAGCTCGAAATCGACCCCGCGGATGGCGTTCACCCGGCCGGCAAAGGTATTAAAGGAGATGGAAAGATCCTTGACCCTGAGAACCACGTCGTTTTCCTGCATTTTCCTCTTCTCCTTTCCACCTTACATGGAGCGCATCTGCGGGTCGATGGCGTCGCGCAGACCGTCGCCCAGCAGGTTGAAGGACAGCATCAGGATCGACAGCACCAGCGCGGGCAGCAGCACCTGCGCCGGATACAGCATGGCCGACTTGTAGCCGTCGTTGATCAGCGTGCCCAGAGAAGCCATGGGGATGGGAACACCCAGACCGATGAAGGCCAGAAACGCTTCAAAGAAAATGGCGTTTGGCACGGAAAGCATGAAGGTGATGATGATCTGCCCCATGGTGTTGGGCAGGATGTCCTTGAACAGAATGCTGCTCACCGGTGCGCCAAGCGTGCGGGAGGCCAGCACGTATTCCTCGCTTTTCAGCTTGAGCACCTGCGCGCGCACAATGCGGCTCATGTTGACCCAGCCTGTCATGGCCAGCGCCAGACAGATGGCCGGAATGCCGGGCTCCAGCACCAGAAGCAGGAGCATCATGATGATCAGATTGGGAATGCTGGTCAGCACCTCCACAAAGCGCTGCATCACAAAGTCCACCTTGCCGCCCAGATATCCGGCGATCATGCCGTAGGTAGCGCCGATGACCACGTCCAGCACCACGGCCAGCACGGCGATCAGCAGTGAAATGCGGGTGCCTTCCCAGACGCGGGTCCAGATGTCACGGCCCAGCGCGTCGGTGCCGAAATAGTGGTATTGATCCTTCACGCCCTTGCTGGCGTAAACGTCCACGCCCTTGCGGGTGCCGTCGAAGATGCCCAGCTTTTCCAGTCCGGGAATGCGCATGGGCAGGTTGGTGGTCTCGGAATGAACCTCTTTATAGGTGTAGGGGCTGACCATCGGCGCAAAAATGGCAAAGCCGACGATGATCAGAATGCACACCAGACCGATGCAGGCGCCTTTGTTGGAAAACAGCGTCAGCAGAATTTCCTTGACATAGGAATGGCCGGCGTAGTTCTCGTCCAGACTGCTCTCCGCCTTGTAGCCGATCAGCTTTTTTTCCTCGGGGGACAGATGCGTTTGCATACTCGTCACTCTCCTTTGGCGACCCGGATGCGGGGATCGATCAGTCCGTAGAGGATATCCACCACCAGCATCACGAGGATGTACAGCGCGCAGTAGATGAAGGACAGCGCGAAGGTCACGTTGTAGTCGTTTTCCTGAATGGCGGTGATCAGAAGGCCGCCGATGCCAGGCACGGAGAAGGCCTTCTCCACTACCAGACTGCCGGTTAGCACGTTGACCACACTGGGGCCGATGACGGTGATCACGCCCGTCAGAACGTTGCGCAGCACGTGCTTGATGACCAACGCCAGCTTGCCTACGCCCTTGACCTTGGCAAGGGTCACGTAGTTCTGGTTCAGCACGTCGATAATCTCGCTGCGCGTATATCGGGCTACGCTGGCCATGGGCGACACCGCCAGCGTAAGGGCAGGCAGGATCGCGGACGCCAGCGGCGTTTTCGCATTATAAAGGAAGGGAAGCAGCTTCCACTGGAAGCCGACGAAATAGGCCAGCAGCAGTGCGAATACGAACGCTGGAAGGCTCACACCCAGAATGGCGATGGCCGAGGTGATGGTATCCCAAATGCTGTTGTGGTTGAAGCCGGCCACAATGCCCAGCACCAGTCCCAAAATAACGCCGAACACGATCGCCATCAGGCCGATGCGGATGGTGATGGGGAAGCGCTTGGCCAGCAGACTGGAGATAGGCAGGTTTTGCTGAATGTTGTAGGAAACGCCAAAATCCCCATGGAGGATGTTGGAGATGTACTTGACATAGCGGGTCAGAAAGGGCTGATCCAGCCCGTACTTGGCCTCGATATTGGCGCGCTGCTCCGCCGTCAGCTCGGGATTGTTGAACGGCGAGCCGGGCAATAGCTCCATGAGCAGGAACAGGACAAACATCACTGCCAACAGGGTCGCCACAGCCGTTAACAAGCGCTTGGCAATATATTTTTTCACACGTTGCGCCCCTTTCCAAATAGCCGCCGCCGGGGAAACCCGTGCGGCGGCGTATTATCGATTCCCGGGGATAGCAGCCAAATGCGTCTGTTACGCACCGGGCTTGTTCCTCCGCTCCTCCGACCAGAAGGAGCGGAGGAAGAAAGCATTCTTTGTTACTCGGCGATATCCGCGAACATGAAGTCCCAGGAAATGCCGATCAGGTTATGATAGTAGTTGCTGACGGTCGGACGAATCAGCAGGCAGTCCGCGGTGCGGTACACGGGGATGGCCACGGCCGCGCGCTGTGCCATTTCTTCCAAATCCAGGCAGTTGTTCCAGATCACGTCGGAGTCGGTCTCTTCCAGCGTCGCGCTGTACAGCGCGTCGTATTCCTCGTTGGAATATCCGGCGTAGTTCAGGCTCTGGCCGGTGGTGTACTGGCCCAGCTTGGCGAGCACGTTGGGCACGGAGGAGCCGGTGCGGTGCAGTCCCAGCTGGAACTTGCCGTTTTCCATTTCGTCCAGACGCTGCGCCTTGGGCATGATCTTCAGGTTCAGGCTGAGACCGGGGCAGGTGCTTTCCACTTCGGACTGGATGAAAGCCGCCACGCTCTGGGCGCTTTCACTGTCTTCCACGGTGAAGTCCAGAGACAGGCTGTCCACGCCCAGCTCGGCCTTGGCCTTTTCCCAGTACTCCTTGGCCGCTTCCTTATCGCAGCTCCAGAAGTCAGGCCGCACGGAGTTGAACTCGTTGCCGTCCTTGTCGAAGAACACATCGGAGTAGTTGCAGTCGTACTTGGCCAGAGAGCCGTCGCACAGGATGTTGTTGACCAGCGCTTCACGGTCGATGGAGAAGCCGATGGCGTATAGCAGGTTCTGGTTGCTGACGGTTTCATCCTTGAAGTTGGGCACCACGTACCAGCTGAAGGTGGTGGGGGCATTGTAGAAAGCGTCGGAGTCGCGGTACATATCCACCACGTCGCTGCTCAGAATGACGAAGTCAGCCTGAGCGCTTTCGTAGGCCATGATGCCGGTCTGGGTGTCCTTGATGACCTGATACTCGATGGTATCAATCTTGATGTTTTCAGCGTTCCAGTAGTCTTCGTTCTTCGTCAGCGTCCAGGTCAGGTCGCCGGCGGTCCAGTTTTCCAGCTTGTACGCGCCGCAGGTCAGCAGGGTGTCGCTGGACAGGGCGTACTGATCGCCGCAGCTTTCCACGAACTTCTGGTTCAACGGGCCGAAGGAGCAGTCGCTCAGATAACGGATCAGCCAGTCGCAGGGAGCGGTCAGTTCCACCACCAGCGTCTTGTCATCCACGGCGGTGATGCCCAGCGTGGTGTAGTCCGCTTCGCCCTTGTTGATCTCTTTCAGGTTCTTCAGGGGCAGATAGTTGAAAAGGAACGTATGCTCGAAACCGCCTTCGGGGTTCACTACGCGCTTCCAGGCATATTCGAAGTCGGCGGCGGTCACGGGATCGCCGTTGCTCCATTTGGAGTCGCGCAGGTGGAAGGTATAGGTAAGACCATCCTCGGATACTTCGTAGCTCTCGGCCAACGCGGGCTGGGGCTGACTGTTTTCATCCAGACGGAAGAGGCTGTCCACCAGCAGGGACATAATGCTGGTCGTATAACCGTCGCCGGTATTACCGCTGTCCATGGTGTCCATTTCAACGTTCTGGGTCAGTCGCAGGGTCTTGCCCTCGGCAACGGCCTGCGTGCATACGGCCATAACCAATACGAGGGTCAGCGCCAAGATCCGGGAAAGCTTGTGTTTCATGCAAATCATCCTTCCTGTATATCGTACTCATCCGGGCCGTTTTCCCTCGCCGGTCGGGATGATGTTGACTATTATATGCATACTCGGCTGAAAAAGCCAATACCATTTTAGTCGTATTTTCCGTACCATTTTGGTATTGTTTCCGATTGTTCTTTTGTTGTTTCGATTTTTGAAAAAAAGCCTCTTTCGATTGCGAATCAACGACTTTTGCCTTTTATTCCGTCCCTTGCCTTTTTCGCTTTACCGTGCTACGATAATACAGTTGCCGCTTGACTGCGACCAAAAGGAGTGTGTATTTATGCAAGAGGTATACGAATTTCTGAAAGCCTGCAAGACCTATTATCTGGCGACCTGCGAAGGAGATCAGCCCCGCGTCCGGCCTTTCGGCACGGTGGATATTTTCGAGGGCCGTCTATACATCCAGACGGGGCTTGTCAAAGACGTGGCCAAGCAGATGCTGGCACATCCCAAAGTAGAGCTCTGCGCCTGTCAGGATGGCCGCTGGCTGCGGGTGAGCGCCGAAGCGGTGCTGGATCCCCGCCGTGAGGCCAAGGTGCATATGTTGGATCAGTATCCTCATCTGAAAGCCCGCTATGATCCCGACGACGAAAACACCGCTGTGTTTTATCTGCAAAACGCGACCGCAACGTTTTCCTCCTTTACCGAACCGCCCCGGACCGTTCGGTTCTGAGAAAGCGGGACAGAAAGAAGAACCCTTTCCGAATACAGGCTGCGTTCGGAAAGGGTTTTCTTGTAAGCCAAACAAATCCGTACGAAAAGAGTTCTTTTCCTCTTGACAGAAAAAAGGATTCTGCTAAAATACCAGATGTTCGTCGGAGGGCGAATCGTTCAGAGAAACGATGGGCCGGACAAGGCGCAGACTGAAACGTCTGTTATTTGTCCGGCTTTTTTGTGTGAAAAGGAGAGAGAAAGAATGGATTTGCTGAACGGAAAAATCAAACTCATGTATTTTCGCTACCTGTCCGCGGCGTTTGGCAGCGCCATGATTACCTCGGTGTATTCCATTGTGGATACGGCGATGGTGGGGCAGTATCACGGCCCGGAGGGAACGGCGGCGCTGGCGGTTGTTGCGCCGGTCTGGAATATCATCTACAGTCTGGGCTTGCTGATGGGCATCGGCGGAAGCGTCATTTTCAGCACGAAGCGCGGAAGTGAAAAGAAGGACGGCAGCGAGAACCAGTATTTCACAGCGGCAGTCATTGGTTCGGCGATTCTGGCCCTGCTGGCATGGGCGGCTCTCCTGTGCTTTGAGCGGCCGATTCTGACTTTCTTCGGCGCGAATGAATCGCTGCCGGCGTTGGCTCGGAAATACATGCGCCCTATTCAGTGGGTGTTCCCGCTGTTTCTGTTGAATCAGATGCTGGCGGCATTTCTGCGAAACGACGGCAATCCCGGCCTTGCCACACTGGGCGTGCTGGCCGGCGGCGCATTCAATATTTTTGGCGATCACGTTTTCGTATTTACCTGCCGGATGGGCATCTACGGCGCAGGGCTTGCAACAGCTATCGGCTCCGGGATTTCGTTTGTTGTGATGCTGACGCATTTTTTCAGCCGCAGAAATACGCTTCGGTCGGTGAAAGTGGAACGTCTGCCGCACAAGCTTCAGAAGATTTGTGTGACAGTTTTTTCTACCTTCTTTATTGACGTGGCCATGGGCATCCTGACGGTGCTTTTTAACCGTCAGATCATGAAATACCTCAGTATGGCCCGATCATTCAGGCCAGCACCTTTGTTCAGTGCTGTGCGTACAGCGTCGGGCAGGCCATCATTTCCATGAACTTCGGCGCGGGCAAAGGCGGAAGGATCAGGGAGACCTTACGGCTGGCGCTGGGCACGATAGCGTTTTTCGGCCTATTCT
>ERZ773229.2462-NODE-2462-length-10987-cov-9.983992_pt1 | contig 10987 bp, 10 predicted proteins | sample MGYA00580992_ERZ773229 | MGnify/ENA primary metagenome ERZ773229 (study PRJEB29015, sample SAMEA2737795) | human gut metagenome | biome: human gut; feature: human-associated habitat; material: faeces | place: China | collected 2012 ... | reverse complement strand
GCGTATGACATGGAGATCGAACTGGACGACGAGGACGGCACGCTCGTCTATGAGGTCGAGTTCAAATCCGGCGGCATGGAGTACAGCTACGAGATCAACGCCGCCACCGGCGCCATTCTCGAGCACGAGGCAGAGATAGATGATTGACGCGAAAGCTGAAGGTATGCGGCGCAGGCGTACTTGCAGGGCAGAGTAATATTTAGAAGCGCAGAAAATAATCTGACCATAACATGACCTGCGCTTGGTGAACATGTAAACATATGGAACATATGGCAAGATGGCTTTTGCGTTTGCGAAAGCCATCTTGCCATATCATACATCGGCATCACACATCGGCGCAGAAGCAAAAAGGCTCCCGGCATATGCAAGAGGTCATACGCTTCGCGGGTAATGGAAGCAGCCGGCGTTTGCGGGAAGATCACAATTTGCGGTGGTGAGCTTCAAATACCGCTTGCCTTTTTGTGCATGATATAATATACTATTGGTATGTGTACTAAAACATTTGGGAAGAGGTGCTATTTTTGCGGAGAGACAGCAGTGAAACAAAAAGGAAAATACTGACCGTGTGCGTCCGTCTTTTTCTGGAGCAGGGGTATAAAAACACCTCTGTCAGCCAGATCGTGGAGGAAGCAGGCGTGGCAAGGGGAAGCTATTTGAATCTGTTTCCGACCAAGGACAGAATTTTGCTGGAGCTGACCGAAACGATGTTCGGCGGGCAGTTCGGCGTGGCGAGAAGCATTGCGGACAGCAAGCTGCCGCCGGTTTACGCCTATGCGGTGGAAACGGCGATACAGCTCACTCTGACCGAGTTGAACGAGAATCTGCGGGAGATCTACATCGAAGCCTACTCCCTGCCTGAAACATCGGAGTATATCTACCTGCATACCACGGCGGAGCTGAAGCAGATCTTCGGCGGGAATTTCCCGGATTACAGCGACAGCGATTTTTATGAGATGGAAATCGGCACGGCGGGGCTGATGCGCAATTATATGGCACGGAAATGCGACATCCATTTCCCGCTGGAACGCAAGCTCAGCCGCTTTTTGACGGCGACCATGCGGGTGTATCAGGTGCCGGAGGAGGAACAGGCAAGGGTGCTTGCCTTTATCCAATCACTGGATATCAGGGCAATCGCCACCAAGGTCATGTATAAGCTATTCGCCATGCTGGAGATGAAATACGATTTTAAGCTGTCGAAGGACGGCGAAACGGAGGTAACAACATGAAGAAACGAATACTTAGTATCCTGCTCATGTGCTGCATGGTGTTGACGCTGCTGCCGGTGCAGGCACTGGCGGAGGACTCGGCCTACACCGTGGGCGAGGACACCGGCGTATCAGCGCGGGCGCTTGCCGGAACCGCCGGAACAAAGCTGAAAGCGGACAACATCGCCACCTATGTCGCCAATGGCCTGGGCGGCGGCGTGTATACGCTGGCGGAGGACGTGACCATCTCCGGCACACTGCGGGTCACGGGCGAGGCCACGGTGGACCTGAACGGCCACATCCTGCGCTATGCCGAAGAAGCGGAGCCGGACAGCATCTTCCGCGTCACCAGCGGCAGCACCCTGACCCTGACCGACAGCCGCCCTGAGGCGGAGCATGAGGATAAGACCCTGCCCGCGGGCGGCCTCATCACCGGCGGCAGGGGCTACCGGCATGACAATGGCGCGGGACAGGCCTACATTTACTATGGCGGCGGCGTGTATGTGGAGACGGGCGCATCCTTCATGCTGGCGGGCGGCACCATCTATGCCTGCGGCGTCCAGAGCGGAGCGTTTCAAGCGTTTGGCGGCGGCATCTATGCCGACGGCGGCTCCGTCACCATGTCCGGCGGCGCGATCCGGAACTGCGCTGTCTCAGACGATTACGGTGCCAGCGGCGGCGCGATCTATGCCAAGGCCGGCTCCGTCACCATGTCCGGCGGCGTCATCAGCGGCTGCTCTGCCATGGACGGCGGCGGCATCTTGACATCCGGGTGTACCGTCCAGATCACCGGCGGCCGCATCGAGAACTGCAAGGCAAGCGGATGCGGCGGCGGCCTGTCTGTCAGCGGCCACACAAACGGCCCGGTGTCTGTTCTGGACACTGTGATCTCCGGCTGCGAGGCGAAACGCGGCGGCGGCGTGGCCCTGATCGCCTTTGCTGAGCTGGAGCTGGGGGAGAATGCCCGCATCACGGGCTGCACGGCCACCGAAAAGGACGATACCGAGGCAGGCGCCATCGAATACGGCGCCGCGATCTATATGGATCTTGACTCGACCTATACCGTCAACTATCCCGGCTGCTTCCTCTATGCCAACGGCGGCCGGGTGGAGGGCACGGTGTATGTGGGAACGAACAAGATTGGCACAAAAAATAACTACTTAGACTCCGTAAAGGCCACCAACGCCATCGACCACACGGACGGGAAGCCTACCACGATCTTCACCGGCGATGTCTACTGCGAGGGCGACATCCGGGGCGGTATTTTCCATGGCAGCGTCACTGTGCTGGATCCTCGTGGCGACATGGCCGACGTATCCAAGTATGACTATTGGAAATTCTGCAGCAACCTCTCCGGCGGCAGCTTTTACAAACCCGTCCGCACGGAGTGCCATGTCTCCGGCGGCACATTCTACGGCGGTCTGACTCTGGAAAAGAACGCCAAGCTCAGCGGCAAGCCCATGAACACCGGCAGCGAGCTTACTGACAAGACCAACATCCCCAACCCCAACGGCAAGCCCGTCACCGTGACCTATGCTTACGGGGCTTTGGGCGGGATCTATGCCAAGCAGATCGTCCAGGCGGGCGAGGCGGCCATCCGGCCCGACGACCCGATAAGAGGAGGCTATACTTTCATCGGTTGGGATAAGGCGATTCCCGCAACCATGCCTGCGGAAAACATCACAATCACCGCACGGTGGAAAGACATCGAAAAGCCGACGGGCGAAATTATCATAGGCACAGATAAATGGCGGGAATTCTTAAACGAGCTCACCTCCGGCCTGTTCTTTCAGGATACGCAGGAGGTAACGATAAACGCCGCTGATAACAGCGGGATCGTGTTTGCTTCCTATTTGGTAACAGATCAGGATCTCTCCGAAGAGGAGCTGGAATCTCTTGTGTACCGTGCGTACGATGAGCCGTTCCGCATAGAACCCAACGGAGAGTATATTGTTTATGTAATGCTTGTTGACGCGAGCCTGAACATAACCTATCTTCGTTCCGACCGCCTGACGCTTGATAATGTGCAGCCTGTCATCAGCGGCGTAGAAAACGGCAAGACCTATTGTGGAGCACGGACGGTTACAATTACCGAGAAGTATATAGATACCGTTACCGTAAACGGCACGACGGTCGAGCTTGACGAAAGCGACAGCTTCCGCCTTGCTCCGGCAAACGGCGGACAGAAGATCATAGTTGCCGACAAGGCCGGCAATACCACAGAAATGACCGTGACGGTCAACGCCGGGCACACTTACGGTGAATGGGCATCCAACGGCGACGGTACGCACACCCGAAAATGCACGGTAGACGGCTGCGCTGGCTCCGAAACCAAAGACTGCTCCGGCGGGAAAGCGACCTGTAGGGACAAGGCCAAGTGCGCGGTCTGCGGAAAGACCTACGGCGAGCTTGATGCGAAGAACCACGCCGACTTAAAGCACATCCCGGCAAAGGCGGCGACCTGGGTCGCCGAGGGCAATATCGAGTATTGGTACTGCGAAGGCTGCGGCAGGTATTTCAGCGACAGGGACGGTACAAAGGAGATCAGAAGAGCCGACACCGTAACGGCGAAGCGGAAGAGCAGTTCCGCAACGGCGAAGCCGGAGGACGATCCCAAATCGCCGGGTACCGGCGACACAAGCAACCTTGCGCTGTGGATCGCTCTGCTGTTTGCCAGCGGCGGCGCAGCCATCGGCACTACGGTTGTCAGCAGAAAAAAGTACAACAGATAATCGACTCGTGGGGAGAGAGGCTGAGAAGGCAGCTTCTAAACGGCATGATCGCGCAGGCAAAACGAACACAAAAAGCACTTTTCTGACAAGTTTGTATGGTGGAAGCTTTCCTTTGTGTGCTGTATAATGATGGCACAGACAAGGAGGTGGTCAATATGCTGGCAGAGAATCTGGCGCTCCTGCGAAACCTCCGCGGCATGACGCAGGAGGAGGTGGCGGAGGTCATCGGCATCTCGCGCCAGTCCTACGCCAAGTGGGAGCAGGGCGAAACGATCCCCGATATTGAAAAATGCGACCGGCTGGCAAAATTCTACGGGGTCGCTATCGATGCCCTCGTCCATCAGGATGAGGAGATCGGCAGGACGCGGGTGGCGCCCGCCCCGGTGGGCAAGCACCTGTGGGGAACGGTGGCGATGGGCACCAAGGGGCAGATCGTCATCCCCAAGGCAGCGCGGGATACCTTCCATCTGAGCGAAGGCGACCGCCTGGTCGTCCTCGGGGACGAGGAGCAGGGCATCGCGCTCATCAAGGCGGAGGTCTTTGAGGAGCGGATGCAGGAGGCCCTGCGTGCAGGTCAGAAATCCAACGAATAAAAGAAGGTGCGATCATGAAATGTCCCGAATGTGGAAAGGAAATGCGGGAGGGATACCTCTTTTGCAGCAAGGACGGCGCGTTCAGCTTTGCAAACGAGGTGCCGGGTGTATTTGAGAACGCGAAGAATGCCGATGGCTTTGTGAAGATCACAGACCTCAAGGCCAGCCACCGGACGAGAGTTCCGGCGTCCATCTGCGAGGAATGCAGGACGGTCATGCTCAAGTATTGAGCGAAGCTGCCGTTTCCGACCGAAAAAGTCCCCAAGCCGTTGCGCCAAAACGGCTTGGGGACTTGCTATATTTGCGCGGTTGAGGGAAGTGCTTCAGATGTTGTCTGATTAGACCTCTTTGCCCATCTGATAGGCCTGCTCCAGCGCGGGATGCCCGGCGATCTCGCCCACGCCGTTCACGCCGCCTGCGAACACCGTGCCTGCCAGTGTGCAGCGGGGGAAGCAGTCCACCCAGCGCGTTTCAAGTTTCCCTGTTGTATTTTCATAATAGTACCTGCACCCGGCTTTCTGTCAAGATGCATTTGAAAATTTCGCGCGGGAGAGGGCTGCGAAAAGAGATTGACATTTCCCGCCGACACTGCTACCATGGGTGGGTACGCCGAGAAGGCGAATTTTGAACGGAGGTGAAGGTTCATGGATAGCTGCGGAAGTACAGGACGAAGCCGGATGTGCGGCGCGTGGGAATATGGGCTTCGGATGCGGTCATTCATGGACTTGAACTGACCACATCCCGTCTTATCGTGTTCTTCTGCACCGTATCTCAGGCGTCTTGCTGCGGCAACTATCGCTGAGGCGGTGCATTTTTGCGCCCATTTTCAGAGCCAAAGGAGGACACGACTATGATGAACAACATGGTAAAGAAGGATCTGACCCAGGATATCGGCAGCCGGATGAGCGGCAACTTTGTGTGCATCCGCGACACGCTGACCATCCGCGAGGCCATGAGCGAGCTGGTGCGGCAGGCGGGGGTCCACGACAACATCGCCACGCTGTATGTGGTGGATGCGGGCGGCGTGTACGCCGGCGCCATCGACCTGAAGGATCTCATCATCGCACGGGAAAACGACCGGCTGGCGGACATCATCCGCCGCGGCTATCCCTACGTTTTCGCCAGTGAGCGGACAGCAGACTGCGCGGAGCGCATCGCGGACTACGAGGAGGACTCCCTGCCGGTGTTGACGGAGGACCGCCATATCGCAGGCGTTCTGACGGCGCAGGAGCTGGTGGAGCTGGTGGACGACGCCATGGGCGACGACTACGCCAAGCTGGGCGGCCTGACCTCGGAGGAGGACCTGCGGGAGCCGGTGCTGGTCAGCATGAAGAAGCGGCTGCCGTGGCTCATCGCCCTGCTGTTTCTGGGTATGGGCGTATCGTCCGTGGTGGGTGTTTTCGAGTCGGTGGTGGCGGTGCTGCCTATCGTCATCTGCTTCCAGTCACTGGTGCTGGACATGGCGGGCAACGTGGGTACCCAGTCGCTGGCCGTCACCATCCGCGTGCTGATGGACGAGAAGCTGACGTGGCGGGAAGAACTGGCCCTGCTGGGCAAGGAGATGCGGGTGGGCCTGCTGAACGGCGGGTGCCTGGGCGTGATGGCCCTGGCGTTCCTGGGCGTCTACGTCCGCGTGTGCAAGGGCTACGCGTGGCTGTCCGCATTCCTCATCTCCGGCTGCGTGGGGGTGTCGCTGGTGGTGGCCATGGTCATCTCCAGCCTGGTGGGAACTCTTATTCCTATGCTGTTCCACAGGATCCGCATCGACCCCGCCGTGGCCTCCGGCCCGCTGATCACCACCGTCAACGATCTGGTGGCCGTGGTGACCTACTATGGGCTGGCACTGGTGTTTCTGGTGAATATGTTTCATATCTAAGGGAAAACGGGAAAGCTCTCCTGAGCTTTCCCGTTTTTATGCGAATTACTGCTGCTTCGTGACCTGACGGATGCCTACCAGGATCAGCACCGAACCCAGCAGCAGGGCGGGCGTCAGCGGCTCATGCAGGAGAACTACGCCTGCAAACATGGAACACAAAGTGGTCAGAGATCCCAGGGACGACAGCTTCACCACGGACATCTTCCCCGCCGCGTAGTTGACCATGTTGTTGCAGAGGATGGAGCAGAACAGGCTCAGCACCACCACGCAGATCAGGAACTTCGGATCCGACAACGGCCGCACGTAGGCGGCGAGGTCGCCCTTGATGGTGCGGAGGGCCGACAGGGTGAACGCCGCCGCGCAGGCCAGCATCACGACATATGTCCGCTCGAAGGCGGTGAACTCCTGAGCCGTCCGGCGATTCACCGTTTTGTACGCGCCGGAGGTCAGGCAGGCACCCATCAGGAACACCACGCCCAGAGGGCGAATGATGCCCATGGAGCTGCCGGAGACCGTCATCAGCATGACGCCCGCCACCGGCAGCAGACAGAACACGGCCTGGCGGCGGGTGGGGTACTCCTTCAGGAACAGCACGGACAGCAGAATGGCCACCACCGGCGCCACCGCCAGCACCACGCCTGCGAACGTGGCGTTGGTATACAGGATGCCGTAGCTCTCGAAGTAGAAGTACATAGGCTCCGTGACGGCCAGCAGAAGCAGCGGCTTCAGATTTTTTCCGCGGAGGGATAGCTTCGCCTTGCCAAACAGGATCATCAGCGTCATCAGCAGCGCCGACAGCAGAAAACGGATGGACAGCAGCACGTCCGGCTGGGCCACCTCCATGGCTACCTTGGAAAACAGGACGCTGAAGCCCCAAATGATATGCCCCAGGGCGGCCATGGCCAGCGGCATCCAGGGACGGTCTTTCAATGGTGTATGCTCCATGGGTCAATATCCCTCCTCAAATTGCGTCCTTATTATAATGAGAGATAGAGGGGTTGTAAAATACAATTTATCATGCTATCCTATTGAGCAGATTCAATAGAAGTGAGGCTCTACCATATGACAAACGCGGGAATCGAGGCTTTTCTCATCGTCTGCAAGCAGCACAGCATCTCCAAGGCGGCGGCGGAGCTGTTCATCAGCCAGTCATCCCTGAGCATCCGTCTGCGGACGCTGGAAAAGGAGGTGGGGTGCCCCCTGTTCTTCCGGCACAAGGGCAGCCGCGAGATGGTCCTGACGGAGGAGGGCAAGCGGTTTTACCAGCTGTCCCTGCAATATCAGGACATCGTGCGCAGTATGCTGGCCATTGGGAACCGGAAAAGCAGTCTGCGGCTGTCCGCTCTCAACAGCGTGTCCACGTATCTGCTGCCGCCGGTGTACGAGCAGTTCATGCGGGACCACCCCGACATCCACCTGGAGATACAGGACATGACCGTGGAGGCGGCCTGCCAGAGCCTGCTGCGGGGCGAGACAGATCTGGCGTTCACCTCGGACGTGCCCCGCACCGACGCCATACGGGCGGAGCTGGTGATGGCGGAACCTATGGACCTCATCTGCGCGGCAGGCTCCTGCTATTCCGACGGCATCGGGCCGGACGAGCTGCCCGCCCGGCAGGAGGTGTACGTGGAGTGGACCGACGAGTTTGCCCGCTGGCATCAGGAGCTATGGGGTGTGGACGCGGTGCCCCGGATCCAGCTGGAGATCATGAGCCAGCTGCAGATGTTCATGACCAAGCGGGACAGCTGGGCCGTGGTGCCCCGCAGCGTGGCCGATGGGCTGTGCGCCGCAGGCGGGAGGCGGCTGGATGCGGCGTTCCCCTTGCCGGAGCGCCGCATCCACGCGCTGCAGAAAAAGGCGGTAAGCTTGGAGGCTGCGCAGCTGTTTCTGGGCATCACCCGCCGGCTGTGGGCCGCAGCGGAGGCATGAGCGCGAAGCCGCGCCAACGGGGCTGAGGGAAAGAAAACCGAAAAAAGACTCCGGCGAGAGGAACTCGCGGAGCGACTCGACGCGGGAAATATGTGGAAAATACAGGGAGGGATCGGTTTTCGCCGACCCCTCCCTGCTGCTATTGCGGCGGTTCAAGGAGCGGTGCTCTTTTTCGGCACGAAAAAGCCGGACGTATCGGCATGCTCCAGCGTCAGCAGCTGCACCTTTCTGTCGATGCCGCCGGCGTAGCCCGTCAGACTGCCGCCGGCGCCCACCACGCGGTGGCAGGGGATAATGATGGAGATCGCGTTGTGGCCTACCGCGCCGCCCACTGCCTGAGCGGACATATGGGCGAGGTCCTGCTGCGCGGCCAGCTGCTGCGCCAGCTGGCCGTAGGTGACGGTCTGGCCGTAGGGGATGCGGAGAAGCAGATCCCACACGCGGCGGCGGAACGCGGAGCCTGTGGGGTGCAGCGGCGGCAGGAAGTCCGGCTCCCTGCCGGTGAAGTACATATCCAGCCAGCGTCTGGTCTCCGAAAGAACGGGGGTGTCCTGCTCCGTGTGCTGGATGGGCAGGTCACGGGCGAAGTACTTCTGCCCGTCGAACCATAGGCCGGTGAGCCCCGTCTCATCCGCTGCCAGCAGGATACCGCCCAGCGGGGAATCGTAATGCTGCGTAAACGTCATGGCGTGCTTCTCCTTTGCTTTTTCGGCTGATAGTCCCTCATCTCCGGAATGGCCCCGCCGGCGACCGCCCACAAATACAGGCTGGCCACGCTGCCGTAGGGACTGAAGCGGCGGCGGTATTTTTCGAACAGCTTGCGGTCGATGCTGCGGTGGTGGTAGACCATCCGCAAGCCCCGCAGGATGGCCAGATCGTCATAGCTGAGGATGTCGGGGCGCTGCAGGCAGAACAGCAGGATCATCTCCGCTGTCCAGACGCCGATGCCCTTCAGGCCGCTCAGGGCGCGGATGGCCTCCGCATCGGGCATGTGCGCCACGGTGTCCAGATCAAAGGCGCCGGTGTGGACCTTTTCGGCGAAGTCCGTGATGTATTCCGCCTTGCGGAAGGTCATGCCCAGCGCTTGCAGCCGGGGGACACCTGCGGCCAAGACGTTCTCGGCGTTCACCCTGCCCAGCGCGTCCTGCATCCGCTGCCAGATGGTGGCCTGGGCCTTGGTGGAGATCTGCTGGCCCACGATATGGTGGACCACGGCGGAAAACAGATCCGTGTCTACCGCGCGGCGGACAGGGCCCACGCGGTCGATGACCTCACCGAGCCGCTTGTCCTTCTGCCGCAGGTAGGAGAGCTCTGTCTCCCCGTAGGTGAAATACATATCCGCCGCCTCCCTGCACGCATGTTACGGTATCCATTATAAATCAGGCGATGGAGTCCGTCAAGAATAGTCGAACAGATTTTCTATATTTTTGATTCTTTCAGGAAAAGTCGGATTTTTTCTGTACCGCAGGGCGGTATTCGCGGTAAGCTGCGACATAGAAAGCCGTGCGGGACACGGGCCCGCCGCTGAAAAGAGAAAGGAGCCATCCTCATGACGTACAGCTTTGACGAGATCGTTGGCCGTCGCCATACCAACGCCCTGAACACCGACGGCTTCCGGGGCTGCATTGTCCACGCGGCGGAATACGCCGGAAATGCATCCGCGCATTGCCTGCGTGACCGGAGAAGAACAAGCGAAAAGCCGCCCAACGGGCGGCTTTTTCCTGCGTACTCACCGGCGGCAGGGGTGAGACTATTTCTACTTTAGCACGATGGAGCGGCCAATGCAAGAAAAAAATGAGGCTTTGCAACTATTTCTCCGCGATTCCACATTTTGACGGTGAAATCAGGCGAAATATTGACGAATCGAACCATTGACATCACTTTTCGCGGAGCGTAGGATAGGAGCATATTTTTGAAAATGGGAGATGGCGGGATGAAGTACATTTTTGTGACCGGCGGCGTGGTGTCCGGCCTGGGCAAGGGCATCTGCGCGGCGTCGCTGGGACGGCTGCTGAAGCAGTGCGGCCTGCGGGTGCGCAACCAGAAGTTCGACCCCTATTTCAACGTGGACCCGGGCACCATGAGCCCCTATCAGCACGGCGAGGTGTTCGTCACCGACGACGGCGCCGAGACGGATCTGGATCTGGGACACTATGAGCGGTTTGTGGACGAGGCGCTGGACGGCAACGCCTCCGTGTCCTCCGGCAAGGTGTTCTGGGCGGTGCTGAACCGCGAGCGGCAGGGCGGCTATCTGGGAGGCACGGTGCAGATCATCCCCCACATCACCGACGAGATCAAGCGCCGCGTCTACGCCATGGACAACGGAGAGACCGATGTGGTCATCACGGAGATCGGCGGCACGGTGGGCGACATCGAGAGCCAGCCGTTTCTGGAGGCTATCCGGCAGGTGGCGGCGGAGAAGGGACGGGACAACGTGCTGTATATCCACGTGCCGCTGATCGTGTCCATCCCGGGCAGCGGAGAGCTGAAGAGCAAGCCTACCCAGCACTCCGTCAAGGAGCTTCTCAGCGTGGGCATCCAGCCGGACGTGCTGGTGTGCCGCACCGATGGGCCCATCACCGAGGACGTGCGGCGGAAGATCGCCCTGTTCTGCAACGTGGAGGAGGACTGCGTCATCCCCAACGTCACGGC
>ERZ773229.2457-NODE-2457-length-10995-cov-84.995887_pt1 | contig 10995 bp, 9 predicted proteins | sample MGYA00580992_ERZ773229 | MGnify/ENA primary metagenome ERZ773229 (study PRJEB29015, sample SAMEA2737795) | human gut metagenome | biome: human gut; feature: human-associated habitat; material: faeces | place: China | collected 2012 ... | reverse complement strand
GTGCTTCTGATGCCTGCAGTATCAACGAGATTTAAGGTGATTCCACCAATATTAATCTGTTCCTCAAGCACATCTCTCGTGGTTCCGGCTATATCCGTGACAATTGCCCTGTCACTTCCTACAAGCACATTTAAAAGAGATGACTTTCCGGCATTTGGCTTTCCAATGATTACGGTGTTTATTCCTTCCTTCAGAATCCTTCCATTATCTGAGGTTTTTAACAGACCATCTATCTCCACATACTCGTTATCCACAATTGCACGTAGTTTTTGTGGATAACCATCCAGAGAAATGTGTTCTGGGTCGTCAAGTGCCGACTCAATAAATGCAATCTCATGCAAAAGCTGCTCTCTTATCTGCCTGATGCTTCCGAGCACGGCTCCGCCTAGCTGGCTTAAAGAGCTTTTGAGCGCAAAATCATTTTTTGAATTTATTACATCTATAACAGATTCTGCCTGGGATAAATCAATCCTGCCGTTTAAAAATGCCCTTTTAGTAAACTCTCCGGGCTCTGCCGGTCTTGCTCCGTTTTTGATTACCGCTTCAAGCACTCTCTTCATCACATACACACCACCGTGGCAGTCTATCTCCACAGTGTCCTCCCTAGTGTATGTATTGGGAGCCTTCATCAAAAGCACCATAACCTCATCTATTTTCTCATCGCCGTCATATATAAAACCATAATGAATGGTATGTGACTGACAGGCGCTTATTTTCTTTTTATTATTCTTGCTTTTATAAATCCTATCTATTACCGAAAGTGCATCATCTCCGCTTATCCTGATAATTCCGATTCCTGACGGAGACATAGCTGTGGCAATAGCCGCTATTGTATCATTTTGCATATGAAATTCCTCAAAAATTCTAAGATAATATATATTCAAAAAGGATACCTGAAACCAGATACCCTTTTAATGATTTATATCTATTATTTCTTAAGTGTCACAACAACGTGTCTGTAAGGCTCATCACCTTCGCTGTGTGTTTCAACAAATCTATCATTCTGAAGTGCAGAATGAATCACTCTTCTCTCAAAAGGATTCATCGGCTCAAGAGAAACAGGTCTCTTTGTACGCTTAACCTTGAATGAAATATTCTTGGCAAGATTCTCAAGTGTCTCTCTTCTTCTCTTTCTGTAATCCTCAGTATCAATCTTTACTCTGTAGTAATTCTCAGACTGCTTATTGATAGCAAGATTTGTAAGGTACTGGAGTGAATCGAGAGTCTGACCTCTCTTGCCGATTAAAACGCCCATCTCAGGTCCGTTAAGCTCAACATCAACATTTCTGTTGTCCTCATCCACTTTGATATCAATAGTAACCTCAAGCTTCATTGCCTTAAATACACTGTCAAGGAATTCGCGAATCTCATCCTCAACACTTGCCTCGGCCTTTTTAACCTTGATGACAGCATCACGACTGCCAATTCCAAGGAAACCATTGCTTCCCTTATCAATTACCTCATACTCTAGCTTATCGCTTGTTGTTCCAAGTTTAATAGATGCCTCTGTCAAAGCATCGTCAATTGTTTTTGCAGATACTTCAATGTATTCCACTATTTTCTCCCCCTATTTGCGTGAATTGCGTTCATTAAACTCTTTAACCATATTAGCCTTTGAAGCAAGTGAGCCTGCCTTTGCATTAGCCTTGTACTCAGCGGCCTTTGCAAGCTTCTCCTCTGTGCCTGCTGATACAGATACGTTTGCCTTATTGTCAATTGACTTTGTCTTAATCTGAGCTGCCTTCTTTATATAATCCTCAGACAGTCCCATTTTTTCTCTCTTCTTCTTTGCCTTTTCCTCGTTCTTTGCCATAACAGCCTCAAGATCAAGATTCTCAATATGTCTGTTTACGAAGAACTGCTGGATACCTCTTACAAGTGCAGAGCAGATCCAGTAAATACCAAGACCTACAGGAACTGTAAAGCAGATAACAAATGACATAAATGGCATCATGAGATTCATCATCTTCATCTGGCTTGCCATCTGATCATTGCCGTTTGTAGCCTGTGGCATAAGCTTGATATTGATCATCTGTGTCAGATATGACAGTACAGGAATAAGCAGTGCAAGTATTACAAAAAGTAACCACTTATCAGGCTTGTCCGTAAAGTTGCTCTTTATGATATACCAAGGTGTATCTGAGATATTCAGTCCCAAAAAGTAGTTGAAATGAAGTAACGCATCGTGCGTCTTCTCAACTGCGCTCTGGATACCATCAAAAAACTTACCGTCCATAAGAGCATCCCAGCCCTTTGAAGGAAGCTTATAAAGGATATCAATGATAAAATTGTTTAAAGTATCACCACTTGCATCAGCAAGCTTTGAAGCCGCATTTGAAGCGTTAAGACCGCTTGATGTAACAACATTATACTTTTCCATCAGACTGACAAGTGTATTCTGATATCCGCTTGTCTGCTGAATTGAATCAACAAGCCCTGTAAAAGAGCCCTTAACTCCGCTCAGATAAGCAGGAATATTGTAGAACACACGGTACAGTGCAAACAGAATAGGCATCTGTATAAGCATCTGCACACAGCTTCCCATCGGAGAAATACCGTACTTCTGGTATAAAAGCTGTGTCTCCTCCTGCATGGCCATCATTGAAGCCTGATCCTTTTTATTTTTATATTTAGCCTGTATAGCCTGCATCTCGGGCTGCATTTTCTGTGATAGCTTAGAAAACTTCTGCTGCTTAATAGTCAGTGGCAACAGACACATGTAAATTATAATCGTAATAATTACAATACTTAGTACAACGCTCTCAACTCTTCCACCTGTAATATTAGATATACCACTGTATATCCAATCCATCAGGATACCGAGAAGCTTGGCAATTGGTCCAAGAATAGAGCCTGGATATGCGGTTAATAAAATGTCCGACATAAAAACCTCCATTGCTGCTATGGAACCGGATCATACCCACCCTTTGAAAAAGGATTACATCTCAATATCCTCCATGCCGCAAGCAGACCACCCTTTATGGCACCGTACTTTTGCACAGCCTGCAAACCATACTCCGAACAGGTCGGACAATATGGGCATTTCGTTGATTTCATCGGGGAAATATACTTCCTATAAAATTTAATCAAAAATATTAAGATACTTTTCAAAACGATTCCATCTTCTTTTTCATTATTCAAATATTTTGTTTCTTAATAATCCTGTGAAGACCTCCAAGATGTAAAACAGCACTTTCTATTTCCTTATAACCAACATGCCGCGCTGCAACTCTTGCGATGACTACGATGTCCAAACCACTATCGAACATGTCCTCATGTAGTCTGTAGCTCTCTCTCACGAGACGAGTAATATGATGTCTAATAACACTATTTCCAACTTTTTTGCTAACTGATATACCTATACGATTATTTTCTGTGTTATTTTTCAGAACATACATAACGAGGTATCTGTTAGCAAACGATACACCGTTATTATATACATTCTGAAAATCCTTGTTTTTTTTCAACGAATCTGAAAATTTCATTTGACGCTGTCCTTCTAAAAACAATCAAAAATGAAGAAAAGACCACAAAAATTGTGGCCTATGCTGATAATTTTTTTCTTCCTTTTAATCTTCTGGCTGCGATTACTTTTCTTCCGCCAGCAGTTTTCATTCTCTGTCTGAATCCATGAACTTTTGCTCTCTGTCTCTTCTTAGGTTGGAATGTCATCTTCATATATATCCACCTCCTTTACGTTAAAAAACATCGGTATAATTATAACAAAAATTCCTGTTGTGTCAAGGATTTTCTCAATTTTCTTTAATTTTCTACATATATTTTTTTATCGGTTTACATTCCACAATAAAAATGTGGAAAACGAGTTTCTTCTATATATATAATAATTCTTGATAACCGTCTATATTTTGATATAAACCACCTATTGTGACCAACATATTGTGGAAAGTTATCAAGATATCAAAAAGTTATCCACAATATGTGAATAACATGTTGGTAACTTTGTATAATTATGGTTAAAAAATGTGAATAAAGTATTTTTGTAAATCTTTTTACATTGCCTAAATGCCAAAAATAGTGTACTATATAGTATGTATGGGATTGTGGAGAACATTCCCATAATATACTCTTTATATGTTAAATAATGGAGAACTTTGATGGATAAAGTAATGGAAAAGTGGAATGAAATACTACAGATGGTCAAGGAAGAGCATGGCCTGACAGACGTTTCCTTTAATACGTGGATAAAACCGCTTGAGGTGTTCGCCATAGACGGCAATACACTGTATATTCTCGTTCCGTCTGAGCAGATGGGGCTCAGCTATATCAACAAAAAATATTATCTTCCTCTTAAGGTAGCTATAGGTGAGGTGACAGGTATCGAGTATGATATCCAGTTTATTTTACCGGATCAGGCTCAGAGCCTTAAGTTTAAAAACAACGATACCCCTCAGCTTGAGCCACAGACTCCTGTAAAGGGGGATCACTCAAACTTAAACCCTAACTATACATTTGACACCTTTGTCGTAGGTAATAATAACAGGTTTGCCCATTCTGCTTCTCTTGCAGTGGCAGAAAGCCCGGGTGAAGCATACAATCCGCTATATATATATGGTGGTCCGGGACTTGGCAAGACTCATCTTATGCATTCAATAGGTCATTTCATCATTGACCAGAATCCTGATACCAAGGTGCTTTACGTTACTTCTGAAGAGTTTACCAACGAGGTTATCGAATCTATCCGTAACGGTAATTCTTCTGCCATGACAAAGTTCCGTGACAAATACAGGACTGTAGATGTGCTCATGATTGATGATATCCAGTTCATCATAGGAAAGGAAAGTACTCAGGAGGAGTTTTTCCACACCTTCAACACACTGCAGACACAGGGCAAGCAGATTATCCTTACCTCTGATAAGCCGCCTAAGGAGATGGAGACTCTCGAGGAGCGCATCCGTTCACGTTTCGAGTGGGGACTGATGGCTGATATCGGTACTCCTGACTATGAGACGAGGATGGCTATCCTCCGTAAGAAAGCTGAAACTGACAATTTTGATATAGATGATGATATCTTAAACTACATTGCTTCAAACATCAGCTCCAACATCCGTGAGCTTGAGGGAGCATTAAACAAGCTTTTAGCCTTCCACAATCTTGAGCATACTCACATCACTATGGATATTGCTGAGAGGGAGCTTTCCAATATCATCACGCCGGACAAGCCAAGGGAAATCACTGCACAGCTCATCATTGAGGTCGTTTCAGAGCATTTCCACATCTCTGTTGACCAGATGATTTCAAAGACCAGAAGCAGCGAGATTGCACGTCCAAGGCAGATTGCCATGTACCTCTGCAAGACCATGACCTCTGATTCACTTGATGTAATCGGCCAGCTTTTGGGCGGCAGAGACCACTCTACTATCATCCACGGCATCAAGAAGGTCACCAAGGATTACGAGGAGAATGACAGTACACGTACTCTCATAGAAACTATCAAGAAAAAGATTAATCCAAATTAGTTTCTACCTATTTATATATGTGCTCATTTGCATGTTAATAATTTGGTTATAACCTTGCTTTTATTTCCACATGAGCATGTTAATGACAGGTTGAAGGAAAGTGAATAAAAAGTTATCAATTTTTATCATTTTTACTTCAACAGGCTTTTAATCAAGTTATCAAGCCGCTTAAAGCTTGTCTTTAAAGGCTTTGAAGGGGTTTTGAACTTTTTAACAGCCCCTAAGAAGAATATTACGAATATCTTTTAAATATTTATATATACGCGCAGGAAGGAGTTTTTCTAAATGAAACTTATTTGTTCAAAAGCAAATTTACTGAAAGGTGTTAATATCGTATCGAAGGCAGTACCTACACGTACTACAATGGCAATTCTCGAGTGCATACTTATTGATGCATCCGCAAACGAGATTAAGCTTATGGCTAACGATATGGAGCTTGGAATCGAAACAATAATAGACGGAACTATCGAAGAGAGAGGAATTATCGCTCTTGACGCCAAGATTTTTTCAGAAATAGTGAGAAAGCTTCCTGACAATGATGTAACAATTGAGACAGATGCTTCCTTCAAGACCGTCATATCATGTGAAAAGGCCAAGTTCAATATCATCGGAAAATCAGGTGATGATTTTTCTTACATACCATATGTTGAGAGAAATGAGTCTATTGTCCTCTCACAGTTTACCCTTAAAGAGGTTATCAGACAGACAATTTTCTCAATTGCTGACAATGACAACAATAAACTGATGACAGGTGAGCTTTTTGAGATTGAGGAGAATAAGCTTCGAGTTGTTTCTCTTGACGGACACAGAATATCTATCAGATATATCGAGATGAAAAATCACTATGACAGCAAGAAGGTTGTTGTTCCCGGCAAGACTCTGCAGGAAATAAGCAAGATTATTCCGGGTTCAGCGGATGAGGATGTGGTTATCTATATCACTAACAATCATATTGTTTTTGAATTTGAAAATACTACTGTTGTTTCACGTCTTATCGAGGGTGAGTATTTCAAGATTGACCAGATGCTATCATCTGACTACGACACTAAGGTTCGCATCAATAAGCGTGAGCTTCTTGACTGTATCGACCGTGCTACTCTTCTTGTCAAGGAGGGAGATAAGAAGCCTATTATCATGAATATCACAGATGGCAATATGGAGCTTCGCATCAATTCATTTATCGGTTCCATGAATGAGGACATCGATATCGACAAAGATGGAAAAGATATTATGATAGGCTTTAATCCTAAGTTCTTCATAGATGCACTTCGTGTTATCGATGAGGAGGAGGTTAATTTATACATGGTCAATCCAAAGGCACCATGCTTCATTAAGGATGATGAGGGCAAGTTTATTTACCTCATTCTTCCGGTAAATTTTAATACAGCAGCAAACTAGGAGATTTTATGAAACAGATTTCTATAAGAGAACAGGATGAGTTCATTAAGCTGGGACAGGCTCTTAAAAAGGCCGACCTTGTGAGCTCGGGAGTTGAGGCAAAAATTGTTATTCAGGATGGTCAGGTGACTGTAAACGGTGAGACTGAGCTTCAGAGAGGAAAAAAGCTTCACGACGGAGATGTTTTCTCATATGACGGAGAAACAGTTAAGGTTGTTAAATAATGATTATTAAGTCAATCCAACTGAGTAATTTCAGAAATTACGAAAAACTGGATATCAGCTTTGACAGTGAAACCAACATAATATACGGCGATAATGCCCAGGGCAAGACTAATATACTTGAGGCTGCATATTTAAGCGGCACTACAAAGTCCCATAAGGGAAGCAAGGACAAGGAAATGATCCGGTTTGGCGAGGATGAGGCACATATCAGGACAATTGTCGAAAAAAATGACAAGGAATACCGGATTGACATGCATCTGCGAAAAAATGGTGCAAAGGGTGTGGCCATCAATAAAATGCCGATCAAAAAAGCGAGTGAGCTGTTTGGTATTTTGAATATTGTGTTTTTCTCTCCTGAGGATCTCAATATTATCAAAAACGGTCCTGCCGAGAGGCGCAGATTTATAGATTTGGAGCTTTGCCAGCTTGACAAAATATATCTGTCTAACCTGAGTAAGTATAATAAGACATTAGTTCAGAGGAACAGACTGTTAAAGGATATAGCTTACAGACCTGATTTGATTGATACACTTCAGGTGTGGGATATGCAGCTTCTTGAGTATGGCAGGCATGTTATAAAAAAGCGGCGCGAGTTTGTTAATGAGCTAAATGAGATAATACAGGACATTCACAGCAATATTTCGGGAGGCAGGGAGAATCTTATACTCAAATATGAGCCGAGCATTGATGATATTTTTTTCGAGGACGAGCTGCTTAAGGCAAGAAGCAGGGATTTGAAGCTATGCCAGACAACCGTTGGACCGCACAGGGACGATATGCTTTTTTCAGTGGACGGTGTGGATATCAGAAAATACGGATCGCAGGGTCAGCAGAGGACATCTGCTCTCTCACTCAAGCTTTCTGAGATTAGTCTTGTAAAGAAAAATATAAACAGCACTCCCGTACTTTTACTGGATGATGTGCTTTCAGAGCTGGATGGCAACAGGCAGAACTATCTGCTCAACAGCTTAAGTGATACACAGACTATTATCACTTGTACGGGACTTGATGAATTTGTAAAAAATAGATTTCAGGTGGACAAGGTCTTTCATGTCGTGAAGGGCCAGGTGGAGGTTATTGATGAGTAAAGAAATACAGCAGAACAATCAGGAATACGGAGCTGACCAGATTCAGATACTTGAGGGTCTTGAGGCGGTCAGAAAAAGACCGGGTATGTATATCGGCAGTACGTCTTCGAGAGGACTTCATCATCTGGTTTACGAGATAGTGGACAATGCAGTTGATGAGGCCTTAGCCGGTTATTGTAAAAATATTGAGGTTACAATCGAGGAAGACAATTCCATAACAGTACAGGATGATGGACGAGGAATCCCGGTCGGAACCAATCATAAAGCAAAAAAATCAGCACTTGAGGTCGTTTTTACAGTGCTTCACGCAGGTGGTAAATTCGGAGGTGGAGGCTATAAGGTATCAGGCGGTCTGCACGGAGTTGGTGCATCTGTAGTAAATGCTCTTTCCACATGGCTGACAGTTGAGGTCTACAAGGACGGAAATATTTACAGACAAAGCTACAAGCGTGGCAAAACAGACGATACAGTAAAGATTGTTGGACAGTGTGACGAGTCGCTTCATGGCACAAAGGTGCATTTTCTGCCGGATCCGGAGATTTTTGAGGAGACAGTGTATGACTACGATACCTTAAAGCAGCGTCTCAGAGAAACAGCCTTCCTCACAAAAGGACTTAAGATTACTTTAAAGGATGTGCGTGAGAACAGCCATCACAATCATGTATTCCACTATGAGGGCGGAATCAAGGAGTTCGTCGAGTATCTTAACCGTGGCAAGGAGGCTCTCTATGATGAGGTAATCTACTGTGAGGGAACACAAAACGGTGTTTATGTAGAGGTTGCATTACAGCACAATGATTCGTTTAATGATTCAACCTTCAGCTTTGTAAACAATGTAATCACACCTGAGGGAGGTACTCATCTCGCAGGCTTTAGAAATGCCCTGACAAAGACCTTCAATGCCTATGCGCGTGAGAAAAAGATACTTAAGGATTCAGATCCGGCCCTGACAGGTGATGATATCCGTGAGGGACTTACCGCAATCATCAGTATCAAGATTGAGGAGCCTCAGTTCGAGGGACAGACAAAGCAGAAGCTTGGAAACAGTGAGGCCAGAGGAGCCGTAGATGCAGTTGTATCGGAAAAGCTCACATATTTCCTCGAGCAGAATCCTGATGTAGCCAAAAATATCTGTGAGAAATCACTTTTAGCACAGAGAGCCAGAGAGGCCGCAAGAAAAGCAAGAGACCTGACCAGAAGAAAGACCTCTCTCGATGGAGGTACTCTGCCGGGCAAGCTTGCTGACTGCTCAGACAAGGATCCTAAAAACTGTGAAATTTTTATAGTCGAGGGAGATTCAGCCGGCGGTTCTGCAAAGACAGCAAGAAGCCGTGCTACACAGGCAATTTTACCTCTGCGAGGCAAGATACTGAATGTTGAAAAGGCAAGACTTGACCGTATATATGACAATGCAGAAATCAGAGCCATGATTACAGCATTCGGAACAGGAATCCATGAGGATTTTGATATAACAAAGCTGCGTTATGACAAGATAATCATCATGACAGATGCCGATGTAGATGGTGCCCATATCGCTACTCTCATGCTCACCTTCCTCTACAGATTCATGCCTGATCTGATCAAGGAGGGACATGTATACCTGGCTACCCCGCCACTTTACAAGGTGGAGAAAAACAAGGGTGTATGGTATGCCTACGATGATGACGAGCTCAAGCAGATTTTAAATGACATAGGCCGTGACAATAATAACAAGATCCAGCGATACAAGGGACTTGGCGAGATGGATGCTGATCAGCTTTGGGAGACAACAATGGATCCTGACCACAGAATTTTGAAACAGGTCATGATAGACGGAGAAAATTCATCTGAGCTTGATGTGACATTTACCACACTGATGGGTGATAAAGTAGAGCCAAGAAAAGAATTTATTGAAGCTAATGCCAAGTATGTAACAAATCTTGACATCTAGCAGGGAGGAGTAATTTAAGTGGACGACAAAATTTTTGACCAGATACAGCAGGTCGATTTGAAAAAAACAATGGAGAGCTCCTACATAGATTACGCGATGAGCGTTATTGCAAGCCGTGCCCTCCCTGATGTCAGGGACGGACTAAAGCCTGTTCAGAGGCGAGTACTCTACTCTATGGTCGAGCTCGGAAATACACCTGACAAGCCACACAGAAAATGTGCGCGTATTGTCGGTGATACAATGGGTAAATACCATCCACACGGAGACAGCTCAATCTATGGAGCACTCGTAAATATGGCACAGGACTGGTCTATGAGATACACACTCGTGGACGGTCATGGAAACTTTGGTTCAGTCGATGGAGACGGAGCCGCCGCCATGCGATACACAGAGGCAAGACTCTCAAAGATTTCTCTTGAATTAATCAAGGATATCGGCAAAAATACAGTAGATTTTGAGCCAAACTTTGATGAGACAGAAAAAGAGCCTACAGTGCTCCCATCAAGATATCCGAACCTTTTAGTAAACGGAACCACAGGAATCGCGGTAGGTATGGCAACCAATATCCCACCTCACAATCTGCGTGAAGTGGTAAATGCCGTAGTGCGCCTTATCGACAACGATATCGAGGAAAAAGAAACCACAATTGATGAGCTTATCGATGTGGTAAAGGGACCGGATTTCCCTACAGGCGGCATAATTCTCGGAACAAGTGGCATCAAAGAGGCTTACAGAACAGGCCGCGGCAAAATAAGAGTCCGTGCTGTCACCAATATCGAGCCGATGGAAAACGGCAAAAACAGAATTGTAGTGACAGAGCTGCCATACAACGTAAACAAAGCTCGTCTTATTGAGAAAATAGCCGAGCTTCATAAGGA
>ERZ773229.2450-NODE-2450-length-11009-cov-4.505934_pt1 | contig 11009 bp, 7 predicted proteins | sample MGYA00580992_ERZ773229 | MGnify/ENA primary metagenome ERZ773229 (study PRJEB29015, sample SAMEA2737795) | human gut metagenome | biome: human gut; feature: human-associated habitat; material: faeces | place: China | collected 2012 ... | reverse complement strand
TCAAAAAGTGGACGCAGAGATACCGGAACTGGGATCAGGTATTGAATCAGCTGATCGTCCTTTACGGAAAACGGCTTACTGCTTATCTATAAGAGAAAAGAAAATCAGGAATGTGGAAGCTCTTTTAATCCCCTCATTCCTGCTCTCTGTCTATTCCTTCGGCATTTATATTATTGCCAGAGATTTCCGATCCTATTCCAGAGATCGGATGTGGGCAGATTCCACAAAAGGCAATAATCATGAGGCCTTACTTGTCATGCAAAAAAATTGAAAATGATCCTGAATTATTCACGACTTTGCCTTGAATAATATAGGATTAAGAATTTTCTGACTACTTTTATACAAAAAAAAGCCAAGTTTATACCAACTTTTTCTGATTATTTTTAAGCTCCAATTTTATAAATTATCAGTTATTAGATATTCTCCCTGCAACTGAAGCCGGGGCTTTCGTGCGGGGAATTGTAAAGTGCCAAAATTTCGTTTTTAATCGGAAATTTATACAGAAACTGTACTTAACTTGCATAGGGTAGCTTACGCTGGAAGAGATTATAAGTTAAACATTTTCCAGAAATTTCAACAAAAAGCAGCCTACCCTGCATCAGAATACAGAATAGGCTGCCATTTCCAGGCACAAACAATAGCAGCTTCATTCCTCTGCCATTGTATCCACAGACAAATCTGTCTCTGATCCAGCAAGATAATTTATCTCGTCAAACAACGATGTTCCTGAATAATCCATGAATCTGTGCTTAACAATACTTCCATCTTCGTTATAGTCATATCCGCATCCAGTTAACATAGTATTGTTGTCAAAGCCCCCGAGCCATCCGGTGTAATCTCCCACGGTATAGGCGTAAACAACATTTCCTTTTGAATCGTATAAGGTCTGCTGGACGTCTGAAGTTGTCTCCTCCTCTACTGCCATAATGTCTTTGTACACATCCACTCCACGTACCTGTATCGGTTCTCCGATTTCTGACAGGTCTCCGGTATTCACAAGCCCGATATAATCCTTTCCATCTCCCCCTTTTAACGATATAACGATACTATCCTGGAAAATCTTATTATTGTATCCATCCTCATCAATACTGTCCAGATATTTTCCCTGATAGTTTTTAAATTCCTTGCTTTCCATGTTGTAAATCCATAACGACAGGTGTTCATATCCATCCTCGTCTTCTGTTTCCACCTCCAGAAGAATGTATTTGTCAGAAATATCATTTACTCTTACCCATACATCTGAGCCACATAATCCTCTCGGTAACTCAACCGGAACAGATTCTCCGTTTTTATCGTACAAATCGAGGTAATCGTTAATACCATTTTCCGTAAAAATACCGTTGTACAGCCATTTATCACATACTTTTATGTCTTCCGTATCAACTCCCATATCTGCCTGTACCCAGATGTCTCCATCGACGAAGTAATATCTGCGGACTTCTTCACCATCATCGTCATAATATTGATATAGGAAAGTACCTTTCCCCAAGTATTTCACTGTTACTTCCGTTCCGCAATTGAATGTATCTGCGACTGTACCATCCGGCCTGTACATCGTATATTCAAATCCAATCCCATCAAATCCGGCTGTACTCGCATCCATGCATGTATATCCGCTTCCGTATGCTATCCATTCACCCTCACCCCCGTCATACTTACTGGTAATTTTTCCATCTTTATCTATAACGTACATAGTATTGCCATATTCATAATGGATATAGCCATTTTCGAAATCTGTCGGGGGTTCACAAAAAGTATCTTCGTATTTTGAAGAAAAACGAAATTTTATATCCGCATTCTTGTCCATATATCCGTAATATTCACGCTCATCTGCATAAAACTGGATACATGCCAGGTCCTCACTGTATCCTTTTGCCAGTCTTGTGAGACTGCCGCCGTCTTCACTTTCATAGGAGCCATTACAATAGAACGTGTTTTTTATGACCGCTTCTTCTGAACCGCTGGAGGTCTGGATGGTCATTTTCAATGCCTCACAATCTGCGTCCGGTGACAGGAATACGTAAATATCCCCTTCCCGTCCTGCCCCAATTATACTGGATGTTGAATAATCACCGGTACCTCCATAACACTCTACCATCGGCTCTGTTGTCTGCTGTTTTTTACCATTGCCATTGATGAATTCAATGGTATAGGCATAATTCTGGAGGTTCACATCATAATCTGAATAGTTCTGTACCGTACCTTCAAAACCTGCAAGCACTTTTTCGTCCGAACTGCTCTCCCAAAATCCATATTCATCATTTGAAAAAGCCTTCGTAAAATTGAAATACAAACCATCAAGTTCAAACGTTTCATTCAATTTATATTCGTTTTTCACTTCCTGGGCTACAGTCTCATCATAGCTGTTTCCGTCTCCTCCGGCAGCCTGCCAGTCCGTACCGCCAGTAAAAACATTTTTCACTACGGCCCCGGCAATAACAGCTGCTGCCAGACCCCCTATTACGGCAAATAACCTGACTTTTTTTCGCCGTTTCTTTTTCAATGTTGCTCCACATCCAGCACAATATGCCGCGTCGTCCTTGTTTTCTTTTCCACATTCTTTGCAAACCATAACATTTCCTCCCTTTTCTATTGGCTATACATATACTCTCTGTAATATGTACTAAGATGATTTTACTTCCCAGGCAGTACTCTGTCAAAACAGGGTTTTGTAACAAACTGACATCCCACAGTCTTAGACCTTTTATCCAGGTCGCGGAGAATACCCTTACTTCTACGACCATTGTATTTACAAGATATATAATTCTGGAATGGATTCACAGGAACCAAAATGACCAGAAAACGTATGGCAAATTATTCTTCATGTTCTGCGATGATATTCATGACATGGACTTAGCCAGTACACTGCAGAGTCTTATGGCTCTGTTTGTGGAGCACGTTTTAACATTATCTGCTGATATTACATCCATCATAAAATGTAAAGTAAGTGAATGGATTGCATCTAAAGCCACATTTATTCACAATGTCATTAACTTTAGCAAAAAGCAGAAATCGTAATTATTATAAATTATGATTCCTGCTTTTTTACTTTTGATATGGGCATACTTATCCCTTGTTTCTACTATTCATATCTTTTTAGCTAATACGCTCTTTTATGAGTATTTGAATATTTTCCTGCTAACTGGCCTTTCGTTCTTTTGTAATGACGGTCAGGACGAATCGGAACAAGATTCTTACTGATATCTTCATATATCTGTTGAAACAAGATACTTTTCTTTTTCTCATTCGTCTCAAGAAGAATATAGATCAGATCATTTTTTAAGATTCCAATACTAACTGTCTGATTGATCATCATTTTATGCTTTTTCTCTGTCTCTTTCTGATCCAGTTCACGTTCTGCGTCTAATATGATATCTTCAGCTAAATTACTCAGATATATGGTACTGTATATATCCTGTAATAACAGAATCGCTTTTGTCCCTGTGAAATTTTCTAATTGTAGCCGACTTTTTAAGGTTTCGTATGCAGTTTCTATTCCCCATATGCCGATATTTTAGAAATGCCGATAAAATTTCTATAAGATTCCATGCCTGACCCAATATCAGGCATGGTTAATAAACTATCGGCATTTATTTTAATCCACAAAGCCGCTTGATAGCATCTTCGTCATTGGCATACTTGAACACCACATCATCCTTAAAGACGGATCTGTCACTATCGCTAAGCTTATGCAGTGCTTCCCTCTTCATCTCTTCAGTAACCTTGGCGTAGAAACGAGTCGTTTCTATATTCGAATGACCAAGCCATTCAGATATAGTAGGGAGAGGCACCCCCGCCTGATACAGGTGCATTGCCCTCGTCCTTCTGAAAAGATGCGAATGCAGATGGACTAGATCCGGATTGCTTTTGCGAACCTCTGCTTCACATCCTGCAAGTATACGGCTGACATTATCACTGGACATTTTGTTTCTCTGGCCATTTCGGAAAGAATAAAACACCAGATTCTCCGAAGTCTTGTCTGGATGATATTTTTCGCAGTAATCTTCAAACTGGCGCCATATTTCCTTGGATAAGGGTGTAATCCTATGTTTTTTTCCTTTTCCGTAGAAATGGACATCAGCCTCCCCGTTGGATGTCGCTTTAATATCAAGGAGTTTTAGTGACAATACCTCATTTATCCGTGCACCGCTTTCATACAGAAGCGACAGGAGAAAACGATCTCTTACAGCTTCACGGTGGCTATCTGTACTTTTAAGAACCAGGTACACATCATTAACTGAAAGCCATGTAAAATCGAGAATCCTTTCATCATCAACATCGCTTATCTCGCGGATTGCCTCATACGCATCAAGGGAGATAGCGTTCTTTTTATAAAGGTATTTGCAGAATCCCCGTAGATCTGACAGGCGATGGTTTATGGTCGGTGCCACGTTATTGCGTTCAGATTTCAGCCAAGCCATGAATTCTACTATGTTTTTCTGGCTGAAGTCAGATGACTGCATCGTTAGGACAGTCACCTTTTGTTTTGATTCAAGGTATGTCACAAACAGATTTATGCTATATCTGTACGAGTCAATTGTGTCTTTATCGCGATTCCTGACACCCGGAAGGTAGATTCTCATAAATTCACCCATAAGCGATACAAGGCGTGGATCCTTAGCTTTAATCCTCATCTTCCGGAATCCCCCTTTCCATAAACCTGGGAAAGGAGAGCCCAGTCTACAGCTTTGGACTTGCGCAGATTCTCTGGAAGAAGGTGAATATAATAAAGCGTTGATGTGAGTTCTGAATGCCCCATATATGCCGAAAGGTACGGCAATAATTCCATCACGTCCTTCCCATTGTTTATCCAGCGGATTATATTACGCGAGGCAAAAGCGTGCCGCAGAAAATCCAAACGTTTGGATTTCTTCCGGTATCCAAACTTAAATAAAATCCAAACCTTTTGCAGATGATGCAGGAAATGCAATAAATAGCATCTGAAAAGGTTTGGATTTTATTTTTGGTGTATGATTCCCTTATAACAAAAAGGGAGGTCATACCATGGATTTACAAAACTTAAAAGAGCACCATGAAGAGCTTCTTTCCTTCATGGAAAACAATGGTTATTCCAGTACTTACATACGCCGGTTCAGGGAGGAAATCAACCGTATACTGGCTAAAGCAGACAGCCACGACTGGCAGTCCTATCGGGATGTTTACCTTGATTACTTAAAAGCTCCGCATTCTAAAGACTATCTGCGAAACAAAAGAACTATCATCGGGGCGTTGGAGCAGTTTGATGACTTCGGCCGCATGCCTGATGGCAGAAGCCGACATACCTTGTTTGAGAGGGGATCCTATCATCTGCTTTGTTCCGAATTCAGAGAATTGATTGATTTTTACCGTATATATGAGAAAAAACGGGGAAAGAAGGAATCGACCATACGGGGTGAAGCACTCAATACAGCATCTTTTTTACATCAGATGCAGCAACGGGGTGCCCAGTGTCTGGATGCAATAACGGAAGAGGATGCCCTGTCATTCTTTCTCGCAGAAGATGGTTCTTTGCAAAGAAGCTGCTCTTACAAGAAAAACATTGCAGCAGTGTTCAAAGCAGGGCTTAACTGGAAAGCAGCACAATGTCGGAAGGTGCTCAGTTTCCTGCCTGTGCTAAGAGAAAACAGAAAAAATATCCAGTATCTTACGCAGGATGAGGTCAGATTTCTACGGGAAGCAGCAGAAAAAGGCGAAGTTTCTGCACGTAATCGGGCGATTCTCTTCCTGCTCCTTTTTACGGGGCTTCGGGGTTGTGACATCGCCGGGCTTGCTTTCCATTCCATTGACTGGGAAACTGAACGGATACTGGTCACACAGCAGAAAACATCCGTACCCTTAGAACTTCCGCTTTCTGCTGTTGTGGGGAATGCCATATATGATTACCTGGAATCGGAAAGGCCGGATACCGGCTGCCCCCGCCTGTTCCTGACAGAAACACATCCCTTTTCACCATTGTCTACCCAGGGAATTGCAAACATCGTAACAAAAATCTGTCGGATTGCAGGAGTGCGGCAGAATCCAGGAGACAGGAAGGGGACACACATCTTCCGGCACAACCTGGCATCCTCTATGCTGGAAAACGGTGTACCACAGCCCGTGATCACGCAGACTCTCGGACATACAGCTCCCGATTCCCTTAAGCCTTATCTAAGGGCAGATTTTGTACATTTAAAGGAATGCGCCCTGAGTGTGGAGCAGTTCCCCCTGGCAAAGGAGGTGCTGTCCATATGAAAGAATTCCGTTCGTTCCTTTCCCCACAGATCCATAGCTTTATAAGGTACCGGCAGGCATCCCAGCGATGGAATGATTCTTCCTATGAGGAAAACCTGATGCTGTTTGACCATTACTGCCACGCGAATGATCCGTGTGCTACCGCACTGACACAGGAAATGGTTGACGGCTGGTGCCGTCAGCGGAGGACGGAAACCAACAACTCCTGCAGGTCGAGGATATATGTGATAGACAGCTTCATTCGTTTTCTGAACATGCGGGGCCTGTCCAATGTTCAGCCTCCGCAGATTCCCCGGAAAGAAAGGCGGAGATACCTCCCGCATGCCTTTACAGAGGAAAAACTTATCCGGTTTTTCCATGAATGTGATAGCATACCAGTCATCAACAGCAGGAAAGAAACCATTATAAGAAAAATGTCTGTCCCTGTGTTTTTCAGGCTTCTTTACAGCAGTGGGATCCGTACAAATGAAGCCCGACTACTCCTCAGGGAAAATGTGGATCTGAGGAGAGGGATACTGGATATCCAGTATTCCAAGGGCCATGACCAGCACTACATTGTTTTGCACGATTCCATGCTGGAGATCATGCGCAGATATGATGCAGCCATTAACGGCATCGTGGCGGAGAGGGAATATTTCTTCCCTTCCATAAGGAATTCCCATTTCAACAGGGGATGGGTAACAAAAAATTTCAACCTGTTATGGCGCAAAGCCAATACGTCCCATGCCACCGCCTACGAATTCCGCCACCATTATGCTGTAACAAACCTCAACCAATGGACAGGCTATGGTTTTGAATTCCATGACAAACTTGTATATCTGAGCAAGAGTATGGGACATACAACGCTCGAAAGCACAAAATACTACTATTCGATTGTTCCCGGTCTTTCTGAGATCATAAAAGAGCAGACAGAAAACAGTTCTGAGTGGATGATACCGGAGGTGCCACTGGATGAAGAAACCTACTAAGGAAAGTATCCGGATTGCCGGGTATATTTCAGAATTCCTGAACAACTATGTCCTTTCTCAGAAAACAGACAGCATGAACACATTGAAATCATACAGGGATACATTGGCGTTGTACCTGACATACCTCGAAGAAGAAAAAAAGGTTCAATGTGGCAGCCTCAGTGCCGATGCGTTCCACCATACAGTCATAGAAGAGTGGCTTTCCTGGCTGCAAAAAACGAGAAAAAACAGCCCGGATAGCTGTAATAACAGGCTGGCAGCCCTGCGTGCATTTTTAAAATATCTCAGCGGCCGTGACGCTGCTTACCTGCATCTTTATCTGGAAGCATCCGAAATCCCCCGAAGGAAATGCCTGAAAAAGAAAGTGGTGGGCCTGACCCGGGAATCGGTAAAGGCATTAATGGAGGCTCCTGATCCTTCAGGCAAATGCGGACGCAGGGATCTGGCATTCATCATCCTCTTATACAGCACTGCCGCCCGGTTGGATGAGATACTATCGATGAAGAACAATCAACTTCATCTATCCGCCGAAAAAGCATACGTTGTCATTATCGGAAAAGGAAGCAAGATCCGCACTCTTTACCTGTTGCCAAAAGTTGTTGCACATTTAACAAGGTACTTAAGAGAGTTCCATGGGGAAACACCTGATCCGGAGGCCTATGTTTTTTATTCGAGGAACACCGGAAGTCACGGAAAAATGACTCAGCCTGCCATCAGCAAGATGCTGAAAAAGTATGCAAAGGCAGCCCATGAAAACTGCAGAGATGTGCCACTGGATCTCCATGCCCATCAATTCAGGCATTCGAAGGCTTCTCACTGGCTGGAGGATGGAATGAATATTGTACAGATTTCCTTTTTGCTTGGCCATGAACAGCTCCAGACTACGATGATCTATCTTGACCTCACAACTGAGGAGAAAGCAAAAGCACTTGCTACTTTAGAAGATGAGAACGATAAAAAAGTATCTGCAAAATGGAAAAACTCTGATGGCTCTCTCGTAAATTTCTGCGGTGTCCGAAAGAAAGGATAAAAATAAAATCCAAACCTTTTCAGATCTTATTTATTGTATTTCCTGCATCATCTGCAAAAGGTTTGGATTTTATGTAAGTTTGGATTTCGCAGAAAATCCAAACGTTTGGATTTCTTCCGCCATACTTATTGCGTAAATCTTCTCCGTAAATGGAGCGATGAAGGAAAAGACCTGATTGCGTATCTTCCATATATGCGTACAATGCTTGGACATGAAAGTTTTGAGGAAACAGCGTATTATCTAAAACTTACGGCGGAACGTTTTCCATATATAAAAGAACGGATGATGGAATCTTTTCCTGATCTGATCAGGGAGGCAGTTATCAATGAACACGAATTCTACTGATTTTGCCTGTCTGGTCACAGGATTTTTAACGGACTATCTGCCGCATCATAGATGTTATTCCAGGAATACCATTCTCAGTTACAGAGACACTTTGAAACTGTTCCTTCGGTTTTTAAAAGAAGAAAAAGAAACCTCTCCGAATTCTTTTTATATCAAGGACTTCAAACGTGAACTGGTGATTGAATTCCTGGAATGGTACCGGAACAACGGGGCTGGTATAACTGCAGCAAATCAACGGCTAGCTGCATTGAAAGCATTCAGTGATTATGCACAGCTGGAACATATCGAGTACATTGCCCCTTTACATAATGTCTCTGGGATCAGGGCAAAAAAGGCTGCACCGAAAGAAGTATCTTTCCTGACTGTGGAACAGATGTCATCACTTATAAACAGTCCGGATGTTAATTCCCATACCGGTTTCCGACACAGGGTGATCCTGACACTTTTGTATGACAGTGGGTGCAGAGTTCAGGAATTATGCGATATCACGATAGCCGATATATCGTTAGGTTCTGTTGCAACCGTAAGATTACACGGAAAAGGCAACAAATATCGTACAGTCGTGATAGCAGACGCAACAGCAAAACTTGTCGAAAACTATCTTAGCCGGTACCGTTCATACGCTGTAGGAACCGATTTTTTGATCACTAACCGTTATCATCGAAAGATTGACCGCGATGGTATCTCTTATATCATAAAAAAATATGTAGATGCGATCCGCAAAAAAGATGCAACATTCCCAGAACATGTACATTGTCATATGTTTCGTCATTCAAAAGCAATGCATATGTTGGAAGCCGGTATCAATATCGTCTATATCAGAGATTTCCTCGGGCATGAGGATATTTCTACGACGATGGTTTACGTGAGAGCTGATAATCGTCTGAAAAATGATGCGGTAAATGCACTTGCTCCAAAAGTTACTGAGGAAAAAGATTTTCCTGACTGGAACAAAGATAAAGATCTTTTACAGTTTTTAAATTCCTTAAAGTAGAGAATTATTATGCCGAGTTACGCAAATAGAAACACTGGCAAAATCTAAGAATACTGAACGTATCTCGGCATAACATCTATCTCGTCATAAGGTTCATTATGCCGAGCTCGGCATAATGAACCTTGTGGAGAACCTTCTGTTGTAGGGAGCCATTGTTTCCTCTCTATATATACACACCTCATAAATTACTTAAGTATTCTCTTATCTGTTGGAATATTCTCCATCATCCATTGATGACTGATTTTATCAAAACAGCTTTTAATGTCTCCTTCCAGGATCCATTGTGGCGAATCTTTTCTGCTAAGAACACTAAAAGCGTATTCCCTGGCATCTTCTGGACTTCGGTATCTTCTAAACCCGAAAGAGATTCTATCTGCTGTCGTTTCAGCTATCGGTTCGAGTGCCAAAAGCTTTAGCGCCTGCATAGCCCTGTCAGACATTGTTGGGATTCCCAAGGGACGTTTTTCTTTCTTACCAAACTTCTCAATATATATACGCTTTAAGGGTTTTGCATGATAGGTCTTCACATCCAGTGCAAGGACTGCCTCCATTTTGTCTTTATCTGACTTCCATAACACTCCATCAATACCAGGTGTCTTTTTACCTGAGTTAATGACCACTCTTTTTACAGCAAGATCTTTCGCATAAAAAGAATTCGTGATGAGATACTGAAGACGTTTGACCAGTCTCCATTTTTGTTCTAATGTTGCCTTTACAATCCTGACTTGTAGCCTGTTAACCTGTTCTTCTGCTTTTTTCCAGTTAATCTGATTCCATTGCAGTTTCATGTCTGTACTGTCCTCACTTTTGTGTCATTGAACTTGATACATTCACAGTTTCCAATTCTTTCATGTAATTGATACGCGTTGGAAGTCTGCCTCCTTTCGGATAGGGCAAAGTTTGAACCCTTATCTCCTGCATTACACAGAAACATTCGCTTTCTCCAACATCCTCTGCCTTCTGCGCATTGTACATTTCTTACGATTTGCCTACCCATTTTAAATGGGAGCGCATAAGGTTTACCTTGTTTCGCTGTTTAAATAATCGTGATATGTTTAGGTTCTGACTATAGACCGGGAGTTCTCTGTCTATTTCGGCTCAGTCTCATAGTAATTACTGCGTCCCTGACTCCGTACCATTTTGGTCAAGGTGTATCAACCACTTTTCACCTTTCATCAGACCGACGACCCTTACAGCAGTTCACTTGTGTTAACCTTGCATATTCTTTTCTGGCAGGAATGGCGCCCAATGTGGTTTCAGTCGCTCCCACGTTGTCCCGCTGCTCCGTACCGTTCGTCACCTATTAGGCACTGTGCGGTAGAAATACTACAAAATGGAAGTAGTAGTGAATAAATCACAATTCAAACAGCGACTTGCAAGTCGCACACTATGACCTCTGCTGACTTCTGTGCGTTCAGCATTGCTTTATGCAATGGTTACC